>Ga0209063_1000010_pt1 | contig 304881 bp, 245 predicted proteins | sample KloWWTmeKNB19Kit_FD_187177 | JGI IMG/M metagenome (GOLD analysis project Ga0209063, IMG submission 187177) | Active sludge microbial communities from Klosterneuburg, Austria, studying microevolution and ecology of nitrifiers - Klosterneuburg... | ecosystem: Engineered > WWTP > Aerobic digester... | reverse complement strand
TGATGGTGATGCTCACCTCATCGAAGGTGGAAGGACAAGGCGCGTTGGTGATCGTCCAACGAAGCACCACTGGTCCTGCACCACCCGTGTGGGTGAAGGTGGAGGATCCACTCGCTGCGTTGCTGAAGGTTCCCGTTCCACCGCTCTGTACGGTCCAGGCTCCAACACCGGGGCTGGCCGCATTGCCACCCAAGCCCAGTGTGGTACCCGAGGCGCAGATGTTCTGCGTAGCACCCACCGATGCAGCAGGAGCCGCCGGGGTGATCGTGATGCTCACCTCATCGAAGGTGGCCGGACAAGGCGCGTTGGTGATCGTCCAACGAAGTACCACTGGTCCTGCACCACCCGTGTGGGTGAAGGTGGATGATCCACTCGCTGCATTGCTGAAGGTTCCCGTTCCACCACTCTGTACGGTCCAGGCTCCAACACCGGGGCTGGCCGCATTGCCACCCAAGCCCAGCGTGGTACCCGAGGCGCAGATGTTCTGCGTAGCACCCACCGATGCAGCAGGGGCTATCGGGTGTACCGTGAACACTGCGGATGATCGCAACGTGCCGATGCAGTTTGATAGGTCGCATTGCGTATAGAAAGGGGTGGAACCTGCGATCGCAGGGTTGACCAACCCGGCAGCAACGGGGTTGAACACCGTACCGCTGCCCACTGGCGCACCACCGGTGGCCACGTTGAACCATACCGGGGTGGGCATGGTGTACGCGATCACTAGGTCCATGCCGCCAATGGTCGCATCCGGAACGATGCCGTCGTTGTAGCTCTCGTACATCGAAACCGCGACCGACCCGCCCGTGGCGAAGCCTGTAAGACTCCCGGTGATGTTGAACGAGGCCAGCGCAAGCGTCCCGGAAGCCGCCGTAGTGGATACCGCAACACCCGTACCGGCGATCAGGCCGCTGACGTCCAGCCGGATCTCGCTCAAATACGAGGGGGAGAGGGCCTGAATGGTGGTGACATTGAAGGTCACCGTGGTAACCACCGCACCGGCGGGCAAGGCAGGCACGGTCAAAGTGGACTGCAATACAGGCGACGTGCCATCGCTTTGGAAGGGCCCTCCGGGGAAGTTGAGGGTCGAGGTGAACGGCAGGGTCGAAAGTGAGCAACTCGTTGCACCCAAGCCTTGGCCACCAGGCACAGTGCCGTTCTGGCAGATCGTGTAGTTCGTTGTTGTAGGCGGCGCACACGGTGTAGGTGGAGGTGTGGGAACGAATGAAACGGTGAAGGACGTAGCACCGTTCACATATTCGTTGCTCCATTCGAACCACACGGTCTGGCCGCTGCTGAGCAGTGTGCTGAGCGTACTGTTATAGCCACTGGGGTGGCATCCGGTATCCCCGTCATCGTCATTGGTATTGCAAGCGCCGCCACAAGCAGCGTAGAATGCGAGGTAGGTGTCCCTGTTGCTCTGGCACGACTTGACCGTTACGGTTCCGGCCGCAGGTGCGGTGAACTTGTACCAGCGTGCCCGGGTCCCTGGATTGCAACTCCCTTTGGTGTATGAGCCAATTCCCATGTTCGAGTACGTATAGCTGCCCGCACCAACGAGGGTAGCGGCCGCGCACGTTGTTGCGCCACCTTGTCCGTAACTCCGCGCCGCTGGAATGATCAGCAGAGCGGCAAGTACGATACTGATCCACCAAGGTGTTCGCTGAGGTGAATTCGACGTGTTTCGACAGTTCATGTGGGTAGAGTTAAGTAAGAGTTTGAACCTGCAAGGGTTGGCGGCGTTCGTGCTGCCGGTACGTGGTGAGGCCGAGGGCCTGGTGGCGGGGATCTTGGCGGAACGGCCGTTGTCGGGCGCTCAACGCGGGGGTGGGGCGGGGCTTTGTTCAGGTCGCAGACGGTGCGTTCCGCTTCTCAAGTGCTCCTTCGCTTGGAAGGATACGTTCCGAAATGTATAACGCCGAAATGGGGTTTGTCAATAGTATTTCGGCATTCAGAGGCAAATGATCGCTGTTTGTCGATAAATATTCATCGACGACGGACGTCAGGCTCTCGCTATACTACCTGAAGGCGGAACGGGTCATCTCCACCTGTTGGGCACGAAGCGGCCCGGCCAACAGAGCGACGATCGATCTGAAATGAATGGTGAGGCTACACAAGCTCACTGAACAGCGTGAACGAAGAGAGGCCCCCAAATGGCGCCCCCCTTGTTCCACGCATGAATTTCATGCAACGGATCGATCATGACCCTTCCAAATGTTGGATCACCAACCTTTCCGTAAAAGTCTTCTCTCCAGCCGTGATGTTGACCAGGTACAGACCGTTGGCGATCGCATGGACATCCATCGCGGAGTTCACGAAGCCATCCGCAACAGCGACCCAACGGGCCGTAACATCGCCGCCAGTGCTTGGGCCTTGATCGATGAGGCCATCGCTCCGGGTGTGGCACACCGTCCAGCTTCAGGCGCGCACGGCGGATGGACCAGCGCTCGGTGTATACGCCCGTGTAGTTGGGTTGGAAGCGGACACGGAACTGCATGTAGAAGGAAGGGTCCTGCGCTTGTACGCGAAGGCCCTTGTGGAACACACTGGCCTTGGTATCGACCTATGCCGTGGACCACAAGGCCCCGAAAAGAATGAGGAACAGGAGTGAGGCACCCACTGCTTCAGGAGCGATGCGCGGAACAAGGAAGCCCTAGCGCCATGGGGCGAGCGGTACTGGAATTCGAGGATCAACGTGATCTTGACTTTGGCAACCGCCCCATCCGGAACGAGTCCGGTACTTTTGCCGACCGCTAGCCCCTCCTTGCCCTGCCCCTCAAGCCATGGATACCTCACACTATTGGAGCAACTTCGTCAGTGTGTTGACTGTGATCGGGTCGCTCGGCCTCTTCATCTTCGGGATGAAGATCATGAGCGAGGGCATCCAGAAGGCGGCCGGCAAAAAGCTACGCCAGATCCTGGGGGCCATGACGCGCAACCGCTTCTTCGGCGTGTTCACCGGCTTCTTCATCACCGGACTGGTGCAGTCCTCCTCGGCAACCACGGTGATGACGGTGAGCTTCGTGAACGCCGGTCTGCTCTCCTTGGTGGAGTCCGCCGGTGTGATGATGGGGGCCAACATCGGCACCACGGTAACAGGCTGGATCGTGAGCTACCTCGGCTTCAAGTTCAAGGTGTCGGCCATCGCGATACCGCTCATGGCCTTTGCCTTGCCCATGATCTTCATGCGCCGCGCCGTGATGCGCTCGTGGGGTGAGTTCCTCATGGGTTTCGCGATCCTCTTTCTGGGTCTGGCGGCTCTGAAGGATTCCGTTCCCGATCTGAAGGAAAGCCCGGAAGTGCTGCAGTTCTTGAGTGCTTATGCAGACCCCAATTTGCTCTCACGTCTGATGTTCGTGGGTGTGGGCGCCTTGCTCACGATCATCATCCAGTCGTCCAGCGCGGCCATGACACTCACGTTCGTGATGACGGCCAATGGCTGGATCCCCTTCGAGGTGGCCGCGTCGATGATCCTCGGGGAGAACATCGGTACCACGATCACGGCGGAGCTCGCCTCCATGGTGGGCAACGTGCATGCGAAGCGCTCTGCCCGCATCCACAGCCTGTTCAATATCATCGGAGTGACATGGATGGTGCTGCTGATCCCCCGTGCGCTGGAGTTGATCACCTGGTTCTCCGTGGATGTGATGGGGAACGCGAGCCCGTATGCGGAATCCACCGCGTCACCAGAGGCTATTCCCTTAGCGCTATCCTATTTCCACACCTTCTTCAACATGGCGAACATGTTCCTGCTGATCGGCTTCGTAGGACCCTTGGTGAAAGCCGCGATCTGGTCGGTGCCCAGCAGGACGGATGAGGATGAGGAATTCCACCTGGAGCACATCGGTTCCGGCGTGGTGAACACCCCCGAGCTTTCGGTGATCGAGGCCAGCCGAGAGGTCGCGCGCTTCGGTAAGCTCGTTTCCAAGATGAACAAGATGGTGACCCGCTTGATCACCGAGACCGACCTGAAGGTGCGTACCAAGCTGTACAAGAAGATCAAGAAATACGAGGAGATCACCGATCGCGTGGAAGTGGAGGTGGCCAATTTCCTGACCAAGGTGAGCCAAGGCGAATTGAGCGAAGGGCTCTCGATCCGGATCCGTGGCATGCTCTCGGAGATCAACGACATGGAGCGCATCGCCGACATCTACTTCCAGATGAGCATGGTGATCAAGCGCAAGGAGGAGGAGCAGCTGTGGTTCACCCCCGAGCAACGGCAAGACCTGCTGGGCATGTTCGAACTCTTGGAGAAGTCGCTGCATGTGATGTGCAAGAACCTCGACGTGGAGGACAAGATGTACTTCGACGAGGCCTTCGAGCTGGAGCAACTGATCAACAAGCGGCGTGACGAATTACGCGAAGCGCATCTGAAGAGTATCGAGGCGGGTGATTACAACGTGCGCAGCGGCCTGGTGTACAGCGACCTGTTCTCATCCTGCGAAAAGGTGGGCGACCACGTGATCAACGTATCGGAAGCTGCGGACGGGTTCTCCTACCAGACCTAGGATGGGACCTCGCGTTGGGCGGTTGACGCCCCGGAGCGATGGACCGGTCCGCTTCACGCGTAGCGAACCAACTCTTCTTCGGCCTGTAGGTATTTCACTTCTTTTACGCGTAGCGAACGCACTCCCATGATCATCGACGTACACACCCACCTCAACAACTACCACGAGGAGAAGGTCTCTTCCATCAACGAATGCCTGGACAGCTTGGAGGCGTCCATGGCCAAAAGCGGCATCGATCAGGCCATGGTGCTCACGAGCTTCAAGGTGACACCCAACCGGCCCAGCACCGCCTCGGTGATCGAGGCCATCGACGGTCGCGACCATTTGCACGCCATCGCCGGGATCAGCTTCCTGCACTACACCCACAACGACCTGCGCGAGATCGGCGATTACCTGCGATCCGGCTTGGTGAAGGGTCTGAAACTATACCCCGGATACGAACCCTTCTACCCCAATGACAGCCGACTGAAGGTGCTGTACGACATGGCGGTGGAATTCGATGTACCGGTGATGTTCCACAGCGGCGATACGTACGCTCCCACCGGACGCGTGCGCTACAGCCACCCACTGCACTTGGATGATGTAGCGGTGGACCACCCCGAAATGAAAATCGTGATCTGCCACGTGGGCAACCCCTGGATCAAGGACTGCATGGAGGTGGTGTACAAGAACAAGAACGTGTATGCCGACATCAGCGGTTTGGTCCTGGGCGATTTCACGGACCGCTTCGAGAAGTACATGAAGGGTCAGCTGGAGGAGATGATCCTGTATGCCGGCGAACCCGCCTACCTGCTCTTTGGCACCGATTGGCCCATCAGCACCATGAACTCGTACGTGAAGTTCATGGCGCAACTCGATCTGCCGCAGGAAAAGAAGGAGCTGATCCTGTGGAAGAACGCCGCCAAGCTCTTCAAGATCCCGGTGTAGACCCCCGACCGAGGCCTGCGCTGGATGAGCGTACCGGAATGAACAACGCCCCCCGAATGGATCGAGGGGCGTTGTTGTAATGCCGGATCGGACACGCCTTTGAGGGCGATCACCTGGGGCTTCACGAAACGCGCGCTCCGCGTTCTGCTTTCGCCAGGATGCACAGAAGTTCGGGTGGGGCTCGACTCAGTTCGCCTGCGCCGCCACGCGCACTTGCACGCGCAGGTTGCCGTTGGCATCCGTGCCGGTCGCTGTTTCCGCACGCCGGTAGTGCGGCACATGGGGCACAGCGCCTTCCTTGAAAGGGCTGATGGTTCCGTAAACGCCCATGTCGGTACCGTCTGTGCCAGCGCCTACGCCGGGGCAACTGCCTTGCAGGTGCAAGTTGTCGCTGAACTGGAAGTCGGTATCACCCTCGCTCACGAAGATGCTGCCAATGGGCACGTTCAGGATGTTGCCGCTTTCGGTGAAGCCGCTCATATTGCTCACCAGGGCGTCGCTCACCAGCAGGTTGTTGGTCAGCGTGGCCCCGCTGCTTTGCCAGAAGGGAGCGGTGGTGCGGGTGAACACGCAGTTCGAGATCGTCGCAAACCCTGCGTTCCCCACACGGGTGCCGAGGCCCACGCAGTTCAGCATGATCAAGCCACCACCGTCGAAGCCGGAAAGCTCCGCACCGGTACCCGCTTGGTAGTCGAGAATACAGCGGGTGAGTTGCGCTGCTGCTTCGTCCGAGCCTAGCAAGCGGCGGTGAAAGACGCACTCGACGAAAGCCACGGAGGACCCCGATGGGTTCGCCACGCCAACAGAAACGTCCTGCTCGAACGCACACCGTGTGAACTCCACGCTCACCACGGTCTGGTCCACATCGGAAATGCCCAGCCCCACCGCCGTGTTCGCGGCCATGTTGAAGCGGATGCCGCTGAAGGTGGTGCCGGAGGCCGAACTGGCCAGTCGCATGAAAGTGGATCCGTCATTGGACGTGATGATGGTGGCTCCTGTTGCATTGGTGCTGTCCGGAGCGATGCCCGCGCCGACGAAGTGCAGGGTCTTGCTCAGCGCGAATCCCGTGGGAAGTACGAAACTGCCTCCACTCAGGTAGAGGTCGCTGTTGGGCAGCGCGGCGGTGATGGCGGAGCTCAGGTCGGTGAACAACTGGGTGGTGCCGGCGTGTTCCACAACGATGCGGGCCTGCTGTGCCTGTGTGTGCAGTGCTGTGCCGATCAGGGCAAGAAAAAGGAGTTTTCTGGTCATGGTTGTAGGTGTGATCGGGTTCATTGTTTCACGAAAGGCATCTGCATGGTGCGGTCGTCGCTGGAGATGCGTAGCAGATACCTGCCCGGTGCAAGGAACGAGGCATCCCAACTGCGGTGCGTGGTGCCCTGTACATTCCATGACCCAAGCCCTTGCACGCTTCGTCCGCTGACATCAAGCACATCGATATGCAGGTCTGTGGCATGGGCCGCATACACGCGCAGCGAGAGCTGCTCGCTGACCGGATTTGGGAACAGCAGGTAGTTGCTTACTCCGGGGATCTCGTCGATACCAACGAGGTAATTGAAGGTGCTGCTCAGAGGCACGCTCCATCCACCGTCAGCATCGCGGAAATGAATTGTGAACAGATGCGGACCATCGGTTGTGGGCACCGGCAGCGCTGCGATCAGGTCCACCACACCGGCAGGACCAATGTCGGCGGTCGCGCGGTCTGCGATGGCATCGTCGAGCCAGTACTCATAGCCCGTGATGGCGCCTCCGTTCCGCGTGAAGTCGACCGTGTAGGGGACGCTGCGCGTGCCTTGTGCATCGATGGTACGTACGGTCACCGTGTGGAAGCCCACCGGCAAGGCACTGGCATCGAGCGGTGCGGTGATCAAGGGTGCGGTACCCGGCATCACGCTGGCCGTGGTGGCATCGCCGACGTCATCATTGAACCAGTATTCGATCGCGTTCACAGTAGGGGCACGTTGCACGAAGAGGCTCGTCCAAGGCGCACTCCAAAGACCATCGGCATCGCAGAACTGGATGGTGGCCTGGTGATGGCCGGCCGCAAGCGAAGCGCTGTTCAGGGTCAGTTCAACATCGGTCACTGGTGCTGGAGCGAGGTTCACTACGGTGGCTGCGTCCACGTTGTCGTTGAACCAATACCGGTATCCGGTGATGTTCTGCGCGTGCGCAGTGGCTGCACTGAGCACCAGCAAGCAGGCTGCGATCAGCGGTGTATGGTTGATGTTCTTCAGCATGGCTCAGTGTGTTTGGGCCGCCGTGCGGATCTCTACGGGCAATGCGCCGTTCCAATCGGTACTCGGCGCGATGTCGGCCTGCTGGTAGTGCGGGTTGTAGGGCGATGCGCCTTCCTTGTAGGGCGAGCCACTGCCGTAAGTGCCGATGTCCCGCCCGTCATTGGCTGCACCCACGCCCGGACTTGTAAGCGCTAGGTGCAGGTCGTCAGCAAAGCTGTAAGACCCATTTGTCTCGTTCACGAAGATGGCGTTGGCCGGCTGGTCATAGATGTTGTTCGATTCCTGGTTGGTCGAGCCGGAATTGCTGAACATGACCGTTCCGGTGATCAGGGAGTTGCTGATCTGCACCCCGCTCACCTGCCACAACGGAGCACCGTTGTATGTGAACACACAGTTCTGCACAACGGCGTTCGAGGAATTCTGCAAGCGAGCGTCGAGCACCACACAGTTCTTCATGAACAGCCCGGAAGGACGGAAAATAGTGATGGTGGACCCGTCGAAGATGCTGCGGGTGAAGACCGCCGTGCCTGCCCGGCCGGAGAGGTCGTCCCGGAAGATGCATTCATCGAACGTGCTGGATGAACTGGCGCCTTCTGCAAAGCCCAGGTACACATACCTCATGAATTCGCAGCGCTGGAACACCAGGCCCGTGGGGTCGTCATCGCTCGTACTGGTGCCGTAAACGACGCCGCCGCCACCGTTGAAGATGATGCCCGTGAAGGTGCTGCCACTGGCCGCGGTGGTGATGTTGAAGTGCGCGGTCGTGCTGCCACCAGGGGTGTTGATGGTGGTGGTGGCCGTTACGCTGGAACTATCGGGGTGAATGCCCGCACCGATGAAATGTAGGCGCTTGTCCAGCACGAAGGGGCCTGACACCGTGAAAGTGCCACCGCTCAGGTAGAGCCTGTCGCCCGCTTGTGCTGCGGTGATGGCGGCGCTCAGATCGGTATGGACGGTAGGGCCGCCCGTGCCATGCAGCACAATGCGTTGTTGTTGCGCCTGTGTTGTACCGGCGAGCAGGGCCGCGGAGGTGATCAGGGTAAGAGTTCGTGTTCGCATGGGGTCGATGGGTTTGGTTCGATTTCATGAGTACATCGGTGTGTTGGACGGGATGTGAACGATCGCGCTTATTGCTTCACGAAGCGCGAAGCGATGGGCCGCTGCGCGGTGTGCAGCTCCAGCACGTAGCCTCCCGGTGCCAGCCCGGAGACGGGAATGGCTTGCAAGCCAGGCTCCAGGCTGCCGGTGAGAGCGACCCTGCCTTGGGCATCCGTGATGGTGAAGCGGACCACGCCATTCGCTGGTTGATGCACCCGGAGAACGTCAAAGCATGGCAGCGGGAATAACCGCAGCCCGTTGGACCCTGTTTCCTGTACGGATAACCCACTGTACTGCCAGAAGCGCGCGAGCAGAAGATCCGGGGCCTCCCCGGTGATGTGCGAGCGGCCGGCCACCACCAGCTTGCCATCCGTTGTGGCTACGATGGCGTTGCCGATCTCCTTTTGCGGCAGGGCCAGTATGGTATAGCCTGCATCGCCGAAGCCGCTGTCCAATTCGCCATCGGCGGTATAGCGGCTCACATAAAGCTCCCGTGCGGGGCTGCTGTCTGAAGCAGTGCCCCCGGTCACCGCCAATTTGCCATCATCCTGGATGACGAAGGAGGTGGGCACACGACCCGTGCTGGCCGTGTTCAGCGGTACGAAGCCATTGGTGCCGAAGGTGAGGTCCAGCGTACCATCGGTGTTGACGCGCGCCAAAGAGCCGGAGTGGAAGGACCCGGAGGCGTTGGACCGGGCGAGCAGGATGCTGCGGCCCTGCGTGTCCAGTTCCACCTGCACCAAGTCGTCCTGGTTGGCGCCGAAGTCCAGGTAGAGCATTCCCGTGCCATTGAACGTGAGGTCAACGTTCCCGTCCGATGTGAAGCGCGCGATGAAGTCGTCAACCGCTTGTGCGCCATGGCGGCCTACCATCACGATCGCGCCGTCGTCCTGGACGGCTGCATCGTTTGCCCTGAAGTCGTCGCCCGTTTCGGGTATCCACGCCAACACGCCATCCGTACCGAACGTCGTATCCATGGTTCCGTCGGGGTTGAACATGACCAGGAGTGCGGGCGAGTCCGCGATGTTCCATGTGCCGGTGAGCAGCACACGGCCATCATCGAGCAAGGTCATACCAGTGCAGTAATCGTAGTACTGCAGTTCCACTGTTGCACGTCCGGCAGTGCCGAAGGAAACGTCGGGCGTACCATCTGCGTTGTAGCGCGCCACCGCCAGGTCCTGGCCACCAACGCCGCCATTGAGGTCTCCACCGACCAGGATGCGTCCATCAGGCTGCAGCAGCACCTTTATAGGAAAGAAGCCGAGCGGTGCGAGGATCCCTCCGTTGCCGAAAGACCCGTCGAGGGAGCCATCGGGCAGGAACATGTACAAGGCGGTCGCACCGGCCGTGTTCCGGCTGGTCACGATCCGGCCATCCGGATAGACCGCGAGTGAATTGACCTCTGCCAGGGCCACATCAAGGACATAGCCGTCGGTACCGAAGCTGTCGTCGAGGGCGCCGGGTTGCGCGGCCAGCAGTGTTGCCGTCAGGTTCAATGCCAGCATGCACAGCGTAGGTAGTTTTCTCATGGGAAAGGGGATGTAAAATGTGGTATGAATGAAGGTGGTCATATCCACATTGGGGTAGGTGAACAGATGTGAACGAACGCGTACCCCTTGACCCGCTCGGTACCTTGCTCATCGCTCGATCACCACCATTTGGTCGTGGAGCATACGACCGTGGAGATCAGTTCCGCACGCTGTGTACATGCCCGCAGGCAACGTGCCGATGTTCATCTGTGTCCGGCTGGGACCGGTCAGCACCAGGGTGATGAGTTTGAGCGCTGCCAGCTCGCTAGCCCCCGCACTGCTGCGGCACCGTATTTTTATCCCCCGATGCTCAAACAAGGCCTTTACCACAAGCTACAGCAGAAGCTGAGCCCGCAACAGATCCAGTTGATGAAGCTGCTGCAGGTCCCGACGGCCGAGTTGGAGCAGCGCGTGAAGCAAGAGATCGAAGAGAACCCCGCACTGGAAGAGGGTGAGGACCACGCTGAGGAAGATGCCCCGACCGAGGAGCAGGCGATCTCTGAAAGCGCGGACGATGGCCAGGAAGAGAATGAACGTGACGAATTCGACCTGAGCGATTACTTCCAGGACGATGACACACCGGATTACAAACTGAGTGTGAAGAACAGCGGTCCGGACGAGGAGGAGCGCGAAACACCCTTGGCCGGTGGAACCACCTTCCAAGATGCCATGAAGTCGCAATTGTCCCTACGACGCATCGATGAACGGACCGCTGCGTTGGCCGAGCACCTGATCGGCAATTTGGACGAGGACGGCTACCTCCGTCGCGATCTGGACGCCATCGTGAACGACCTGGCCTTCACCCAGAACATCCAATGCGAGGTGGAGGAACTCGCGAAGGCGCTGAAGGAATTGCAATCCTTGGATCCGGCCGGCGTGGCTGCGCGAGACCTGCGGGAGTGTTTGTTGATCCAAGTGAAGCGCATGCCGCACAGTTTGGATCAGCGGATCGCCGAAGCCATCTTGGACAAGCACTTCGAAGCCTTCAGCAAGAAACACTACGACCGGATCCTCGATCGGTTGGAGATCGATGAGGAGGCCTTGAAAGGAGCGATCGAACTGATCGTGCGCTTGAATCCGCGCCCGGGCAATACGATGCGCGATACCAACAAACCCTCGCAAGAGATCATCCCGGATTTCATGGTGATGGCCATCGATGGTGAGTTGGAACTCTCCCTGAACGGTCGTAACGCACCGGAACTGCGCGTAAGCCGCCAGTACCGGGACATGATCAAGGAGTACGGCCGCAACAAGAAGGACAAGGACCAGCGGGAAGCACTGCAATTCATCAAACAGAAACTCGACAGTGCCAAGTGGTTCATCGATGCCATCAAACAACGGCAGAACACCTTGTTGGTGACCATGGAGGCGATCATGGAACACCAACGCGAGTTCTTCCTGACCGGCGATGAGACCAAGTTGAAGCCGATGATCCTGAAGGATATCGCGGAACGTGTAGGGCTGGACATCAGCACCATCAGCCGGGTGGCCAACAGCAAGTACGTGCAAACGAACTACGGCACCCTGCTGCTCAAGTTCTTCTTCAGCGAAAGCCTCACCAACGACCAAGGTGAGGAGGTGAGCACACGCGAGGTGAAGAAGATCCTGAAGGATGCCATCGAGGCGGAGGAAAAGCGGAAACCACTTACCGATGATGAACTCACCGCCTTGTTGAAGGAGAAGGGGTACAACATCGCCCGGCGCACCGTAGCCAAGTACCGTGAACAGTTGAACATCCCTGTTGCGCGTTTGCGCAAGGAACTCTGAACGTGTTGTTCCTCGCTCGCGCTTTCTCCGTGTTGCTGCATCCGCTGTTGATGCCTTTGCTCACCATATGGCTGGCACTGTCGGTCGATCCGCAATTGGGCTACTTCCTGCCGAATTCGCGTTGGCTACTGTACACCATGTTGGGGATCATGACGGTCGCCTTCCCCATCACGAGTGCGCTTTTGCTGATGCGTGCCGGTGTGCTTTCCAGCTTGGAGATGCCTACCCGCCAAGAACGCATCGCACCGTACGTGATGACGCTGATGTACTTCGGCATGGCCTACTACTTGTTGCATCGTACGCCCTTGCACCCGGCGGTGGATGCCCTGTTCATCGGTATCCTTTGCGCGTTGGCCGCCACGCTCCTGATCACGTTCTGGTGGAAGATCAGCGCACACATGGTCGGGATCGGTGGTGTCATCGGTGCCATGCTCGGCTTGTCCATCCTCCATGGTCTGCCCTTGCTTCCACTCCTCGCCTTGTTGGTGATCTGCGCGGGCCTTTTGGGCACAGCACGTTTGCTCTCCAGTGATCATACACAAGGCCAGATCATCGCTGGTGTAGCTCTCGGTTGGTGCTGTACGCAGGGCGCTCTGCTACTGGGCTTGATCATCTGACGCCTACGGATCCGATGGATCACCCATCTTCACCGTTCCGCGCATGACCTCGCATCGGTTCCGTTCTCCTTCCTACATCGTGGTGTGGGCGCTCGTCCTATTCACCGCTGCCGTCACTGTGCGTGGCTTGTGGCATGGCACCGATGGCAACGGCTGGAAGGAGACCATTCGCAGCGACGCACGCGGTTACTACGGCTACCTGCAAGCAACCTTCCTGCGGCACGACCTCGGTCATGAGGCGTTCAACCACACGTACGTGAAGTACACACCCACGGGCACATTGAACAAGTATTTCTGCGGGACCAGCTTGATGATGATGCCTTGGTTCGGTATCGGCCATGCCCTTGCGATCCAGGACCCAGATGCAGTGCAGGACGGCACCAGTAGCTACGAGCAGAAGGCGATCGGTGTCGGAGCTTGGCTCTACCTGCTGCTCGGCCTGCTCGCGTTGCGGGCTTTGTTGCTCGGTCTTGGTGTGCGGGAACCCGTGGTTGCATGGACACTGGTGGCCCTGGGCATCGGAACACCTCTGCTGCAATACGCGGCCATGCAGCCGGGTTGGTCGCATATCTTTTCGTTCTGCGTGGTGAGCGGTTTCCTGTGGGCGGTGCAAAGGCTGGGTCGCAACATCACATGGGGTGCAGCCCTGCTTGCCGCCTTGTGTCTCGGCTTGGTGGTACTGATCCGGCCGGTGAATGCCATGATCCTCTTGGCCGTGCCCATCGTTCTGGGGCGGGATACCTGGGCCGTACTGGGCCGCCTCATTCAGCGCCCCAAGGTCCTCTTCGGGTCGGCGTTGGTCTGCCTTCTTGTTGTGGGTATTCAACCGCTGCTTTGGTACGTGCAGACCGGCAATTGGGTGGAATACGGGTACCAAGGTGAAGGCTTCCATTGGGACCGACCCGAGGTGATCAAGGTATTGTTCGGATTCCGGCGTGGCCTGTTCCTGTGGACCCCCCTTATGCTGCTGGTGGCGCTCGGTGCCATCCTCGTGTGGCGCATCGATCGCATGCGAAGTGCGTGGACCATCGGGTATTGGGTCGTGAGCACGTACATCATCAGCAGTTGGTGGATCTGGTACTACGGAGGTGGATACGCCAGTCGCGTACACATCGATCACTACCCCGTATTGGTGATCCCTATGGCGCTGATGTTGCACCGGTGGAAGAACCCGTGGTGGTTCCTTGCTCGCATGTTCATGGTGTGCTGCATCGCCCTGAACCTGGCCCAGCTTTGGCAATATCACCACGGCTTCCTGCATGCCGAGAGCATGGACCGGGAGAAGTACAGTTACAGTTTCCTGCGCTTCGATGAGGCACACAGGGACCGGCTCGGTGGCAATTACCAAGAAGCTCCCTACAACCCGAACGGCATGGATGTGGTGCTCACCGAAAGCTGTGATCTGGATTCGCCCTGCTTGTTCTGGAACAGTGGCGTGCTGCGCGAACTGGAAGGCGCCTATTCCGGACCGAAGGTCTGTGTCTATGCCCCGGGCATCGAATTCGGCACTACGTTCTACGCCACTACGGACACCTTACCGACCGGACGTGCGCTCTACTTGGAAGTGGGCCTGCAACGCATGGATGTGTTTCCGGAAAGCTCTCGGTACGCTTTAGGCGTTACCGAAGTGCGGCACGCCGATGGCACCCAATACCTGTACGAACCGTTCCGGTTGAACCCGGTGCCCGGGATACCAGGCGTTTGGCAGCAGCTGGAATTCCGGATCCCAGTGCCTCCCTTGGAGGTCGGCGATGCATTGACCTTCTACCTCTGGAACAAGGACGGTCGTTCTTCGTTCCTCATCGATGCCGTGTTCATGCGCATCTCTGCCGTGAGGCCATACTGAACGCGACAACACGCAGTTGGGCCGGATCGCCGTGGCACTGCACGCTATGGTGGGCCCAGCAGGATTTGAACCTGCGACCAAGGGATTATGAGTCCCCTGCTCTGACCGCTGAGCTATGGGCCCGGTCTTCCCGTCATTGAACAACGGGAGCGCGAAAATAGAGCGGTTGTGCCGAAGGCTACTTTTGCCGCCCATGAAGAAGGCACTGGACACCATCCTCTTGGACCTCGGTGGGGTGCTGATCGACGTGGATTACCACGCTTCGGCCAAGGCCTTCCGGGAACTTGGTCATGCCGATTTCGATCAACTCTATAGCCAAGCGCAGCAGGATCATCTCTTCGATGGTTTCGAGACCGGTGCCCTGACCCCCGACCAGTTCCGGGACCGGATCCGTTTCTTGATGGGAGATGAGTTGAGCGATACCCGGATCGATGCGTGTTGGAACGCAATGCTCGGTTCTGTTCCCCCGGCCCGGATCGAACTCATTCAACAACTGAAGGAAAGCTATCAGGTCTTGTTGCTTAGCAATACCAACGCGATCCACGTTCCCGCGTTCAAGGAGATCATCGCTAGAGAGAACGGGATCACCGACTTCCAAGCACTGTTCCACGGGGCGTACTACAGTTGCGAGATCGGACTCCGCAAACCGGATGCTTCGGCATTCCATTACGTGCTTGAACGGCATAGCGCGGATCCGTCGCGAACACTTTTCATCGATGATAGCATCCAACACGTGCATGGTGCGCGCAATGCAGGGCTGAAGGCAGAACACCTGGATCTAGGAAAGGAGGATGTGATCCACCTTGTGGATCGCCTACGGTTGGTTTAGCCCTTTCCGCGCTTGGCCTTCTTCCGCGATTTGGGAAATGGCACCACACCGCCGATCCGTATCAATAGCTCCGATAGCTTGTCGTCTCCGATGATCAGCTCCTCGGGTACCAAGTAGTAGTCCTTGGAACCGGGATAGGCGGGTGCCCGTTCACACTTGTTCTCCAATGCTGCACTCTCTGGCAGGATCTTCACAAAGAGTTGATCGTCGCAGATGAAGGCGACCGGCTTGCCGTCGGCATAGAGGGCGTACTCCCCGAACATGGGCTTTACACTGAACCGTTCGGCATGGCCCAATTGATCGAGGATGAATGCCGCTGTGTCCTTCCGTGTAACCATGGCTACCTGACTTCCTGACACAACTCCACCAACACCCCGTTCGCACTTTTCGGGTGGATGAAGCAAACCCACTTGTTGTCCGCACCGCGCTTCGGTTCTTCGTTGAGCAGGGTGAATCCTTCGGCCTTCAGCCGCGCCATTTCCGCTTTGATATCCGTTACCTCGAATGCGATGTGGTGCATGCCCTCGCCACGTTTCTCGATGGCCTTGGCAATGGGGCCGTCCGGTCGCGTGCTTTCCAACAACTCGATCTTGTTGGGCCCCACTTGGAAGAACGAGGTGATGACACCTTCGCTGGCCACTTCCTCCCGCTTGTAGCTCGCGGACCCCAACAATCGGGCATACAGTTCCTCAGCCTTGGTCAGGTCCTTCACGGCGATGCCGATGTGTTCGATACGGATCATGGGATGCTGTTGAATGGCGAAGTTCCGAAAGAAGAAAGCCTCCCCGAAGGAAGGCTTCCCAAATGTGGCATTCCAAGTTCAGCGCTTGATGAAGGTCTCGCCCAGCTTGTTGTCGTAGTTGAGGTAGTACAGGTCCTTCTTCAAGGAGGCCACTTCCAACCGATCAGCGTAGCCACGCTTCACGATGTTGCCATACTGGTCGTATACCTCAAAGAGTGTTTTCCGGCTGAAGATGATCTCGTCCTTCGGCTTTTCGGGACTCCACGTTACTGCGGTTACGCTCGCGTCCGTGTAATTCACGCCATCGCTGTATCGCGCACGTTTGGTGAGGTCGGTCTGCTTCACCCGGAACGTGTTCTCTCCGCTGTGCGGGGTCACTTTGAAGGAGTAGGTGTTCTCACCCGGTTTGCCGGCACCCATCACCTCACCCACTTTCACCCATTTGTTCCAGCGTTTCTGCTCTACGATGTATGGGATCTCACCGGTCTCATTGGTCGTGACCCACGTGTACGTACCATCGCTAGCAATGGATTGCTTTACGATATCGAAGGTGCTCTTCGGCTTCAATACTTCCGGATTCAACACCACGGGGGTGCAGCCGTCCTTGTGCTTCACTTTCACCACCACGGGATCGGAGATCTTCAACCCGAAATTGTTCATGTCCACCTCGAAGGCGCTGCTGTTGATCTCGTCAGTGGCGATCTGGTCGTTCACCGATACCTCAAAGACACAAAAACCCACACCCGCCTCGGAAAAAGGGTTCTGGATGAAGAGATTCTTGCCTTGGTAGTTCCCTTCAAGTACGATAACGCCAGCAGATGCCGGCACGCTGAAAGCAGCGGCGAGGAGGAGATGGATCGGGCGCATGGTGAGTTTACCGTTCAAGACGCGAAGATAAGCGATCCCGTCCGGTATTCAGAAGGGTTTTCGACGACCTGTGTACGCACGATCGATCGGGAAGTTGCGCGGCTACGGCCCGTTCAGTGATCGTGATACTTGAGCACACCGGCCCGCACGGGCAACTCCAAGTGATTCTCCAAAGGGGGTATGGGGCACGAATACGCACCACCATAGGCGCAATACGGGTTGTAGGCCCGGTTGAAATCCAGTTCCACCTCCTCCCCCAAGGGACCCTCCAGATCGATGTATCGCCCGCCCCCGTATGTGGCCTCCGCATTGGTGAGGTCCGTGAAGGGAACAAAGAGGTAGTTCCGATACTCATCCAAACGGCTCAAATCGATGTTCTTGTACACCGTAAGCTGCTCTTCCACACCCGCAAGCATGAAGTGCAACGTACCTACGCTCCGGTATTTCGGCTCTCGTTCGGTGCTGGTCTTCATCCCGAACACGGGGCCTTCAAGAGTCTCGAAACGCGCCAGAACGCGGTAGGCCGGATCCACTGGGAAGCGTTCCAAGGCTTCGAAATCCTTTCGATCCAACTTGGGCAAGGGCGAGTGCAGCGTATCGCGGTACGTGGAATCAACCTCGGCCCAATACGCATCCAACGCTACGCGCCACGCTTGTTCCTTGGGCTGTGCCCACCCAGGACCGGCCACACATACGAACAGGAGAACGAACGCACTCCTCATTAGCTCGCCACGTGCGCTTGCACGGAACCGGCCATCCGCTTGATGTCCGCCTCGTTGAAGCGACCTTCTGCCGCGTCCTCCACAACGAATGTGCGATCGCCGATGGGGATCACTTGGTAGAAGTGGATGAAGACCAGATCCTCATCCGGGAATTGCGATCGAAAGATCACTTTGTCCGGAGTCTCTTCCAAGATGGTGTGCTTTCGCAGCATATCCCGATCCAGATCCGCTTTCAACCGTACGATGTCCCCGGGCTCTTCAGAGATGGTGATGGCGAAATGATCACCAACCCTCACCTCCACGTGCCCGAATTCCTCGTTCCAACGAACGGCCGCTGAATCCGCTTGCAGCGTTGCCCGGTCTCCCAATTCCACAACGGCAGGGATATCCATGGCTGCGAGGTTGACCACCCAAGGTTCCACCACTGTGGCCGTGCTGTCGGCCATTTGTTGTGCGGCTTCCATCTTGCCATCGCCACAAGAAGCGAAAAGCATGGCAGCAACGGGGAGAATGAACAACTGCTTCATGCCACGAAGGTAGGATCACGGGAGCTGTTCGTTGCGCACATTGGTTGGCACCACCCCGCCGATGTTGGATAGGATGATGTCCCGGTCGTTGATCGCCCCGGTGTATTTCACGATACCGTCCAAGTTGAGGTCCTCGATGAAATAGCCAGTGACCGTATTGGTGGGCACCGTGCCTAGGATGCGTTGCAATATTTCATCGCGATCGTTGTCATCGCCGGTATACATGACCCTGTCGTCCGGGAAGCAGTTGCCCGACCAAAGCAGCTTGGCGCCAGAAACGTCCTTCACCGCCTCGGTACCGTATAGAGTCACAGCGCCTGATCGCAGGTCCACGGAAGTCACCGTACCACCGAGGCTGAAGGTATTGGCGGTCATCACCCCCAAGTGGTTGCGGTGCCGTAGGGCGATGTGATGATCGCCCGAAGCAATGGGGAATGACAGCGGTGAAACGCCATCCACATCGACCACATCACCATCGCGTTGGATCAGGCCGGCCCGTGTGGCTATAATGATCGTGGGGTCCGCCGAACTGCGCAATTCCACTTGGACCCAATCCACGATGGCGTTCGATCCGGTCACTGCGAATACCCCGCTCGTGGTGGTCTCCCCACCGTCACCCACAATGACGAATCCCAAGTCGGTGTATGGTTCCACGAGTGGGAGCATGTTCTTGAACCGCAGGCTGTCGTCCATCTGGCCGATGTCGTATGGTCCTTCCAACCAGGCCTTCAAGTCCAGTTGCACATCCTGCGGGCTGGCCCCATCGAGCTGGATATCGTCGATTGCGACATCGCTGGTGTAATTCGTTCCTGTGATCGCCCGGAAGCGCACCCGAATGGAGCCGCCCACGTAGCCATCCAGATCCACCGAGGCTGGTTGCCAACTGTTGCCTTGATCCCCGGAGATCGTGAGGACACCCATGGTCCAAACCCCGCCATCCCACACATCCACATGCAGATCACCCATGGCAGCGCCGTACATGTGGTACCAGAAGGTGAGTTCCGCCGTGGCCAAGCCGGTCAGGTCGAAGCAAGGCCCGACAAGGTCCGCTCGTTTCGTGGGAAAGTTCGGATCACTCGATTCCACATACATGTAATTGCCGCTCCCTGTGGTGTGGTCGGCGCTCGGTCCAGTGTTGCTGGATTGGGTCCCCCCGCTGTTCCGGGTCCAATCGATGTCGTCATCGACCCCTTGATCCCACAGCCCAAGTCCGGTCTCGAAATCCTCGGCATAAGGCAGGGCTGAAACGCAGGTGGCCGGGGAGCAGAAAGCCACGTTCGCCACAGTGGTGAATGCGCTCGGAGTAGCCGCCAGAACGAATCCGTTCGGATCCACGACCGCTATGGACCCGTTCCCGGAACTGCAACACAGACCGTCGCCATACGAATCGTTCACGATGAGAGTGTAGCACCCATTGGGCAGGCAGACCACCACATCCGGCTGTGGGTACGTCCCGCTTGAGGCCTCTTGGGTGTAGGGCCCGCCACTTGCCATTACGTTGGATGATCCATCCACTACGCTCCAAGTGATCTCGTTGCCGTAACGGTCCATGTTGATCTTCACGGTCACCAACTGGCAGTCCGCCGTAGTGTAGGACCGAACAACGGACAGCGGCCCGTTCCCGCAACCGTTCTCGGCACGAACCTGCCAGTGATAGGTGGTATTCCCCACGTTGGCGATGACCGGCTGGAAACTGGTGCCCGTGATGCCAGAGCCGGTCTCCACCACGTTGGTCATTCCAGCATCGGAGGCGATGGTCACGGTATAGGTGCTTGCCGCTGGATCGGCGATCCACGAAAGCGGACCACTGAAATCGACGGCTCCATTCGCCGGAGCATCCAAGGCCACTGCGGAGGGAAGTGTGCTCACGTTCAAGGTCAAGGCCAAGTTCTTGGGTCCACTGGTGCTGCTCGCGTTGAGGGTGAAGGCATGCGCACCCAAGGCCACTCCATTCGTATTCGATAGGGTGAGGGTGCTTGTACCGCCCGGTGTGACCGGATTGGGGCTGAAGCCCGCGACCGCTCCGGCAGGTAGACCGGAAGCGCTCAGGGTGACAGGCTCCGAGTAACCGAGGACCGACCCGACCTGAACCGAGTAGGTGGCATTCGCCGGGCGGCAGACCGAGGCGGTATTGCTTGTCACACCCAAGGTGTAATCCGGCGAGGCGGGTACGGTGATGGTGAAGTCCGTGTTCGAGATGTCGTAGAAGATGTTCGCGTTCGCACGCACCATGATCCGGGCCGTGGTGGTAGCGATGTTCGGAACGGTAATGGACTGGCTGCCATCATTCGGCGTAGCAGTAAGTATGGTGGTTGTATAGGTCAGCCCGCCATCGGTGGAAAGCAGGATGTCCACGTTGGCACAACTGACCGGCGAGGCTGTGGTGTTGGCCACATCCCAGGTCACGGTTTGCGTTGAAAGTCCGACCCAGGATAGGTTCGTGTTCGGCTGGGTCACCAAGAAAGGGCCACTTGCTCCGTTAACGGTCACCTTCATGTCGTCCTGATCATTGCATCCGCCGTTCGCCAAATTATCGCGGACGGTCAGCCTGAAATTCAAGGTGCGAGCAACGCTCGACAGCACTTGCCACGTCGGCGTGGTGTTGGCGATCACCGCACTCAGATCCGGCATGTAGCGGACCGGGGTGGGCTTCGGTAGCAAGGGTTCCCAAGCCGGTCCACCGGTATTCGTGGAGACCGGTGGCATGGTGGCCACGGCGTTGTCCATTTGCTCCCAGCTATAGGTCAAGGTGTTGCCCGCATTCGCATCCGTTCCTGAACCTGTCAGGATGAAGGGCGTGGACTTGGGTATCACGCGATCCACTCCGGCATTGGCCTGAGGTGCTACTTCCGGCGCAAGTGATACGGTTACCGGGCAAGTGCTACTGGTGCCCGTGGTGATGTTCGCGGCGATCTCCTGCATGCTGTAGCCACCGAACATCGCGATGCTGTGGTCACCGACATTCGGGGCGCAGATCCCGGCATAGCCCATGATGGTAATGCCACTTCCCACTTCCACCGCAGCGGAACTCGCCCTGTTGCAACTGTTGTTCTGGGTGTGGTTGCCACCGTATTGGTGGCCCATTTCGTGCGCTACGTAATCGATGTCGAACGCATCACCGATCGGGCTGCCTTGGCCCGTTACCCCACGCGCTTTGTTGCTGGAGCTGCATGGGCTGTTCAAGCTGGCGATACCTCCGCCACCCGTGCTGAACACGTGGCCGATGTCGTAGTTCGCGCTACCGATCAAGTTCGTGCATTGGGTCTGGTTCTGGCCCAACATCGCTGAACCGTCGCCATCGTCGTATGGGTCCGTGGCTCCATTCAAGAAGACCAGCAGATCCGTGTTCCCCACCATCTCCATGGTCAAGGTCGCATCACGCTCGAACATGTCGTTGACCCGGTTCATGGTGGTCACCATGGCACCGAGCGCGAAACTCTTGTCGTTGTTCGTGCTGTTGGATCCGTGGAAGTTCGCGTACTCACCCGTGCAAGCCAACGCCAACCGGTAGGTGCGCATTTGGCAATCACCCACCCGATCGATCCCCATCTGTTGGATCCATTCACGCGTCCGTGCTGATTCCACAGCGATGTCATTCTCTTGGTCGTAGCTGCAGGTCATCGGTGGTTCGCTTGGCGAGCGTGTCAGTTGATCCCGCTGGTACACTTGGCATAACGTCACATCGCCCTGTAAGACAGGATCGATGAACCACGTCTTGCGTTCAGCCGAGGTGACCATCGCATGGATGCCGTTCGGGGTGATGTCCAACTTCAAGGTCACGGCCGCATCATCCACTCCAACACCGCTGTACGTGCGGATCATCGGGTAACGCGCTTGGAGGTCAGGGTGCATCACGGGCACCTCCAGGATCCGGAACTGGGCCATTCCGCCTTCCGGTGCGGGCAGCGAGATCAGGCTTTGCGCCTGCCGAACCTGCAGGATCGTTCCGGTCGCGGCCGAAGCCAATTCCGCCCGAAGCGCCTCAACGATCGCCCGTACATAGCGCGCTTGCGCCGGAGCGATGTAGCGTTCACCGCGGGTTTGGACCACTTCGCTTGCGATGATGTCCACCCATGCGGAACGGGTTTGGGAATGTGCCACGGTGGGCAATAACGAACCAAGGAATAGAACGAGCAGGGATCGTACGTGTAGTGACATGGAGCTAAAGTTATGCACGGTGAGCGGACAGGGGAGGCCCACCGACCAAGGACAAGAGGTTCCGCAAGATTAGGGCAATACCCCCTTGCGCGTGGAAAAAGATCGTCGAACGCTAGGGATCCCAGTTCGACTTGGGGAAAACCAGCGTCCGATCACACGGCCTACTCCCCCACCTTCACCCGGATCCCTTCGCTGTGGCTGCTGAATTCCGGTGCATACATGCACATGGCGGTGGTGATCCCATTGCTGAGATCCCCAGCATGGGTCACACGCAGATCGTACTCGAACACATAGGTGCCCGGTGCAATGCGGTCGAAGAAGAAGTGCATGCCCACATCGCGAATGCTCTGGTAATACCCTAGGCCACCTTGCCACTTGTAGCCACTGATCGCTTCCACCGGTTCCAGACCCGCTGCGCGCAGATCCTTCAGATGCACGTGGTCCACGTACCGATCCGTGCGTAATTCGATACGGATCGTGAGCTTGTCGCCAGCCTTCAAGGTGCGTGCTTTGTCCAACGCGATCAACTGCGCACCCGCGTCGCTTTGCGCGTGCAACATCACGTGCTTCTTAATGCTGAAAGGACTCTCATGGGGCGTGACCTTGTCCATGCGTTCGAGGTACTGCCAATGCAAAGCCCCCCATTGCACCCCATCGCCCGTGGTGGTCACTTTCACCTCCCCCATCGCTGGCTTCACTTCGGAACCGGCCCAGGTCTTCGTGAAGTAGCCGGTGCCCGCTTCCTGCTTGTCCGCTTGCAAGCGCTCACCTCCAACGGTGATCACCGGTTCCTCCTTCGGTTCCAACCAGTCGTCGCCGGTGAGCAACAACGCAAAGCACGCTTCCGACGTGGCCTTGGTCGTTTTCCAATCGGTGGTCTGCTTCAACTTCAACAGATACTGCTTCAATGCGTTCACGCTGGCATCATCGTGCGCTACTTCCTGGAACGCTTCGATCATCAAGGCATGTGTCTCTGTCGGGAAGCTCCACCAATCGAACCCGTTATTGAAGCCCTTCCAATACATGCCCAATTCTTCGCTTCGTGTGGCCCGTTCACTCAACGACTTCAGTATGAGCTGCGCCGTAGCTTGCTCGTTCAAGCGATCCATGACAAGCACCAACATGCCCTGTTGCTGTAGCCCATTGCTGAGCCAGGTCTCTTTCGCGCGTTGCATGTAGAAATCAACCGCCGTGCGTGTTGCACCAACGATCGGCCAGCGCTGAAAGAAAGATCGCGCATACAGGAAGTGGATGTCCGTTGCATTGGGCACATACCGGGTCAGTGACTCCTTCGACGATGTGCGCACCAACTCCTTGTAGTCCTTCTCCAGCTCCGCATCCAACCAACGCACCGCCCTGCGCACCATCTGCTCCGTAGGTCCATCGGGACGCGTGTCTCCCGCCTTCAACGCTTCGAGGTGACCGAAGCCCGCAACGATGTGCTGCGTGATGTAGCGCGATGGGCGCATGCCGGTCCACCACGGCCATGCGCCTTCCGGCAATTGCATATCGCGCAGTTTCTTCATGGCGATCGCCTCCTCATTGGCCATGCGCTGGAGGTCGAAGAAGAGGGCGATCCGCCGTTTGCGTTCCGTGTCGTCCTTGGCATTCACTACCCACGGTGTTTCCTCCAACAGGGCACTCTTGAGCTCCGGGTTCTTTTCCAACGTCGAAAGGAATGCGTCCTCATTCCCCGGCGATGCAGCACTCCATTGATCGAAGACCTTCTTCACCGCTGGACGCTGTTCCACGATGTGCGTGGCCAAGCGATCCGCATAGTATCGGCTGAATGTTTGTTCGGAGCATTCGTGCGGGAACTCCATCAGATAGGGTAAGGCTTGGATCGCATACCACGCCGGGTTCGGGGTGTACTCGAGATCCAACCGTTCATGGCGCAGCGTACTGCTGGTGTTGTTCTTCAACTTCTCCAAGGTGAAGGTCTTGGTGCCCGCTTTGGTGATCGCGAGCGGCAAGCTCTCGGTGACCAGGATCTTATCGGTGAGGATCGGAAGCGGTCGCTCTTCCCCATCTCCGTAGCCTGCTGCGTTGGCCGTGATGCGCACACTCACCACATCCACATCCGCAGGTACATGGATCGGCCATGCCACCGCAGCACTTTGACCCGGTCCTGCAGTGAACGGTAGGTCGGCTTTCTCCAGACCGAATGTCGCGTTCAATTCCGCGTTGGTCCGCGGATCGAACAGCGCCAATCCAGCAGTGCCATTCATCGTGTTCCCTTCCACCACATTGATCTTCGCCGTAAGCGTGATGCGATCGCCTTCGCGCAGGAAACGCGGCAGGTTCGGCACCACCATCAACGGCTTGCTTGTAACGACCTCCTTGGTGAATTGCGCGAGCTTGAGATCCTTGGTGTGCGCCAGACCCATCACCTTCCATCGCGTCAACGCATCCGGAGTGGTGGAACGCAACACGACGCTGCCGTCGCGATCGGTAAGCAGGTCGGGGAAGAAGAAAGCGGTTTCGCGGAAGTCGGTGCGCACGGGTTGGGTGCCTGCTTCATGGACCTGCTCCACCTGCTCCATGTATCCGGGCTCTAAAGCATCGCCGGTATCTTCTGCTTCAGCAAGCCCCCCGGCACGCGCTGCATCAGCCATGGCAACACCAGGTACATGTCGCAACATGCCTTCATTTCCATCAAACCGACCATCCCGATAGACTTGATCACGCCGTTTTCCAAAACCGGCCCCATCGAAGAACAGGTCCGGGTAACGACGCATCGGCATGCGCAGATCACCGTAAATACGATACATCTGTTGTCCCTGTACCGAACCGAATGGTGCATTCCGTTGCCAATCCATACTCGAATACTCCACCGGCCATTGGAACATGGGCCAATCGTTCTGCACGAAATGATCCAGCGAAGCATCGTACATCACGCTCAACAATTGCGCGGCGACCTTTTCCTTCTTCGGACCGCTGATCCGCAAGCGCCACTCCTCCTTGGAACCCGGCAGGAGCTTGTCTCGGAAACTCATCCATTCCACCTGCAACTCCTTGTTGCTCCACGGCACGTCGATGCGTTGTGTGCTGGTGCTTACCCGGCCCCGCTCCACGCAATGTAGATGTACAGCGAAGCCGCCTCGATCCGACTCCAGAACAGGAAATTCAACGAGCTGCTGACCTTTCATCAACACGAAGCGTTTGCTCACCGCGATGCGGCCGTCGCGCTCAACCTCCATCAGCACACGTCCTTCGGGGAGCGCGCTACTCAACAGCAGCACCGCTTTCTCGCCCGGTTCGCAACTGGTTTTGATCGGCTCCACATGGAAGGCCTCGTTCACGAATCCGGTGTTCTGGATCATGGTGTCATAGAGTGTCACCATCTTGCTTGCTTTCACCTGCTTGCCATCAGCATCAATTGCGGACACTTCGATCCGGTATTTGCCGACGGTCCAATCTTTCATACCCTTGATCTGGGTGGATCTGTCATTCGCGTGATGACCTGTGCGAACGAAATGCTCGTTCAGGACAGGCCAACTCATCGGGTCTTCCTTGAAGTGCGTGGTTTGAAGTTCTCCCTGCAGGATCCGATCCGGTCGTTCCCAAAGACGCTCTCGCTGCGGTGCGTTCGTCGGCGGGATCAACTCCACGAAGCGCAGTTGCATCGGTACATCCATGTCCTGACCATTCAGGTTCTTGATGCGCACGTCGATGCTGTCCGTGGCATTGCGATCGATCGCTTCTCCCACATTGATCGCGATGTCGATGCTGCGGTACGCCGCGTTCATCGTAGTGCTCGCGCTTTGCGATTCCCCACTGATGTCCGTTGCCGTCGCTTCGATGGTGTAGGTGAAGGTAGGGTCCGCATCCGAGGGGAAGGCGCGATCCGCCGTGGCCATGAAGGCAACAGTGAATTTCCCGTCTGCGTCGCACAACGCTTCACCATTCGCCACTTCGGTCTCTTGGCCCCACGGCAATCCACGCCAACCCCAACCGCACCACCAAGGCATGCGGGTGCCGCGCTTCACGGTCCACTGCACTGTGGCACCATCCAGCGGAACACCCGCATAGCTATGCGAAGTTCCGCTCACCGTGGCCTCTTGCTCCAACTTGGCCGCTGAGGTGATCGGGTCGAAGACGATCTCGAATGTGGGGCGCTTGTATTCTTCCAATTGGATGGAACGTGTACCGTACTCTTCCCGCAGCCACATGGAACCCGTGAGCACTCCTTGCGGCGCTCGAAAACTGCCGTGGAAAGCTCCGAACGGATCGGTACGAACCTGCAGCGTATCGACCTCTTCTCCATTGACATCGAACAACCGGATCGTTGTGCCGTACCCCGCTTTCACCTCGGCGCGTTCGTTCAATTGGGTGGTCACGATGCCCTTGAAGAAGACCTCCTGACCGGGTCGATAAATGGCGCGGTCGGTGAAGAGGTAGGTGCGGATCACTTCCTTGGTCTCCGGAACGCCCCTGTTGTAGATCCAGGTGGATCCACTGATGTACACATCGGACTTGGTGGAGAGCGACCAGATCAATTCACCCTCCTTACCACTGAGGTCGGTGCGCACCATACCCTCTTGATCCGTGACGTATTCGCCTGCTGCGATGAACTTTCGGGGCGACGAATAGTCCCGGTTCCGGACATAGGCCACCGCTTTCACACCCGCGATCGGCGCACCCGTCCACCGATCCACCACCAGCAGTTGCTGATCCGTTCCCGCATTGCGCTCGGACAACATGAACCGCGTGACCCAGAACGTGGCGTACACGATGGAAGGTTGTTCCTCCGCAAAAACCCCCGACCCGCTGATCACGATGCTGTACCGGCCATTTGCCAATCCTTGCACGGGCAACTCGATCAGGTGTTCATTCAGGTCGCCATCATCCGGCAGTTCCACACTCCACTCGGCCACGGGCTTCTGCGCCAACACCCAACGGAGATGGTCGCTATGCGACGAGCGATCCGTGTTGACCTCCGCTGGATCCTTCACTACACGGAGCCAGACCTTCTGTGTGTTGGCATAACGCAGGGCGACGTTCGACACCTCGTTCGGCACCACCGCCAGCTCGCTTTGTAGCTGAAGAACGGGACGTTCCAATTGAGCCTTCAGCACTGCGGCTTGTTCGGCCCCGAAGGACCCAGAGAAATGTGCGATCGCTTCGTCGCACAGGTCACGTGCGGTTCGCCGCTCCCATTTCCAACGGTCACCGGCCAGCCGTTGGTACCGAGAGGCCTTGTCCACATGGGTCCGTGCTATCGCGACCGTGACCTCGGCCCAACTGGTATCGTTGACCAGTCGCGTGCGTAGCGTTTCCAGGGCATTGACATACAGCTCTTCCTTGTTCGATACCGTGCTTCTGGTCCGTACGAATGCCAAGCGCTGCAACATCACGTCCACCAACGCATCCGGGTTGTCGTCGTTCAGACGTACGCGTTCCAGTCGCTGCAGATGCTTCAATGCGAGGAACTCCCAAGCGGTGCTATCGCGGTGCTCCAACGTTCGGTACACGAAGTGCTCGAAGAGGTCGAAGTCCCGTGGATCGTCCAGCTTGAAACGCCAAGCGGGTTCGGTCAACCGCGTTTCCGAATTGGTGTAAACGGCCAACGCTCGGTGCGCGAGCAGGTCATACAACCTGGGGCGCAACCCACGGTCGTACTCCTCGCTTTGCAACAGGTCCCCGAGGTCCTCCACGGGCATTCGCAGCAAGGTGTCCGTTGGCGTGAGCGAGGCCGTGTATGCATCAACGACCCTGCGAATGAAAGTGGCTTGTGTCCACGTTTTCGGATCATTGCCGTCCGCCTCCATGTTGGTGCGCTCCAGAATGCGCCACCGATCACTTTGGTAAACATTCCACCACCCTTCTGCAACCGAGGAATACAAGAGTTGTTTCAGCGGAAACGATGCAGCTTCCGCACGTAGCTCCAGTTCGAACAAGCTGCTGTCTCGATCGCGTCCCGTGTATGCGAAGAAGCGATCACGATAGGCCCATGCACGGAATTCCATGCGCCAGTTCTGAGTCCCTTGCGCCTCCGCCAATAGGGCCTCCGTTCTCGCCAGTGCGCTGGCATATTGCCCGATATTCGCAAGGGAATCGACCTGCGCCCAACGTGGATCCATGCTAGACATTGCCGTGTCGACCACGGGGCGTGATGAACGACAGGTGATGAAGAGGATCGCAGAAAGGAGGATGAACAATACTGATCTGGACAAAGCACATACGTATTTGGTTCCATACAAAGGTCGTGTTGCCAGCGGAATCATAGACCCCTTGTCGGAAGCAACCCTGTGCAGCCGTGCGCGCATGAGCGATCTTCGCCCCGCGATGACCTTGCCGCCCGTTGCCCACTTCCTCGATCACGTGTTCGCTGCATTGGATGCGGATAGCGTGGATGCACAACCCTTCGCCATGGACCATTTGTGCTTCCGTGTGGCCACCACACAACGCTATGATGAGATGAAGGCCCTACTATCGACTGAAGGCACCTTGCTCGGCGAACATTCGGTCGGCGGTCGGCCCATTGCCACCTACGCTTTGCACGTTGCGCTCGTCCATCGGGAGCGGCGGATCAACGTGATCGAATTGCCTGCACCCAAACCGGGCAGCCCCTACCCCGAAGGTTGGGAACATGCCGAATTCGTGATCGATGTAGAACCGGCCGTCTTCGCATCGCGGTACCCGCAATTGCCTTGGGATCTTTCCGGAGCGGACAAACCCATGAACGCTTGTGTTCGGTTGAACTACGATGGTTGCAGCGTGAAATTCCACCGACGTGCCTTGGCCGATGTGATCATGGACGAAAGGTCTTGATCATGCGAAACGCACTGGATCCACCTCCGCATCCAAGGGTGCGGCTTTGAACAAGTGGTCCGTCAAATGCTGTGCACTCCACGGTGCCAACAACACGCCGCGCGAACCCAAGCCATTGAACACCGCTTCATACGCTCCGATGCGACCAATGATCGGACGGCGATCCCGGGATGTCGGTCGAACACCGGCCCAATGGTCCACCACTTCGAATGGGCGTTCCAGTAGCCGCTCCAAGCGGTCCGTGAGGTAATGGCGTGCTTCGGTGGTGGGGCCGCTCCACACATCGTCCCACGCGAACGTGGCTCCGACCCGATAGGTCTGATCACCGATTGGGAGCAGGAAAACGCCCCGGTGTACGGCGCACTGTAGATCGAGGCCAGGCACCCGAACGGTGAGCCCTTCACCGCGGACCGGAACCAAGCCGGGGTATGCAGAGAACGGACCTTCGCAATACACCACGACAGGCGCACTGCGCTCGTGGATGCGGACACCTCCCGGAACAGGAATGTGATCCGAAGGCGCAACCGAGGTTTCCACTAGATCGCCGGCCTTGGACCATCGCGCACGATGTTGATCCAGAAAGCCTTGCACATCCAACCACCCGCAGCGCTTCACCACACCATGGCCATAGGGTCTGGGTAAACTCTCCAGCGCCACGTCGGCGGTGCTTTCCCGTTCGAGGAAGGGAGCGATCTCCGGATCCTTCGTACGCAACTGCCAGATGCCCGCCTCCTGTGCGGTCGGGAAGATCGCTGCCAAGGTGAGGGGATGCCAGAAGGTGGTATCGTAGCGCATCTCCAACTCGCGGTAGAATGCACCTGCGATCGCCAGCATCTCCGAAGCGCGCCAACTGGGAATGGTCCGCCGCAACACGATCGGATTCACCATCCCGGCCGCCACCGCACTCGACCGCCCAGCCTGCGGACGATCGAATACGCAAACCCTTTTGCCCTGTAGCGCGAGGGTCTCGGACAGCACGGCACCGGCCAAACCCTGGCCGATGATCAGAACATCGTGTGTGAAGGAAGGTGCGGACAAAGCACCGCGAAGGTCGGGGTCAAGCGGCCACCAAACGCGCCATGCGCTGGATCAACTCTTCGGTATCGTAGGGCTTTTGCACCAAGTCGTTGGCACCCGTGCTGCGGACGGTGGCGTAGAGGTGGGGCAGGTCGTATGCGGTAAGGATCAACACCGGGGTCTCTACGCCTTGTGCGCGAATGGACTCGACCAGTGACAATCCGTCGATGTGCGGCAGACCCATGTCCAGCAGGATCAGGTCGGCCGGGTCGGCTGCGAGAAAAGCACCAAGTGTGCGTCCGTCACGAAAAGCACTGACCCGCCAACCGGCGACGATCAGCCGTTTCTCCAACAACTTGCGGACGAGGGCGTCGTCCTCTACCAAGACCACATGATGCATCGGGCTGTATACGCGATGCGGCTGCGCGAGGTTCCGTTCTACCCAGCGTCCGCTTCCGGAACAGGACCCACTTCACTCCGGAAGATCCAGAACTTCTGGCCCAAGAAGGTGAATGATGCACACAGCCCAGTGGCCACTGCGAAGGCGATGAAGTACTTGTACGGCAAATTGGTGAAGGGCGGCTGGCGGTGCAACAATTCCAGCATGCCCGTGTTGATGACCACATTGAGGACCAAGGAGATGCCGTAGGTGAGCATGAACTTCCCCAAGCGGCGGTTGTTACGATCCTTGCGGCGCCAGGTCCAGCGCTTATTGAATTGGTACGTGACCAATAGCCCGCATAGGAAAGAGAGGGCTTTGGCCACCATCTCGTTGCGCATGGTCCCGTTCGCGACCTCCTCGGGCAAGAGGTTCAGGAAGATCCAATAGCAGGCCAGGTCGGTGAGCACGGCCAACACCCCGATCAAACCGAATTTGACCAGCTGTTTCCGTGATTCGGTCCAGGCATCGAACGCCATGCTGTTTCGATTCACATGCGGCCCGTAAGCCCTTTGAAGAGGTCGTTGCCATTGGCGTACAGTAGCAGACTGAGGAGAAGCACCATGCCCACCATCTGCGCCACTTCCATGACGCGTTGGTTCGGTACCCGCTTGGTGATCATCTCGTAGAGCAGGAACATCACATGCCCGCCATCCAAAGCCGGAATGGGAAGGATGTTCATGAAGGCCAGAATGATGCTGAGGAAGGCCGTCATGGTCCAGAACGCTTGCCAATTCCATGTGCCGGGGAACATGTTACCGATCGCGCCGAAACCACCGATCTGTTCCGCACCGGACTTCGTGAAGAGCAACTTCATGGAACTCACGTAGCCCGTGAGTGTTTCCATGCCATACGTGATCCCTGCAGGAATGGAGGCCAGTAGTCCGTAGGATTCCTTCACGGTCTTGAAGCCCAACCCACGCGCCTCGAGCTCGGAATAGGTTTCCGGACCGATGCCTACCAAGCCGGAAGCGTCCACGGTCACAGGGACATTCAACGTATCCGGACCACGCACCAAGGCGATGGCGATCGTCTGGTCCTTCTTCTCTTGCAGCAACTTGCGGAAGTCCTCGAAGAACAAGGTCGGTGTTCCATCCACGGCCAAGATGCGATCGCCTTTCCGAAGGTCGCTTTTGGCGGCGTTCATGCCGGGTCGTACCGTATCCACATAGAAGGGCAAACGCACCGCCATGATCTCCTTCTCGCCATTGCCCAACGCCAGTGACCCGAACTCGGGGTCGAGTTGCACCCGGACCGGATCACCTCCACGCACAAGCTCGAGATCCCGAGCACCATCGATCAGGATCATGCGTTGCGCATCACCGATGGTCTTTGGTGCCACCCCCTCGACACGAACAAGGCGGTCACCTTCTTGAACGCCTTGCGCTGACAGTGTTTTGCTCGGATGGATGCCGAACATGGCTTGGTCCGTAGGCAGGTATTCCCGCCCCCAGGTGAAGAGCACACCGATGTATATGAGCATGCCCAACAGGAGGTTCACAGTGACACCGCCGACCATAACGATGAGGCGTTGCCAAGCAGGCTTGCTGCGGAATTCCCACGGCTCGGGTGGTTTGGCCATCTGCGCCTTGTCCATGCTCTCATCCACCATACCGCTGATCTTCACATACCCTCCCAAGGGTAGCCAGCCCACGCCGTACTCGGTATCGCCCACTTGCTTCTTGAACAAGGAGAACCACGGGTCGAAGAAGAGGTAGAACTTCTCCACCCGGATCTTGAACCAACGCGCGGGAAGGAAGTGGCCCATCTCGTGCAGGATGACGAGTATGGAAAGGGACAGCAAAAGCTGCGTTGCTTTGATCAGGACTTCCATGCAGGGGTGGGTTCGAGGGCTACGCGCCGGGCTTCGGCATCGCTGGCCTCGAGATCGGCGAGTTCAGGTTCAGGAATGAATGGCACGGCTTCCATGGTGTGTGCGATGAGGTCGCTCATCTCCAAGAAACCGATCCGGTCGGAAAGGAAAAGATCCACGGCCACTTCGTTCGCCGCGTTGAGGACGCACGGTGCATTTCCACCACGATCCATGGCCTCCATCGCCAAGGCCAAGTTGCGGAAGGCCCCAAGGTCCGGTCGTTCGAAGGTGAATGCCGTGCATTTCGCGAAATCGAATCGCGGCCAGTTCGTTGGTAAGCGATCCGGATAGGCCATGGCATATTGGATCGGCAACTTCATGTCCGGCAGACCCAACTGCGATTTCATGCTACCGTCGCGGAATTGCACGATGCTGTGGATGATGCTCTGCGGATGCACGATGATCTCGATCTGATCCGGGCGTAGTTCGAATAGCCACTTCGCCTCGATGGCTTCCAGGCCTTTGTTCATCATACTGGCACTGTCGATCGTGATCTTGGCGCCCATGTTCCAGTTCGGATGCTTCAATGCTTGGGCCTTGGTGGCCTTCGCCAATTCCTCGCGGGTCCATCCTCGGAACGGGCCTCCGCTAGCGGTGAGGACGATCTTTTCGATGGGATTCTGCCATTCGCCGGCCAGACACTGGAAGATGGCGCTGTGCTCGCTGTCCACCGGATAGAGGTTCACGCCCTTTGCACGTGCGGCCTTGGTGACCAACTCACCCGCCACCACCAAGGTCTCCTTGTTGGCCAGTGCGATGTGCTTGCCTGCTTCGATGGCCGCCATCGTGGGCCGCAGCCCGGCATAGCCGACCAACGCGGTGAGCACCAGTTCGATGCCCTCCATCTGCACGGCTTGTTCCAACGCATCCGCACCAGCGAACACCTTGATGCCTTGCGGAAAGAGGATGTCCTTGGTCTGTTCCAGCTTCGTGGTATCGCCGATCACCACAGCATTCGGCTTGAACTCCAATGCTTGCTTCACCAGGAGGTCCACGTTGTTGCCACAGGAAAGCAGTTCCACTTGGAAATGGGCCGACTGTTCGCGGATCACGTCCAACGCTTGGGTTCCGATGGACCCGGTGGACCCGAGAATGGCGACTTTCTTCATGTGCGCATGCGACCAAATGCTCATGCATCCATGAACAACCAATTCGGTCGGAAAACGTGCAAAGATCGCGCTTCCCCAAGGAATGGCGATGTCCTATTGCGCCTTCCGCTGCGCCTCTGCCAAAGTGTAGATCAGCGACGCTGGCTCGCAAAGCACCGCCCGATCACCCAACAGCGCGACCGGTGCCTTCCACAATTGCGGGTTCCGCACGACCACGTGCAGCCAACCTTCCATATCCAGATCGCGGCCACGCACATGCGCTTGGTAGTACGGATGGGCGCGATTCAAAAGGTCCTTCGGCCGCAAATTCAATTGCTTCACCACTTGGCGGACAAAGGTGCTGGAGAGGCTCACTTCGTTCACGTCCTGCTTGTTCACCCGTGGCGCTAAGGAATAAGCGTATGCCAAGGCCTTCTTGCCTTCGGAGGTACTACCGTCGTAGACCAACGTGAGCTCTTTGGAATTGAGGGTGGTGCTCATGGAGAGTGGTTTGATCGAGCCTCAAGGTAAGCACAAGAACGCGCCCTCCCACCGGTGGGGTCGATCGATCTTGAACATCCAGCACGTTCGATCCGACGGGTCGGGGTCCGATCTTCGACCAAACTACCGGGCCGAAGCCCTGCGCAACCGGTCGTTGATGGCCCGTCCCAAGCCTTCTTCCGGGAATTGCTCCGCAATGATCAGGGCGCAATCGCTGGCATCCAACTCCCGCAACACGGCGAAGAGGTTGCGGGCGGCTTCAGCGAGGTCCCGATCCACCGAAAGCATTTCACAGCGGTCCGCTTCGTATTCCGTGCTGAAACTGATAACACCAACGGACCGACCGGCGTAGCGTTTCAGCAGGGCCGACACATCGCCCACATGCACGGGTTTGTGTGGCGCATAATGGCTCTCAAGCATCCCCGGTGCCATGTGCAACTTCGAGGGACCCGACATGCCGACACTCCCGATCAAGGCTTCGATCCGTTCCACGGGAATTCCGCCGGGACGATACAGCACCCACCGCCGTTGTTGTGGATCCCAACCTACTATGGTGCTTTCCACGCCCACCGCACAGGGCCCACCATCCAGAATGTACGGCACCTTGGTACCGAGCTGATCCGCGACATGTTGGGCCGTCGTGGGGCTGATGTAGCCGAACGGATTCGCACTGGGGGCCGCAAGTGGAACGCCCACTTCGCGTAGCAGCGCCGCGGTCATGGGATGTGCGGGCATACGAACGGCGACGGAATCCAATCCGCTGGTGACCAGGTCCGGTACTTCGGGACGCTTTGGAAGAACCAGCGTGAGTGGACCCGGCCAAAAGGCATCCATCAATTCTTGCGCTCCTTGGGGCAACTCCTTCGCGACACGCATGACATGATCGCGTTCGGCGATGTGTACGATGAGCGGGTCGAAACTGGGCCGCTCCTTGATCGTGAAGATATTCAGAACGGCACCTTCATCGAAGGTATTCGCAGCCAGACCGTACACTGTTTCCGTAGGGATGGCAACGACCTCTCCGGACCGCAACAACGCCGCCGCATGTTCAACATCGCTACCGATCCGCCCGTTCATGGGTGCAAATGTCCGCATCGTACCGAAAGTTCCGCCACATTATCGGGGCAGATCCACCCCGCCATGACATTCTGCCTGTCTTTGTCACGACACGGTTCCGATCGATAGATCCGCGTCCACCGTACGTTCCAACGCTTTCCACCCCGAACCACGAACCATTGGCACGGGATCCGCGTATGTGCTCGTGTACCAAATCTGCTTCATCATGCCACGCGCAAAGAAGAAACTCATCCTGACCCAGCCGATCAAAGAAGGACTCAAGGCCATCAAGGTTCGCTTGGACCACCGTACGGTGATCACACTGGCCAGCCTGAAGGCTCTGGAGTTCTGGAAGAAGCGCTATCCACAAGCGCAAGTGATCGGTTAGGCGAGACCGTCCACATACCGGCGATCATTCGCCAGCCGGGGCACTTTGCTCTGCGCGTCGTTCATGCCGCGTGCTTTCATCCACGCTACAAAAGCACCGTGCGATAGCGCATGGACCACCAACGGTCGCAGCACTTTTCCAGTTACCAGATCCTTGTAATACGCGTTCCTCTTCTGCAAGGCTGCGTCGATCAATTCGGCGAAGCGTGACTTGTTCACGGGGGCATGGGCGAATTCGATGAACCACTCGTGGTAGGGCAGACCTTCAGTTGGTGCTAACTGTGGAGCAACCGTGAATTCGCTGACCTCGCAGGGCATTTGCGCCATGGCATCCTTCAGTGCACCCTCCACCTCCTCTGCGATCACATGCTCGCCAAAGGCGCTGGTAAAGTGTTTGGTGCGCCCCGTAACGACGATCCGCGGCGGGGAAAGCGAAACGAATTTCACGGTATCCCCGATCTCGTAGCCCCACAGCCCGGCGTTGGTATAGAGGACCAAGGCGTATTGGACACCCAACTGAACTTCGGAAATGGATAATGCCTTGTTGGGAGTTGGGTTGTTGTTGGGTTGTTGAGGGTTGGTCGTAAGGGGTAGGAACCCATAGTAGATGCCATTGTCCAGAACGAGCAATAACCCTTCTTCCGGGTTCTTGTCCTGGTAGGCGATGAAGCCTTCGCTGGCTGGAAAGAGTTCCACGCTCGGTACGCTGGTTCCGATCAAAGCTTCCATGCGGCTGCGGTACGGCGCATAGTTGACACCACCATACACGAAGAGTGAGAAGTTGGGGAACACCTCCTTTACAGTTCGCTTCCCGGTACGTGCCAGAAGCCGTTCGAAGTACATCTGCACCCAAGCCGGTATACCACTAATGAGCCGCAGGTCCGTGTGCATGGTCTCGCCCACGATGGCCTCTACCTTGGTCTCCCAGTCGGGTATGCTGTTGGTCTTGAACGAAGGCAGACGGTTGCGAAGGAGATATGTCGGCACATGATTCGCCACGATGCCGCTGAGCCTGCCGGAAGGAATGTGCCCGCTCTTGTCCAAGACAGGACTACCCTGCAAGAAGATCATTTTCCCATCCACGAAATCCGTTCGACCACTGTGTGCGATGTACGCGAGCAGGGCACGGCGCGCACTACCGATATGGTTCGATAGGCTCTCTTGGGTGATGGGGATGTACTTCGCACCGCTGGTGGTGCCACTGGTCTTGCACAGGTAGAGCGGCTTTCCGGGCCACAACACATCGTCCTCTCCGAACCGGATCCTCTCGATGTACGGAGCGAAACCTTCATAGTCCCGAAGCGGAATGGCCTGTATCAGATCGTGGTGCGTGCGAACATCGTGCAGGTTATGTTCTTTTCCAAAAGTGGTATCGCCAGCGAAGCGTACCAACTCGGCGAGGACCTTCTGCTGGGTAACGCCCGGATCCAAAGCACGCTTCATCACCGCTTCCGTAACGCGACGTGCATAGGGTTTTGCGAGTGCGGACTTGAGACTCATTCTTCAGCGGCAGTGGGCAGGCTGAGCAACGCGAGATCCCGCGAAGTTGGATAGACGGTGCAAGGGGCAAGCGTGGTGGAAGTTGCCGCTATCCATCATTGGAAGACCATGAACGCTTGGGGGTCCACCGGTGTACCGTCCAACCAGAGTTCGAAGTGCAGATGCGGGCCACTGGTCAGTTCACCGCTGTCGCCTACGATGGCGATGGCCTCCCCGGCTTTCACTTTATCACCCACCTTCTTCAGCAACACACTGTTGTGTTTGTAGATGCTGATCAGGTCGTTCGGGTGCTGCACCTGGAGTACGTGCCCTGCATCGGTGGTCCAACTCGACAAGGTGACCGTCCCGGCCAAGCAAGCCTTCACAGCAGCGTTCGCTTGGGCTACGACATCCACTCCGAAGTGGTCCAGCTTCATGTCGAATGTGCTGGTAACGATCCCCCGCAATGGCGGAAAGAAGAAGATACCTGCCAATTCACGTTGGCCCGAGGCCCCGATGTCCTCCTTTACACTATAGGCCTCTTCTTTCGCGATCCTTGCCCGCAGCACACTGTCCGCCCTACTCGGCACCATATCCGAATGATCTGGTGTTTCTGCTAACGGGATGAACAAATTCGCGCTATCCGCCTGTAACTCCCCGCTCAACACCATGCGCAGATTCTCGATGTACCGATCGCGGTGGGCCAGTTCCACTTCCAAGGAGTCCGCCATGAGCAAACTGCGGTAGGCGTTTCGCTTGGTCTCTTGATCCGAATAACCAGGGATGTAACGTTTCAACGGCGTGAAAACGATCACTGCGGTGACGAAGGCACCATAGAGCGCGAAGGCCGCAAGGCCCAGAAGCAGGACATTCAAGCGATTCAGCCGCATGCTGAACCGTTCCTCGAAGGTGCGGTCATTGATGAGCAACAGCCGGTAGCGATCCTTGAGCTTCCGTAGCCATTTCCCCTTGCGGTCGCCTGCTTTGGCGCCTCCGGCGGTGTGGGTGGGCATTGCACAAATATGGCACACGGCACGCCTTCCCGGTTCCGTATAATGCACGGGGAGCGATATCCAGCCCTCCGGATCGGATCGGGTGAAATAACTTCGCCCGTTCGTAGTTATCCGAATGCGGATCGATTTGAGCACCCTTTCCCCATATCGCTTTGTTGGCCTTCTCCTTGTGGTGATGGGCTTGGCCGTGGGCTGCTCCCAGCAGAACGATGCCTTCTTGAACCGCACATACCACCGCTTAACAGCGCGTGACAATGGGTGGTTCAATGCCAACGAGAAGCTCAAGGAAGTGGTCTTCGATATCGAGGACACCCATGTGGATGATTACGACGATGTGCTTCCGCTCTTCGTTTATGGTACCCCGGAAAAGGCCAAGTCCGCCACACCGGATCTGGAAAAGTGCATCGAAAAGTGCTCCTTGGTGATCGAGCGGCACACCATGGACATCAAGGGCAAGGAGAAGAACGCGTGGATCGATGATGCGTGGTTCGTGATCGCCAAGAGCCAATTCTACAAAGGCAATTATTACGAAGCCGAACGGGGCTTCACGTATGTAAGTCGCCGGTTCAAAGGCGAGAACAAACAGATGGAAAGCCTTGTTTGGTTGGCCCGGACGGCGATCCAATTGGAGCAATTCGGAAAGGCCCAAAGCGCGTTGGACGAGGTCGCAAACCAGAAAACACTGCCCAAGAAGTTCGACCATGGTGAACTGAACGCGGTGCGGGCCGAACTGCACTTGAAGCGTGGAAAGGTGGACGATGCGATCATCGAATTGGAAAATGCCATCCCGAACGCAGGCACCAAGCGTGAGCGCGTCCGCTGGGCATTCATCCTTGCACAGCTCTACCAACTCAAGGGGATGGAGGAAAAGGCCATCAAGCAATTCGCTACGGTGGCTCGCATGAACCCCCCCTACGAAATGGCGTTCCAGACCCGGATCTTCCAAGCACTCGCCTTCAACAAGGGGGATAGCAAGGAGATCCGGAAGCGACTGAACCGGATGCTTCGGGACGACAAGCACATCGACCACTTCGATATGCTCCACTACGCCTTGGCCGATCTGGACCTCAAGGAGCGAAAGGACTCTGCGGCCGTGGTGCAATTGTTGATCAGCGCCAAGGTGAGTACCACAGACACCAAACAGAAAGCGAAGACCTTCCTGAGACTCGCGGACCTCTACTTCGACCACCGGGAATACTCCGATGCACAGAAGTACTACGACTCCACCCAGACCATCTTGGCCGAGACCCATCTGCGCTCTGAAGAAGTGAAGACCCGCGCACGGGTCCTTGGCGAATTGGTGGAGCAGTTGGCCATCATCCAATTGGAGGATAGCCTGCAGGCTTTGGGGCAGTTGGATGAGAAGGATCTGGAGAAGAAGATCCGCGGGATGATCCGTGATCGCGAGGACCAGGAGGATGAGAAACAGCGCGCCGAAGAGGAGGCCCGAGCTTTCGCTGAAGCCAATCCGGATGCGGGCAAACCACCTCCCACCAATTCAGGCGGACGAGGGAACTGGTACTTCTACGACCCGCAACAGATCGGAAGAGGTTTGTCCGGTTTCCGGAAGAAGTGGGGCAACCGGCCGCTGGAGGATGATTGGCGTCGAAAGGACAAAAGCGGTAGCATATTGGCCGAGGAGCTGGAGGAGGAAACACAAGAACAGATCGCCGAAAACGGCGAGAAAGGAAAAGAGGCGTGGAAGGACCCTTCTTTCTACACCAAGGACATCCCGAAGGACGATGCCGCACTGGAGGCCTCCAACGCACGCATCTGTAGCGCTTTATACACCAGTGGCATCATCTACAAGGAACAACTGAAGGACGCGGACAATGCCATCGAGAGCTTCGAAGTGCTGAACAACCGGTTCGACGAATGCCGGTTCACTCCGGAGAGCTACTACCAATTGTATCGCATCTACTTGGAGAAAGAGCAGACCACGAACTATTTCTCTCCTGACGGGTCGGGCTCGCAGACCTACGCGAACATCATCTTGGAACGTTGGCCGGACTCGGAATTCGCCCGACTGGTGCGCGACCCCAACATTCTGCAGGCCGACGAGGTCCGCAAGCAAGAAGAGGAACTGGCGTACAAGGAAGTGTATGGTCGCTATCGCCAATACATGTTCGGATCGGTGATCGTCACTTGCTCCGGGGTCATCGCCAATGAACCGCGAAACCACTTCCTAGCGAAGTACCACATGCTGCGCGCTATGGCCATTGGTGGACAGCGTGATACGCAAGGGTTCCGTGCAGCCCTGAATGAGGTGCGCACCAAATTCCCCGGCACGGATGAGGAGCGGGCCGCCACCGAACTGCTCGCCGCGCTGGACCGCACCTCGGGCACCCCACCCGAGAACCCGCGCAAAGCTGGTACCACAGGAGAGTACAAGCCAGATGCGGGGCAGCATTACTTCGCCTTGATCGTGCCCAATAGCGGCACGGACCTCAATGCGATCAAGACGAGCATTTCTACCTTCAACAGGGACTACTACCCGGCAACCCCTGTGCAGATCACCAACACCTTCCTGGACCCCGAACACCAAGTGGTTCTACTGAGTTTCTTCGAGTCCAAGCAGCAGGCCATGGAGTATTTCTCCCTGTTCTCCAGCGCCAGTCCGGTCTTGACCGGGATCAACGACCAAGGATACCCGGCATTCCCCATCACCACTGAAAACTACTCCCAATTGTTCCGGAGCAAGGACGTGGAAGGCTACACCTCCTTCTTCACAGAGAACTACGTTGACGGTCAATAGGATAAGTGCTCCGCACCACTATCTTTGACCCGATATTTCGAATTTTCACCTTCAACCCGAAGGAAACATGTTCCGAAGCGAGAAACCTGCGAACCCGAGTACCATGAATAAGACCGCAGAACCCGTTAGCCCCGGCAAGATCAACAGCATCATGGAGGGTACCTCCATCGTTGGGGAGGTCAACAGTGATAGCAATATCCGCATCGATGGTAAGGTGAAGGGTACCGTTACCGCTCGCGGACGTGTGATCGTGGGCCAGACCGGCACCATAGAAGGTGAAGTGATCTGCCAGAGCAGCGACATCGAAGGCACCGTGGTCGGCAAAGTGAACTGTCAGGATCTGTTGAGCCTGAAGGCGACGGCGAAACTACAAGGCGACATCAACACCAAGAAGCTCGCGATCGAGCCGGGCGCGGTGTTCACCGGTAACTGTAGCATGGCTGGTGGTGTGGTGAAGGAAATGGACCCTGTTCGTTTGCGCACGGAGACAACGACTTCCGAATCGAAGCAAGCGGCCCGCTGATCGGCGGTCCTATTCGCGCCATGTTCGCCCGGCGCTGGTCCTTCCTCGCACCCTTTCTCTTGTTCAATTTGATCTGCACCGGCGTGCTCTACGCGTTGTTGGGCCTGTTCGAGATCCCCTTCGGAACCCAGCAACTAGCGACGGTGGTATACTTCATTGTATTGGGCATCGGCCTGCACACCTGGCAAGGATCCGCGCTGGACACGGATCCGAAACTCTCGGTACAGCGCTACATGACCGGGATGGTCCTCAAGATGCTGCTCACCTTGTTGGTCCTGTTGGTCGCGATCGTAAAGATGCCCAAGGTCGACGTGGTCGCCTTCGTGCTCCCTTTCATCGGCTTTTACCTAGCGAATCTGGCGTTCAGCACGGTGCGCTTCTCGGCGCTACTGCGTCAACGCAAGCCATGAGTAAGAAAGGGCCAAAGGAAGAACCCCCATACGCTGCATACTTGCGGTTGACCGGTCTGGGCCTTTCCATGGCGGGGATCGTTCTGGGCTTCACTTTTCTGGGATACTGGTTGGATGGTCTACTGCGCTGGCGCTTCCCGATATTGACCCTTGTATTGGCTCTCACGGGGGTCGCCGGGGCCATGCTGCACCTCTTCAAGGAGACCGGGAAGAAGCATTGATCGCTGATCATTCCATTCATCATTTCATCGATCGGAAGCGAATCCTACCTTTGCGCCCGAAATACAGGGGGTGGTCTCCTGTTCTGATATCATGAAAGCCTTGATCCGCGCCGGTTTCCTTCTCTTCAGCAGCTTGTTGATCGGAAGTGCTGTCGCGCAGCATGAAGGTCATGAGCACGCCACGGAGCTGGAAATCGAGAACGTTTTCGAGGAGCATTCGAGCGACCACGAGGCCCACGGGACTGAGAAATTCAATCCCGGCGAGATGATCATGGGCCACGTCGGCGATGAACACGGATGGCACCTCTGGGGCCACACCAGCATCCCGCTCCCGATCCTCGTGTACAACACCGAACGCGGTTTCAGCAACTTCTCCAGCAGCAATTTCGACCACGGGCACAAGACCCATGGCGGCTATATGTTGCACGAGGGCAAGGTGGTTGCCACCGATGCCCCTGATGGTGCCGATGCACACCACGCCAGTGTGAACGAGGAACTCACGAAGTCCACGTGGGACATCAGTATCACGAAGAACGTACTGGGCATGTTCGTAAGCATGGCCATCCTGTTGTGGGTGATGCTTTCGGTGGCAAATGGATACAAGAAGCGTGGAGTGGGTGCACCAAAAGGGTTGCAAAGCTTCATTGAGCCGATCATCGTGTTCATTCGTGATGATGTGGCCAAAGCGAACATCGGTCCCAAGTACGAGCGCTTCATGCCCTACCTGCTCACTGTGTTCTTCTTCATTTTGCTGAATAACCTGACCGGTTTGATCCCGATCTTCCCATTCGGCGCGAACGTTACCGGAAGTATCTCGGTGACCTTCGCCTTGGCAGCCATCACCTTCGTGATCACCTTGATCCATGGCAATCGCCACTATTGGGGGCATATCCTGGCCATGCCCGGTGTTCCCAAGCCCGTGCTGTTGATCCTCACACCGGTGGAGATACTTGGTGTATTCCTTCGCCCAGCCATTCTGATGATCCGATTGTTCGCGAACATCACTGCGGGGCACATCATCGTACTGAGCTTCTTCGCGCTGATCTTCATCTTCGGAGAGATCAATGCCGGTCTGGGTTGGGGCGTTTCCATCTTCACCCTCGTCTTCACGATCTTCATGAGCATGCTCGAGCTGCTCGTTGCCTTCATCCAAGCCTTCGTGTTCACCTTCCTCTCGGCCATGTACTTCGGTGCAGCGGTGGAAGGCCACGATGATCACAAAGAATCACTGGTCTAAACCACAAACCCCAATACGCATGTTCCTCACTGTCCTTCTGCAAGCCGCTACGGAAGCTCCCCTGCACTTCGGTCTTGCCGCCATCGGCGCTGGTATCGCCGCCCTCGCCGCAGGTATCGGCATCGGTCGCATCGGCGGTGATGCCATGCAGGCGATCGCTCGTCAGCCAGAAGCCACCAACGATATCCGCGCGAACATGATCCTCGCCGCAGCGCTCGTTGAAGGTGCCTCCATGTTCGGCATCGTTGTGGGCCTGCTGGCCATGGTGCTCTGAGCACTTCCGGTATCCTAAACCTCTTCTCTCGTCATGCTCATTGAATTCTCCTTCGGCCTCATCTTCTGGATGACCGTATCGTTCCTGACGGTACTGTTCATCCTCAAGAAATTCGCGTGGAAACCGATCCTGGGCGCGCTCAGCGAGCGGGAGCGCACGATCGAGGACGCCTTGAACGAAGCGAAGAAGGCCCGCGAAGAGATCGCGGCCATGAGCAGTCGCAACGAGGAGTTGATGCGCGACGCACGCGAAGAGCGTGAGGTGCTCCTGAAAGAGGCCCGCGACATCCGCGACAAGGAGATCGCCGAGGCGAGATCCAGGGCGAAGGTGGAGGCCGACGCGATCTTGAGCCGTGCCCGCATCGACATCCAGAATGAGAAGATGGCGGCCATTACCGAGATGAAGAACCAGGTGGCCGAATTGAGCATCTTGGTGGCTGAGCGTATCCTGAAGGACAAGTTGTCCGAAAATGCCGCACAGCAAAGCCTCGTGGACAAAGTGATGACCGAAGCCGAGCTGCGCAAGTCATGAACATCGCCCCGGTCGCTTATCGCTACGCCCGTTCCCTCATGGAGCTCGCCCACGAAAGGGGTGACTTGGAGGGTGCCCACGAGGACATGGTCCTTGTGGCCAAGGTGTGCAGCGAAAATCACGAGCTGATCGTTCTGTTGAAGAGCCCGGTGGTGAAGGCCGATAAGAAAGCGGTGATCCTTGACAAGATCTTCGCGGGCAAGGTCGGTGAGCTCACGAAGTCCTTCATCGGCATCCTTGTGCGCAAAGGGCGCGAAGGGCTCCTGCCCGATGTAGCGAACGCCTTTGCACTGCTCTACAAGATCAACAAAGGCATCGTCACCGCCCAGGTGACCAGTGCTGCGCCGCTAAGCGATACGGCACGCGCTAGAGTAAAAGCCCTTGCCGAGAAACAGCATCCTGGCAAGAGCATCGAATTGGTGGAGCATGTGGACCCCTCGTTGATCGGAGGGGTAACGATCCGCATCGGTGACGAGCAATACGATGGCAGCGTAAGCCGCCACCTGTCCGATCTGCGCCGCGAATTCTCCAAGAACCCGTACATCCCAGCGATCTAACGATATCCCGCCATGGCCGTAGTGAATCCCGCCGAAGTAACGGCGATCCTGAAACAAGAACTCGCCGGATCCCGCACCAGCACCGAACTCGAAGAGGTCGGTACGGTGTTGCAAGTGGGTGATGGTATCGCCCGCATCTACGGTCTGCAAGGTGTCCAGAGCGGAGAGCTCGTGGAATTCCCCAGCGGTCTGCGCGGCATCGTGTTGAACCTCGAGGAAGACAACGTGGGTGTGGTATTGCTCGGCCCATCCGTGGGTGTCAAAGAGGGCGATACCGTGAAGCGCACCAAGCGCATCGCCAGCATCAAGACCGGCGAAGGCATTGTTGGCCGTGTGGTGAACACCCTCGGCGAGCCCATCGACGGCAAAGGACCGATCACTGGTGAGTTGTACGAGATGCCTATCGAGCGCAAAGCTCCGGGCGTGATCTTCCGCGAGCCTGTAAAGGAGCCTCTGCAAACAGGGATCAAGGCCATCGATGCCATGATCCCGATCGGACGTGGCCAGCGCGAATTGATCATCGGTGACCGCCAAACGGGCAAGAGCACCGTCGCGATCGATACGATCATCAACCAAAAGGAATTCTTCGACGCCGGCAAGCCGGTGTATTGCATCTACGTCGCTATCGGCCAAAAGGGCTCCACTGTTGCAGGTACCGTGAAAGTGTTGGAGGAGTGCGGTGCCATGGCCTACACCACGGTCGTGGCTGCCAACGCGAGCGACCCCGCCCCGATGCAGTTCTTCGCACCCTTTACCGGAGCAGCCATCGGCGAGTTCTTCCGCGACACCGGTCGTCCGGCACTGATCGTTTATGATGATCTCTCCAAGCAAGCCGTGGCCTACCGTGAGGTATCGCTGCTGCTGCGTCGCCCACCCGGACGTGAGGCCTATCCAGGGGACGTGTTCTACCTGCACAGTCGTTTGCTGGAGCGCGCCGCGAAAGTGACCGCTGACCAAACCGTTGCCGAGCAGATGAACGACCTTCCCGAGAGCTTGAAGGGTATGGTGAAAGGTGGTGGTTCCTTGACCGCCTTGCCGATCATTGAGACCCAAGCCGGAGACGTTTCTGCCTATATCCCTACCAACGTGATCTCGATCACCGACGGTCAGATCTTCTTGGAGAGCAACTTGTTCTTGAGCGGTGTGCGTCCTGCCATCAACGTGGGTATCAGCGTGAGCCGCGTGGGTGGCAACGCGCAGATCAAATCCATGAAGAAGGTGGCCGGTACGCTGAAGCTTGACCAAGCTGCGTACCGCGAGCTGGAAGCCTTCTCGAAGTTCGGTAGCGACCTCGATGCCTCCACCAAGGCCGTATTGGACAAAGGTGCCCGCAACGTGGAGATCATGAAGCAAGGCCAGAACCAACCTGTGCGCGTGGAGGAGCAGATCGCGATCCTTTATTGTGGCACAAAGGGCTTGCTATCTGCAGTTCCGGTGAAGAACATCAAGCAGTTCGAGGCCGAGTTCATCACCATGCTGCGCAACAAGCACAGCAACGTGCTGGAAGCGTTGAAGAAAGGCGAGTACAACGACCAGATCACAAGCACGCTGGAAACGGTTGCTGCTGACTTGATCAAGAGTTTGGATAACTGATGAAGAGTTGCGAGTGATGAGTGACCAGTGACGAGTCTGGCCTGCGATGTGCCAGACTCGTCACTCACCACTCCACACTCATTACGGCATTCAACAAGAACCCGCACAACGGTGATAAGCACTCGGATATGGCAAGCCTGAAGGAGGTACGCAACAGGATCGTCTCGGTCAATAGCACCAAGCAGATCACCGCCGCCATGAAAATGGTGAGCGCGGCCAAGTTGCGTCGTGCCCAGGATGCCATCTTACGCATGCGTCCCTACGCCGAGAAGTTGCAGGCCATCCTCAGCAACGTGAGCGCGTCATTGGACAGTAGCGAAGGCAAATACAGCCAACAGCGTGACGTGAAGAACGTGTTGCTTGTGGCCATCGTTAGCAATCGCGGTCTCGCGGGTGCCTTCAATACGCAAGTGTTCCGGAGCATCCGTCGTATGGTCATTCAGCATGAAAGCATCGGCCGTACAGTACATGTGCTTCCATTAGGCAAGAAGGCCCTGGACACGTACCGCCGAACCAAGCATTTCAGTGCCGATCTACCTACCGATGGAGCGAGCCTGTACGATGGCTTGAACTTCGACAAGGTGGCCCCTAAGGCGGAACTGCTCATGGAGCTTTTCGCCAATGGCACCTATGACGAAGTAGTGCTGGTATACAACCGGTTCAAGAACGCTGCCGTGCAGGTCATCACAGAGGAGCCCTACCTGCCGGTGATGCCACCTGCTGCTTCTACGGAACAGAAGGTGAAGACAAGCGCCATGGACCACATCATGGAGCCGGACCGCCGGACCATCGTGGAGGAGATCATCCCGAAGAGCTTGAAGATCCAGCTCTATAAGGCCTTGCTCGATAGCAACGCCGCCGAGCACGGTGCCCGCATGACCGCCATGCACAAGGCCACCGACAATGCCGATGCCCTCTTGAAGGAGTTGAGGCTGACCTACAACAAGGCGCGGCAGGCATCCATCACCAACGAGATCCTGGAGATCGTGGGTGGGGCGGAGGCGCTGAAGGGGTAGGCCTATCGCTTTCGCGTTATGCTGCCACCGTTGTAGCGTTTTCCACATCGGACCTCTGTCCATCAAGCCTCAAAAGCACATTCGTGGAATGGCCCAAGCCACTCAGGGTGCCTGATCCTTGGGACGGTACACGCCACTACCTATCCCCGTAGTGTCCCTTGCAACTCACCACCTCTACGGATCCATCACCGGTCATTCGGTAGACCAAACGGTGCTTCTCATCGATCCGTCGTGACCAGTATCCTTTGAGTGCTCCCTTCAGCGGTTCCGGCTTGCCCACTCCTTTGAAGGGTTCGCGCAGTATGGCCTTGATCAGATCATGGATCTTGATGTATCGCGCCTTGTCATAGATGCCCCAGTCGCAGAAATCTTCATACGCATTCTGCTCGAAGATGACCCGCTTCATGTCTTGAGGCGCTCGATCACTAAAGCGTCTAGATCAGCCTCTGTAAGTGTCACCGAGTTTCCCTTTTCAAGGTTCTTGACCGCCTTTTCCAAGCGCTGCAAGTAAACTTTCTTGCTCTCCGAACGCGTCAATTCGAAGTCCGTGCTAGAGCGAATGGTCAGTGTGAGTTCACGGTCCTTATCGAACAAGCGTTTGATCTTGTTCAAGAGGTCCATGTCCAACTCTGATACCTTGATGCGGAGGCTCGTTTCCATCTGATCACTTCACACGAAGATAAGCTGTTCCTGCATGAAGATCCAACTCTACAAGGCCTTGCTCGATAGCAACGCCAGTGAACACGGTGCCCGCATGACCGCGATGCACAAGGCTACCGACAACGCCGATGCCCTCTTGAAGGAGTTGAGGCTGACCTACAACAAGGCGCGGCAGGCATCCATCACCAACGAGATCCTGAAGATCGTGGGTGGGCCGGAGGCGTTGAAGGGGTAGTACGCTCCACCTTTGTGCAATACGCGACCTTGCAAGCGCTGCCTTAGTATCCTCCTTTTCTTCGTACTCGCGCACCATTCCACATGCCGTTCGGTCGCTTGTTGTTGTTGCGCGACCGCTCGATGTTCGCGCAATTTCGAAGTGAATGCATGGTTATGAACACCCGCCCGGTATTCATCACGGTGTACCCCGTACTGAACTGATGCGATCACCGTAAAGTGACGGTCGTCATGGTGTTGCGTGGGAAAGAAGGGAGACATTTGCGCAAACATTCAATCAACACCCACCATGAATAGGCACGTATTGGCAGTGACGGCAGTTATTGCCTGCATCGCAACAGCTCAAGCTCAGACCCAGTATCGTCCAGCAGGGGGCGAGAAGAACTTGGAATTGATGGTCGCTCCCTTGGGCGGCAGTCCCATTACGCTCGCTGGCATCAAGTACCGTAGCTTCGGCTCGGCTACCTCCGCCATGCGCCTGAGTGTGTTCTTGGGTTTCCAGAACAAGAACACCGTGCTCCAAGATGAGGATGGCCCCGCGATGTTATCCGAGTTGACCAAGAAGGAGAGCACCATCACCATCGCTCTCCAGCCAGGTATCGAAAAGCACCTGACCGGAACCGACCGCCTCTCTCCCTATTTCGGTGGATACTTGGACCTGAGCTTTTCCAGCAAGAACAAGAAGACCGAAACACAGCTGCCCAACAATAAGGTGGGATACGACGAGACCAAAGGCGGTGACTTGGGCTTTGGCCTGAATGCCGTAGCTGGTTTCGACTACTACTTTGCCCAGTCGCTCTACCTCGGTACGGAGCTCGGCTTCGGAGTGGCCGCTACCATGCCCATGGCGAACAAGACCGAAAGTCTTGGCTTGAATGCCGATGGCAATGAGACCACCACCAGTGGCGATTCCAAGCAAGACAACGTGAATAGCATCCAGCTCGGCCCCAACGTAGTGGGTCAACTGCGCCTTGGATGGTTGTTCTAACCAGAACGCACTCGACCCGAAAAACCTTGGCAATGAACCGAACGACAATGACCTTCCGGAAGCTGCTCAGGTATGCCTTGCCGCTGGCCCTGATCGGCATCATGGCGAGTTCCTGCAACAAGGAAACGGCACCCATGCCCAACCCAACAACGGGAACGGACATTACGGATCCGGATCTTCAGCGGGAACTCTGGGACATGGGCCAGAAGCTGCCTGCGGTAGGCATCTACAACCACACCATGAATGAGATCCTCGTGTTCCGATCAGTGAATGACGGTTCGCGCAGTTTCGCCTTCTCCACCATGCCTGCAAGCGGCATCAATTTCGCCTCCAGCAATGGCGGCCAATGGGTGTGGACCGAAGAAGGTGGCATCGTAGTGATCACCGAACCACAGGCCGGTTTGGGCGCTGGCGGCGGATTGATATCGGCCGGGAATACCACCTTGGATATCAATATCGCGGTATGCTTCGCCTTGGGTGACGAGGCCCTTGGAGGAGGTCTCTTCGGACCCGACATGGGTGACGTGGCCGGTGTGATCGGGATCTCTGGCGATATCGAAGCCTTGCAAAATGGGGACTTCAGCGATGGCTCTGATCCGTTCCAGTATTTCCATGGCTTCGCCTACTACTTCGTGTATGCCGAGCAACTCAGCGATACGAGTTACGACGTGCTTAACTGGATCGAGGACCTTGGTCAATCCGAGGACGACCTTCAGGATTTCAGTTTCGCTTTCGTGATCAGTTTCCAGAACGAAGGAGGGATCTACCTCTCCAAGGATGGTAGCATCACCGTGAATGGGGGTACCATGCAGTTCAATGGCAACTATTACTCCATTGAAGGCGTGGGCTTCTTTGACGACGACGATGAGGAGGATGCGTCCTACTCGGTCGTAAGCGGATACGGGGCAATGGGGTGCAATTGACCCGTACGCGATGTTGGAAAAAGGCCATCACGAAAGTGGTGGTCTTTTTGTTTCCCCCGGTTTGCCTACGGTCAACTTGCACCGATCAATTGGCCATCAGAATGCGCTGCTCGTCGTCCGTCTTTGGCGGCCACTGTGGGTTCCATAGTACAGGATCGAGAACTCGAACGCACCGTTCTTTCGGGTATAGGTCTTGAGCGATGAAACGTTCACGTCGTAGCTGAAGCGAAAGGCCGCGTTGTTGTGCTTCAATCCCACCTGTGCGATGATCGCGTCGTTCACCCGGTAGGAGCAACCCGCAACAGCGCTGTACGTGGTGCCCATGATACCGATCTCCGCGAGCATGCCCGCATTGATCATCTGATCGTTTCCTTGGCGCATGTACAGCGCCATCGGGATCAAGTACATGCCGTCGTTGATCTCCACACGTACTCCACCGTTCACCGAGTACCGGATCGGTAGGTCGCTCTTCGTGGTCCGCAGGATGGATTCGTCCGGCGTGGTCACATGGAACAAGGCGAAGTTGCCGAAGGGGTTCACGCGCTTACGATCATGGGTGCTGCGGTAGGCAACACCGGCCGACACGTCCGGCATGAACCGGGCCCCGCGTTGCAGGATCTCCCCAGAAGGCAGGTCACTATCGAAGTATCCACCGTTGTACTGACTGTCCCACAAGAGCTGTTGGTTGTTCACTTTCTTGTAGACCATGCCCAGGTGGACCCCGATGGAAAGGCTGTGATGCGCGTTCTTTTCCGACACGTTGTATGCTCCGGCCGTACCGATCTGGAACGTGTTCACGATCCCGGCTTGGTTGTAGTTCGTCATGTACAGGCCCGCGCCGAAACGCTGTTGGATCGAAATGTCGTAGGCGAACCCCGTGGTCAGGAAGCTGCTCGAAAGGCTGTTCCATTGGCTTCGGACATTGCTCGTCATGCGGAAGTTCGCATTCTCGAACATGCCTGTCAAGGCCGGATTCAGCGTGATCGGTGCCGTCTCGAACTGGGAGAGTTGGGCATCCTGGGCCATGGATCCCGCACCCACGCAGAGCGCGATAAGCAGGGCTGGTATGTTGTTCAGGTTCTTCATGTTGCTCAGGTCCACTTATCGAATGAGTGAGATCTTACCGGAACGGTCGTGTAGTATTCCATCGGTCGTGGTGGCGATCACGGAGTAGACGTATACCCCATTGATCTCCGGTTTACCATCGTGGGTGCCATCCCAGCCGAACTCGGGATCCTCGGTCTCGAAGAGGAGTTCGCCCCAGCCGTTGTAGACCCGGAAGTGCATGGTCTCGAATGGCCCACCGCGGACGAAGAACACATCGTTCACACCATCGCCGTTCGGACTGAAGGCGTTCGGGAGCTTCGGTGGAAGGATGTCCTTCACCTCGATGCTGACCAAGAGTGAGTCGCGATCGGAACAGCCTGCGGGGTTCGTCACCGTTTGGATGATGATGAATTGACCAGACTCCGTGTATTCGTGGGTCGGTTCCGCAACGATCGCGCCCGTACCATCACCGAATTCATAGTGCCAGTTGGTGGCGCCGAAGGAATTATCGGTGAACTCGATCGGTGTATCCGTGAAGGGATCACCCGCGATCGTGAAGCCGGCCACAGGTGCGTTCAACACATCGATGGTATGCGTGATGGTGCTGCTGCATCCGTTCTGTGCGAACACCGTCAAGGTGGCCAAGTACTGTCCTTGGGTGTCGAAGCTGGTCGTGGTCTGCGGACCAGTACCGCTCGTACCGTTGCCGAAGCTCCAATTCCACCCGATGATCGGCGCACCGGTAGTGGTGCTCGTGCTGGTGAACACCATTTGCGACCCGGCGCACGCATTGCTCCAAGTGAAGTCCGCTTCTAGTGGATTCACGAAGGATAGCATCACCGTATCACCGGCTGCCGCACACACGCCGTTGCCGGTGGTTGTGAGGATCATTCGCACGGTACCGAGCTGTTCATCCGTGTTGCCCGGCTGGTAGCTGGCGTTCGCTGACGTATTGCTCGGCAGGAACACGCCGGACCCGTTGGTGGTCCACAGCACACCTGTGGCACCGGTGAAGGAGCCGGCCACATCGACCGCGACAGAAGCGTCGCAGGTGCTGAGGTCCGACCCAGCGTTCACGGTAGGTCGTGCTTGCAAGTTCACCAGCATGCTATCGGCATCCGCAGGGCATCCCATGTTGCCTGTGGTGGTCAAGATGAAGCGCAGTTCGCTGAAGGCCATGTCCGTCATGCTTGGCACATAGGTCGCGCCGAGTGTAGTGGCATCGGGCAGGAAGGTTCCTGTTCCGTTGGTGCTCCACACGCCACCGCTTACGCCGGTGATCGATCCGCCCAAAGCGATCGGGTCCATGTCGGCGCAGACAGTCTGATCGGCACCGGCATTCGCGATCCGCGTTGGACCGATGTCGATGAATACCGAGTCCGAAGCGTTGCCGCAGGTGCCTGTTCCGAAGGCTGTGACCACCAGATACACGCCACCAGCGATGCTATCGTTGGCGGTCGGGGTGTACACCGCGTTCAGCGCAGCAGCGTCAGGTGAGAAGCCGCCGGTTCCCATGGTGATCCACTGGACCGAGCCTTGGTTCTGCGCGCTTCCGCCCAGTTGCACATCCTCAATTCCATCGCAGAGCAACACGTCCGCTCCGCCGTTTACGGTCGGTGGTACGTGGTAGCTTACCACCAACGTATCGCGCCCAGCGGGGCAGCCTTGGTTGTTGGTGGTACTCAGGATCAGGTTGATGTTGCCGATCGCATAGTCCGCAGCGCCGGGGATGTAGGTGGCATTGAGCGCGCTCGCCGAAGGTGTGAACGAACCCGTACCACTTGTGCTCCATGTACCTGTTGTTGTGCCAGCGACCACACCATTCAATGCGATGTTCGGATCGGTGCTGCACGCGATCACATCCATGCCCGCTTCAGCATCAAGACCACCGCCGAAGCTGATGACCAACTGATCAGAGACCGCGCTGCAAGGCACTACACCCATGGTCGTCACAGTGAGCGTTACGGATCCCGCGAGGCTATCAGCAGCGCTTGGGGTGTAGAGCGTTGCAAGGGCGTTCGGATCGAAGAACGTTCCTGTTCCCGAGGTGGTCCACATGCCGCCGCCCGCGTTCGCTACGTTGGCCGTGATCTGTACCGGAGCCGATGTGCAGGCGATGATGTCCGCACCCGCCGTGATGTTCGGCAGCGCATTCACCGACAGCACCATGACATCCGTACTCGGTGTGCATGAACCATTCGTAATGGTCGTGAGGCTCAGCTGCACCGTACCTGCTGCGATGTCGGCAGCGCTCAGGGTATAGGTCGCGTTCGGATCCGTGTTGTTGCTGAAGAAGCCTGATCCATTGCTGCTCCACTGGATGCCTTGCGCACCACCGCTGAAGTTGCCCGCGAGTTGTGCGATCGGTGAATTCGCACACAGCGTTTGGTCCGCACCGGCATACGCGAAGCTGCTGTTCCCGAAGGTGAGCACCATCTGGTCCTGCGTGGTGGGACATGTGCCCGTGTTGGTCGCCATGAACGTGAGCACCACGGAGCCGTTCGTGACATCCGCCGCAGAGAAGAAGTACTGCGCGTTCAACACATCAGCACTTGGACTGAAGGTACCGGAACCGGTAGCGCTCCAAGTGCCCGAAGGTGATCCGTTCTGCACCGTCGCTTGCATGTTCGCATGGTCGGAAGCGACGCACACGGTCTGATCCGGACCGGCGCTCACGATGATGCCGGAGGTCAGGTAGATCGTCATCACATCGCTCACCGCATTGCAGTTCGCGTTGTTCTGCGAGGTCAGCGTGAAGCTGATGGAACCATTGGCCACATCAGCAGCACTAGCCGTGTAGGTCGTATTCAACGAAACCGCGTTGGCGATCATGCCTGTACCCGTTGTGGTCCATTGGCCCGAGTTGGTGATGCCGGAGATCACACCGCTCAGGTTGAATTGCGTCACTTGGTCGCAATAGGTCTGGTCCGGACCGGCGTTCACATACGGTGCCGGGGACAGCGTCAACAACAGGTCGTCCGTTGCATTGTTGCAAGTCCCCGGTGCACTCAAGGTGAGCGTCAGGCTGCCGATCGCGGTATCGATCGCGCTCGGGATATAGGTCGGTGTGAGCACGTTGGCGTTCGGGAAGAAGGAGCCCGTTCCCGAAGTGGTCCACTGCACTTGCGTGGCATCACCGGTCAAGGTTCCGTTCAGTTGTGTCGCTGCGTTGTTCGCACAGGCGGTCACATCAAAACCAGCGTTCACCGTACCCGCAGGCTGGATCGCGATGTGTACCGTATCCGCAGAAGCCTGGCAGACACCCGTGTTCGTGGCGGTAAGGATCAGGTCCACGCCGGTCGCGAGTTGGTCATTCGCGCTCGCTTGGTACACGTTGGAGAGCGCCGTGTTCGGGTTGGTGAAAGTGCCGCTACCCAAAGTGCTCCATGTACCGGTGCTCGAAGCACCGCTCACCGATCCGTTGATCACCACGTTCAGGTTGCCGAAGCAAGTCACTTGATCCACACCAGCATCTGCAACAGACTCTGGTGTGATCGTCACCACCATTTGGTCCATGGCGTTGTCACAGCTGTTCACGCTCCAGGTGAAGGTGAGCGAGCCTTGATCCCCAGGAGCGAGTTGGTACACCGCGTTGGCTGCGTTCGCATCCGGCGTGAATGATCCCGCACCCGTGGTCGTCCACTGGCCTTGCGTGGCGTTGCCGGTGATCGTGCCGTTCAGTTGCACGGTCGTCGTGGTCGAGCACACGGTCTGATCCACACCTGCGTTCGCGATCGCGTTCGGCAGGATGGTCACGGTCATCACATCGCTCACCGCGTTGCACAGCCCATTGCTGGTCGAGGTCAGCGTGATGTCCACAGTACCGCTCAGTGAATCGAGACTGCTTGCGATGTAGGTCGCGGTCAGTGTTGTAGCGCTTGGGCTGAAGATGCCCGTGCCACTACTGCTCCAGAGACCAGCGGTCGCACCACCTTGCACTGTACCATTCAGCGGCACTTGCAATTGGTTCGAGCAGGTGATCACATCGGCACCAGCATCCACCACCGGTGAAGGTGTTACGGTGATCGTCATCTGATCCGCGACTGCGATACAGTTGCCATTGCCTGTTGTGGTCAAGGTCAATTGCAGCGATCCGCTTTGTAGTTCGAACGGTGTTGGCGCGTACTGCGCGTTCAGCGTTTGTGCATTCGGCGTGAAGGTGCCGAGGCCGCCGGTCCATTGTGCATCGGTGGCCACCGTAATGGAACCGTTCAAGGTCACCAACGGGCTGTTCATGCACACCTCCAGACCCGAACCCGCATTGGCTGTCGGTGCCGGAGTGAAGGTCACGACCACCGTATCGCGCACGGCGATGCAATTGCTGTTGCCCGTGCTTGTGAGGTAGAGCGACAGTGTGCCCGCCGTGAGTTCACCGGCCGTTGGCGTGTAGACCGGGCTCAGTACGTTGCTGTTCGGTGCGAAGGAGCCGCTACCACCCGTCCATGTACCACCGCTCGCATTGGTCACGTTGCCAGTGAGTTGCACTGCGCTGTTGTTCGCGCAGATCTGCAGATCGCTACCTGCGTCCACGATCGGGGCACCGGTGAAGACGATCGTCATCTGATCCGTCACCGCGTTGCAATACACGGTACCCGTCGAGGTCAATGTCAGCGTCAGTGAACCGCTGGCAATTTCAGTAGTCGTTGGCATGTACTGCGTGGCGAGCATGGTGTTGCTTGGGAAGAAGGTTCCCGCACCACCACTCCAAACACCGCCCGGAGCATTGCCCACGAAGCCGTTCAACTGCACGTTCGAGTTGTTCGCGCAGATCTGTTGGTCCGGACCCGCGTTCACAACTGGAACTGGATCGACGATCACCAACAAGCTGTCGCGCACCACCATGCAGTTTCCGTTGCCCGTCGTGCTGAGCACTAAGGTGAACTGGCCGCTTGCGATCTCCGCTGCGGTCGGGCTGTAGGCTGCGTTCAGCGCGGTATTCGCAGGCGTGAAGGCTCCGTTGCCACCGCTCCAGATACCGCCGGTGGCGATCGTGACCGCACCGTTCAAGTTGATCTGTGTGGTGTTCGCGCAGATGTGCAAATCGAGCCCTGCATTCACCGTTGGCGCAGGTGTGTATTGCATCTGCACCGAGTCACGCGAGGACAGGCATCCACCGTTGCCGGTCGATGTTAGGAACAACCAGAGACTACCACTTGCGACCTCGGCCGCACTTGGGGTGTACGCAGCATTCAGTGTACTGGCGTTCGGTGCGAAGGTGCCTACCCCGCCGCTCCATGCGCCGCCCGTGGCATTGGTCACTTGACCGCCCAGTTGAGCAACAGCGTTGTTCGCGCACAGCACTTGGTTCGCACCCGCTTCTACGATCGGTGCAGCCGTGATGGTCAACACCACTTGCGAGGACACCGCGTTGCACAGGTCATTACCGGTGCTCGTGAGCGTGATCGTCGCCGTACCAGCAGCGATCTCCGCATTGCTCGGCGCGTAGGTCGCACTAAGGTTCGTTGCGCTTGGCGTGAAAATTCCCGCACCGCTCCAGAAGCCGCCCGTGGCGTTCTGCACAGCGCCGGACAAGGCCACCGCAGCGTTGTTCGCGCAAGAGGTCAATGGCGTACCAGCGTTCACGATCGGCGATGGGTTGATGGTGATCACCATCTGATCATTCACCGGGTTGCAGGTGCCGTTGCCGACCGTCGTCAGTGTGAGCGTTACGGTTCCAGCTACGATCTCCGAAGCGCTCGGCACGTAGGTCGCATTGAGCGTGCTGTTGTTCGGCGAGAACGTTCCTGCTCCACCGCTCCAGATCGCACCCGTTGCAACCGTGATCGCGCCATTCAACACCACCGATGCGTTGTTCGCACAGGCCGCAGCATCCACACCAGCGTTCGCGGTCGGAGCAGGTGTGAAGGTGAAGGACACATCATCGCTCACCGCCGTGCAACCGTTGTTGCCCGTGGTGGTCAAAGTCAAGGTCACTTGGCCAGCCGCGAGTTCACCGGCGGAAGGCGTGTACACCGCGTTCAGTGCATTCGCATTCGGGGTGAAGGTTCCACCCGCTCCGGACCAGGTACCACCGTTCGCGACGGTAACAATTCCGTTCAGCTGGATGCCCGCATTGTTCGCGCAACGCACACCATCAACACCAGCATTCGCTGTAGGCGATGCGGTGAATGTGATCAGCACCTGATCCGAGACGGGTACGCAGTTGCCGTTGCCGATCGTGGTCAAGGTCAAGGTCAAGGTACCCGCTGCGATCTCCGCTGCGGTCGGTGTGTAGATCGCGTTCAGCGAAGCGATACTCGGCGTGAAAGTTCCCGCGCCACCGCTCCATTGGCCACCGCCAGCACCACTGACACTACCACCGAGCTGCACTTGTGCATTGTTCGAGCAGACGAAGATGTCGTTACCTGCATTCGCGCTCGGTGAAGCGATGATGGTGATCACCATCTGATCGTTCACGGCGTTGCACAGACCGTTGCCTGTACTCGTCAAGGTGAGCGTCGCGGTACCGAGAGCCACTTCGGCAGGGCTCGGGTAGTAGCTCGTATTGAGCGTGTTCGCGTTCGGCGTGAAGGTTCCTCCACCACCGCTCCACACACCACCACTGGCGATGGTCACGGAACCGTTGAGGATCACCGTAGGATCATTCGCGCACACCGTGCGATCAAGACCCGCGAGTACCACTGGGCTCTGCGAGAAGAAGATGGTCATCTGGTCGCTCACCGATACACAGCTGCCGTTGCCGGTGCTGCTCAGTGTGAGCGTAACGGAACCATTCGCGAGTTCCGAAGTGCTCGGCGTGTACACGGCGTTCAGCGTATTGATGCTCGGCGAGAACGTTCCCGTTCCACCGCTCCAGATGCCACCGCCCGCATTGCTCACGGAACCGGCCATCTGCACATTAGCGTTGTTCGCACACACGGTCTGGTCCACACTAGCATTCACCACGGGCGCTGGTGCGATCGTGATCAGCACTTGGTCGGACACACCATTGCACAGACCATTACCTGTGCTGCTCAATGTCAGTGTCAACGTACCCGCAGCGATCTCACCCAGAGTTGGAGTGTAGGTCGCATTGAGGTTGGTGTTGCTCGGGTTGAAGGTGCCCGATCCACCGCTCCAAATACCGCCGGTCGCGTTGTTCACGACACCGGCAAGTTGAGCCGTGGCCTGGTTCGCGCAGATGGCGATGTTCGCACCAGCGTTCGCGATCGGTGCGGGCGTGATGGTGATCACGATCTGATCGCTCACCGGATTGCTGTTGCCGTTGCCCACGGATGTGAGCGTCAGTGTTACGGTACCTGCTGCACGTTCCGCAGCGCTCGGCGTATAGATGGCATTGAGCGCGCTGTTGTTCGGGTTGTACGTGCCCGTTCCGCCACTCCAGATACCTCCGGTCGCAATGGTGATGGCCCCGTTCAACTGCACGTTGGCATTGTTCGCGCAGACCGTTTGATCCGGTCCGGCGTTCGCGGTCGGCGCGGCACCGAAGAAGATCGTCATCTGATCCGTTGCGGGCGAACAGGATCCATTGCCCGTGGTGATCAAGGTCAGTGTCACACTACCAGCCGCGATCTCTTGTGCCGTCGGTGTGTACACCGCGTTCATCGTGGTGTTGTTCGGGTTGTACGTTCCTGATCCACCGCTCCAGACCGCACCTGTGCTGATGGAGAAGGAACCAACGAGTGTTGTGTTCGCGTTGTTCGAACTCACCGTCTGATCAGGACCTGCATTCGCGATCGGCGCTTGCGTGTACGTGATCGTCACTGCATCCGAAACAGCAGCGCAATTGCCGTTGCCCGTGGTCGTTGCGATCAGTGTCACGGATCCGTTCGCCACTTCGATCGGCGAAGGCGAGTACGTGATGTTCTGTGCCGTGCTACCCGGGTTGAAGAACCCCGATCCACCGGACCACTGCACGCCACTCGCAACTGTGACTGCTGCGCTTAAGGTCGCAATCGCATTGTTCCCGCAAACGGACTGATCCACACCAGCGTTCACTGTAGGAGCAAGCGTGATCGTGTACGTCACATCGGAAGAGACCGCGTTGCACTGGCCATTGCCTGCAGAGGTCAGGATCAGCGTCACCGTGCCTGCTGTGATCTCCGCAGCGGTCGGCGTGTAGGTCGCATTCAGCGTGATGTTGTTCGGGCTGAAGGATCCGGCACCACCGCTCCACACACCGCCCACAGCACCGGTCACGGTACCGTTCAAGGCGATAGTAGCAGCGTTGGCACAGACCGCTCCATTCGCTCCTGCATTCACGATCGGCGCAGGGGTGTAGGTGATGATCTTCGTATCCGTGGCGGGCGTACAGTTGCCGTTGCCTGTCGTCGTCAAGGTCAAGGTCACTTGGCCAGCAGCAAGATCACCTGCACCTGGGTTGTACGTCGCGTTCAATGTGGTGGCGTTCGGCGTGAACGTTCCTGTTCCACCCGTCCATGTTCCACCGGTCGCAACGATCACGCTTCCTCCGAGAGCAACAGCAGCATTGTTGGCACAGCGCGTCGCATCGGGGCCTGCGTTCGCGGAAGGCGGATCGGTGAAGGTCAAGAGCACCTGGTCGGTCACCGCGTTGCACAGTCCGTTGCCGGTGGTGGTCAAGGTCAGCAACACACTACCTGCAGTGATCTCCGCCGCAGTAGGCGTATAGATCGCGCTCATGTTCGTGGTGCTTGGATCGAAAGTGCCCGAACCGCCGCTCCAGATCCCGCCCGTTGCGATGGAGAAGGCACCGGACAATCCCGTCGAAGCATTGTTCGCGCACAGTACGCGATCCGCACCGGCGTTCGCCGTCGGCGCAGGTGTGATGCTGTACGTCACCTGATCGCTAACGGGATTGCAGTTTCCGTTACCGCTGGTGGTCAGTGTCAAGGTCACCGTACCGGCTGCTCGTTCTACAGCACTCGGTGTATAGGTCGCATTGAGCGTTTGGTTGTTCGGGTTGTAAGTACCGGTTCCACCGCTCCAAGTGGCCCCACCTGCACCGACCACGGTTCCCGCCAAGGTGATCGCGCTGTTGTTCGCGCAAACAGTTGCGTTCGCACCGGCATCCACCGTCGGTGCAGGTGTGAAAGTGATCACTTTGCTATCTGATACAGAGTTGCATGTACCGTTGCCGGTCGTGGTCAAGGTGAGCGTCAACGTGCCTGCGGAAAGTTCTGCTGGGGTCGGCGTGTAGGTCGCATTCAGCGTTGTGTTGTTCGGCGTGAAAGATCCCGCACCACCGCTCCAGATGCCACCCGTTGCCACACCCACCGCACCGTTCAATACCACGGCCGCATTGTTGCGACAGAGCGATACATCCGCACCTGCATCAACGGTTGGGCTTGGTGTGAAAGAGAGAAGCACTTGATCACTCACTGCAACGCAGTTGTTGTTACCCGTGGTGGTCAAGGTCAAGGTCACCGAACCGCTGGAGATCTCACCGGCGGTCGGCGTGTAGCTCGCGTTCATGTTCGTGGAACTCGGGCTGTACGTGCCAGCTCCGCCACTCCAGATACCACCGGTCGCAACGGTGAACCCGCCGTTCAAAGTGGCTGTCGCGTTGTTCGAACACAGTACGATATCAGCACCAGCATTCGCCGTCGGTGCAGGTGTGATCGAGAAGGTCACTTGATCGCTTACCGCGTTGCAGTTTCCGTTGCCGGCAGAGGTCAGCGTGAGGGTCACGGTACCGGCTGCACGTTCAGCAGCGGTCGGTGTATAGGTCGCATTGAGCGTGGTGCTGTTCGGCGAGAACGTTCCTGCTCCACCGCTCCAGATCGCACCCGTTGCTCCGCTGAAGGAACCGTTCAAGGTGATCACGCTGTTGTTCGCGCATACGGTGCCGTTCGCTCCGGCATCTACTATAGGTGCTGGTGTGAAGGTGATCACACGGCTGCTTTGCACAGCGTTGCAATTGCCGTTGCCGGTCGTGGTCAAGGTCAGCGTCAATGTTCCCGCTGCGAGTTCCGCAGGGGTCGGTGTATAGGTCGCATTCAGTGTTGTGTTGTTCGGCGTGAAGGATCCGAGGCCTCCGCTCCATGCACCACCCGTTGCGCCGGTCACACTGCCGGTCATCGTTACCTGCGGATTGTTCACGCAGATCGAAACCGGTGCCCCCGCATTCGCGATCGGTGCAGGCGTGAAGGTGACCGTCATTTGATCGGCCACGGCTACGCATCCGCCCACACCCGTGGTGGTGAGAGTGATCGTAACAGATCCACTTGCGATCTCGGTCGCAGTCGGCGTGTAGGTCGCATTCAGGTTCGTGGTGCTCGGGCTGAAGCTGCCCGCTCCGCCACTCCAGATACCGCCGGTCGCAACGGTCACACTTCCGCTCAAGGTGGTGCTCGCGTTGTTCGCACAAAGCGATTGATCCGCACCAGCGTTCGCCGTCGGTGCAGGCGTGATGCTGTATGTCACCTGGTCGCTCACCGCATTGCAATTGCCATTGCCAACAGTGGTCAGTGTCAAGGTCACGGTGCCTGCAGTGCGTTCAGCTGCGCTTGGTGTGTACACGGCGGTCAGCGTAGCGTTGTTCGGGCTGTACGTTCCCGTTCCACCGCTCCATACCGCACCTGTCGCACCGCTTTGCGTACCGGCCAAAGTGATCGCACTGTTGTTCGCGCACACCGTTCCATTCGGACCAGCATCCACCGACGGCGCTGGCGTGAACGTGATCAAGCGGCTGCTTTGCACTGGATTGCAAGTACCGTTGCCGGTGCTCGTCAAGGTCAAGGTCAACGTGCCGCCCGCGATCTCCGCAGAGGTCGGTGTGTAGTTCGCATTCAAGGTGGAATTGTTCGGGCTGTAGGTTCCCGTTCCGCCACTCCATACACCGCCGGTCGCGCCACTTACGCTACCGTTCAGGCTCACTTGTGCGTTGTTCGCGCAGAGCGATATCGCCGCACCTGCGTTCACCACCGGAGCAGGTGTGAAGTTGATCGTCATCTGATCGGCCACGGCGATGCAATTGCCGTTACCGGTCGTGGTCAAAGTCAAGGTCACGGAACCGTTCGCGATCTCCGTAGCCGTCGGCATATAGATCGCACCCATGTTCGTCGTGCTCGGATCGAAGGTGCCGTTGCCGCCGCTCCACACGCCGCCTGTAGCGACCGTGAATGAACCAGCCAGGGTCACAGCTGCGTTGTTCGCACAGACCGTGCGATCGGCACCAGCATTTGCTGTTGGCGTTGGCGTAATGATGAAGGTCACCGCATCACTCACGGCGTTGCAGTTCCCGTTTCCAGTGGTGGTCAAGGTCAGCGTCACGGTACCAGCGGTGCGTTCAGCCGCACTCGGCGTGTACACCGCATTGATCGTGGTGTTGTTCGGGTTGTATGTGCCCGCTCCGCCGCTCCAGGAAACACCCGTAGACCCCGTGAACGAACCGTTCAAAAGGATTGCGCTATTGTTCGCACAGACGGATCCGTTCAAGCCCGCATCAACGGTCGGTGATGGTGTGAAGGTGATCACACGGCTATCAGCAACTGCGATGCAATTGCCATTCCCGGTCGTGGTCAAGGTCAGCGTCAACGTACCGGCCGCGAGTTCCGTAGGGGTCGGCGTGTAGGTCGCGTTGAGCGTGGTGTTGTTTGGTGTGAACGAGCCCGCACCGCCGCTCCAGATACCACCAGTTGCAACGGTCACCGATCCGCCAAGGGCGAAGCTTGCGTTGTTGCGGCACAGCGAAAGATCAGGTCCAGCATTCGCTGTTGGACTTGGCGTGTAGTTGATCTGCATTTGATCCGTCACCGCGACACACGTGCCGTTGCCGGTCGTGGTCAAGGTGAGCGTCACGTTGCCGTTCGCGATCTCCACCGCCGTCGGCGTGTAGGTCGCATTCATGTTCGCGGTGCTTGGCGCGAAAGTGCCTGCTCCACCGCTCCAGATACCACCCGTTGCAACCGTGACCGACCCTCCCAAGGTGGCGATCGCATTGTTCGAACACAAGGCCTGATCCGCTCCGGCATTCGCGGTCGGTGCAGGTGTGATGCTGTACGTCACCTGGTCGCTCACCGCAGTGCAGTTGCCGTTGCCAGCAGAGGTCAATGTCAAGGTCACTGTGCCTGCCGTACGTTCAGCGGCGCTCGGTGAATAGGTCGCGTTGAGCGTGGTGTTGTTCGGGGTGTAGGTGCCAGCACCACCACTCCAGATCGCACCGGTCGCTCCTATCACGCTACCTCCAAGCGAGATGATCGATGCGTTATTGCAGACGGAACCATCCGGACCTGCATTCACGATCGGCGCTGGCGTGAAGGTGATCACGCGGCTGCTTTGTACCGGATTGCAGGTACCGTTTCCGGTGCTCGTCAAGGTCAAGGTCAGCGTACCACCCGCGATCTCCGCAGCGGTCGGCGTATAGGTCGCATTCAAGTTGGTGTTGTTCGGGCTGTAGGTTCCCGTTCCACCGCTCCATACACCACCGGTCGCGCCACTTACACTACCGTTCAAGCTCACTTGTGCGTTGTTCGCGCAGAGCGATACCGCAGCACCCGCGTTCACCACCGGAGCTGGCGTGAAGTTGATCGTCATCTGATCGGCCACGGCGATACAGTTGCCGTTACCGGTCGTGGTCAGTGTCAACGTCACCGAACCGTTCGCGATCTCCGCAGCCGTTGGCGTGTAGATCGCACCCATGTTCGTGGTGCTCGGATCGAAGGTGCCGTTGCCACCGCTCCACACGCCGCCCGTAGCGACCGTGAATGAACCGGCCAGGGTAACAGCTCCGTTGTTCGCGCAAACCGTGCGATCAGCACCAGCGTTGGCGGTCGGTGTCGGCGTGATCGTGAAGGTCACCGCATCGCTCACGGCGTTGCAGGATCCGTTGCCGACAGTCGTCAACGTCAAGGTCACGGTGCCGGCTGCGCGCTCCGCAGCGCTCGGTGTGTACACCGCATTCATCGTAGCGTTGTTCGGATTGTACGTTCCTGAACCACCGCTCCAGATCGCACCTGTGGCAACGGTGAAGGCACCGTTCAAGGTGATGTTCGCATTGTTGGAACACACACTCGCATCCGGACCAGCGTTGGCTGTTGGAGCTGGCGTGAAGCTGATCGTACGACTGCTTGAGACCGGATTGCACAAACCATTGCCCGTGCTCGTCAACGTGAGAGTCACCGTACCTGCGGCCAGTTCTGCAGCACTTGGCGTGTAGGTCGCGTTGAGCGTTGTGTTGTTCGGGTTGTAGGTTCCCGATCCACCGCTCCAAGCACCGCCTGTTGCACCGGACACACTGCCGTTCAAGCTCACCAGGGAATTGTTCGCGCAGAGCGCGATGGCCGCACCCGCATTCACCACCGGCGCATCGGTGATGGAGATCGTCATCTGATCCGCGACCGCGATGCACGTTCCGTTGCCGGTCGTGGTCAAGGTCAGCGTCGCGAAACCATTCGCGATCTCCGCCGCGCTCGGCGTGTAGATCGCACCCATGTTGGTCGTGCTCGGATCGAAAGTGCCCGCGCCACCGCTCCACACACCGCCGGTAGCGACCGTGAAGGAACCGTTCAAAGCAACCGCCGCATTGTTCGCGCAAACTGTTCGATCGGTACCGGCATTGGCTGTAGGTGAAGGCGTGATCGTGAAGGTCACGTTGTCGCTCACCGCATTGCAATTGCCATTGCCGGCCGTGGTCAATGTCAGCGTAACGGTACCCGCAGTGCGCTCTGCAGCGCTCGGCGTGTACACGGCGTTCATGGTGGAACTGTTCGGGTTGTACGTGCCCGTTCCACCGCTCCAGATCGCACCCGTCGAACCGGTAAAGGATCCGTTCAAGGTGATCGCGCTGTTGTTCGCGCACACCGTTGCGTTCGCACCAGCATCCACCGTTGGCGAAGGCGTGAAGGTGATCACGCGGCTATCGGATACTGCGGTGCAGTTACCGTTGCCGGTCGTGGTCAATGTCAGTGTCAACGTTCCCGCAGCGAGTTCGGCGGGGGTCGGTGTGTAGGTCGCGTTGAGCGTGGTGTTGTTCGGCGTGAACGAACCCGCGCCACCGCTCCAGATACCGCCGGTGGCCACGGTCACCGATCCGCCCATGGGCACAGCAGCGTTGTTGCGGCACAGCGAGAGATCAGGACCTGCGTTCGCCGTTGGACTTGGCGTGTAGTTGATCTGTACCTGATCGGTCACCGCGACGCACGTGCCGTTGCCGGTCGTGGTCAATATGAGCGTCACATTACCGTTCGCGATCTCCGCCGCCGTCGGCGTGTAGGTCGCGTTCACGTTCGTGGTGCTTGGGCTGAAAGAGCCGTTGCCACCGCTCCAAATTCCGCCGGTCGCAACGGTGAAGGATCCGCCCAATGTGGCGATCGCATTGTTGGAGCACAGCGTTTGATCCGCACCGGCATTCGCCGTAGGTGCAGGTGTGATCGTGTAGGTGACCGCGTCGCTTACTGCGTTGCAATTGCCGTTACCGGCGGAAGTGAGCGTAAGCGTCACGGTCCCGGCAGCACGTTCGGCAGCGGTCGGTGTGTAGGTCGCTGTGAGTGTAGTGTTGTTCGGTGTGAAGACACCCGCACCACCGCTCCAGATCGCGCCGGTCGCACCCGTCACCGATCCATTCAAACTGATGATCGAGTTGTTATTGCACACCGATCCATCCGGACCAGCGTTCACGATCGGCGAAGGCGTGAAGGTGATGACCTTGCTACTCTGCACCGGATTGCAAGTACCGTTGCCGGTGCTGGTCAAGGTCAGTGTCAACGTGCCTCCGGCGATCTCCGCAGCGGTCGGCGTGTAGGTCGCGGTAAGCGTGGTGTTGTTCGGGTTGTATGTGCCGGTTCCACCACTCCACACTCCACCCGTCGCACCGGAAACGCTACCGCTCAAGCTCACCTGGGCGTTGTTCGCGCAGAGCGAAACAGCAGCTCCAGCGTTCACCACTGGAGCCGCCGTGTATGTGATCGTCATCTGATCGGCCACGGCGTTACATGTGCCATTGCCCGTGGTGGTCATCGTCAAGGTCACGGAACCACTTGCGACCTCGGCCGCACTCGGCGTGTAGATCGCACCCATATTGGTGGTGCTCGGATCGAAGCTGCCTGCACCACCACTCCAGACACCGCCGGTAGCGCCTGTGAATGAACCAGCCAGTGCGACCGCCGCATTATTGCCGCACACCGTGCGATCGACACCTGCGTTCGCTGTCGGAGCAGGCGTGATGCTGAAGGTCACGTTGTCACTCACGGCGTTACAATTGCCATTGCCCGTGGTGGTAAGGGTAAGCGTGACCGTACCAGCGGTGCGCTCCGCAGCGGTTGGCGTATACACTGCATTCAGCGTAGTGTTGTTCGGGTTATAGGTACCCGCGCCACCGCTCCAAGCCGCACCTGTGGAACCGGTGAACGCACCATTCAAGGTGATCGCACTATTGTTAGCGCAGACGCTACCGTTAGCTCCGGCGTTCACCGTTGGCGAAGGCGTGAATGTGATCACGCGGCTATCAGCGACCGCATTGCAGTTGCCGTTGCCGGTCGTGGTCAACGTCAGCGTCAGCGTACCCGCTGCGAGTTCCGCAGGCGTTGGTGTGTAGGTCGCATTGAGCGTGGTGTTGTTCGGCGTGTAGGATCCCGAACCACCGCTCCAGATACCGCCGGTAGCAATGGTCACGGATCCGCCGAGGGCGAAGCTCGCGTTGTTGCGGCACAGTGATAGATCAGCGCCGGCATTGGCCGTAGGCGAAGGTGTGAAGGACAGTTGCACCTGATCGTTCACCGCGATGCATGTACCGTTGCCGGTCGTCGTCAAGGTCAAGGTGACGAGACCGCTCGCGATCTCCGCATCGGTCGGCGTGTACGTCGCGTTCAGGTTCGTGGTGCTCGGTGCGAAGGTGCCTGCGCCACCGCTCCAGATACCACCCGTTGCAACCGTGACGGATCCACCCAAAGAGGCCACCGGGTTGTTCGTGCAAAGCACTTGATCGGCACCGGCGTTCGCAGTGGGCGAAGGTGTGATCGTGTAGGTGACCGCATCGTTCACCGCGTTGCAATTGCCGTTGCCAGCAGAGGTCAATGTCAGGGTCACTGTTCCCGCTGCGCGTTCTGCAGCGCTCGGTGTGTAGACCGCATTGAGCGTGGTGTTGTTCGGGTTGTAGGAACCAGTGCCACCGCTCCAAATTCCACCCGTAGCACCGATCACAGAACCATTCAGGGTGATGTCCGCATTGTTGCGGCAGACGGATCCATCAGCACCTGCATTTACGATCGGTGCAGGCGTGAACGAGATCACCTTGTTGTTCGTTACCGGACTACATGTTCCGTTGCCCGTGCTTGTTAGTGTGAGCGTCAACGTGCCGGCCGCGATCTCCGCGGCTGTCGGTGTGTAGGTTGCGATGAGCGTCGTGTTGTCCGGGTTGAAGGTTCCCGTCCCTCCGCTCCAGATACCGCCGGTCGCACCGGTCACCGACCCGCTCAAGGATACTTGTGCGTTGTTCGCGCAGAGTGAGACCGCAGCACCGGCATTCACCACAGGAGCCGCCGTGAAGGCGATCGTCATCTGATCGGCAACGGCCACGCAACCACCATTTCCGGTGGTCGTCATCGTGAGCGTCACCGATCCGCTGGAGATCTCGCCAGCGGTCGGGGTGTATTGCGCACCCATGTTCGTGGTGCTCGGGTCGAAGGATCCAGCGCCACCGCTCCACACACCGCCTGTCGCGACCGTGAAGCTGCCGTTCAAGGTGACGACAGCGTTGTTCGCACAGACCGTGCGGTCCGCACCGGCGTTCGCTGTTGGGGCAGGCGTGATGGTGAAGGTCACTTGATCGCTGACCGCATTGCAATTGCCGTTACCCACTGTGGTGAGCGTTAGCGTTACCGTACCGGCAGCGCGTTCCGCAGCGCTCGGCGTGTAGGTCGCATTGAGCGTGGTGTTGTTCGGTGCATACACTCCGGTACCGCCACTCCAGGTAGCCCCGGTCGCCACAGTGATCGAACCCTCGAGCGTGATCGCCGAGTTGTTCGCGCAGACCGTCGCGTTAGGACCGGCATCCACGGTCGGTGCAGGGGTGATCGTGATCACCTTGCTGCTCGATACCGCGTTGCAATTCGCATTGCCCGTTGATGTGAGTGTGAGCGTCACCGTACCCGCTGCGATCTCCGCAGCACTGGGTGTGTACGTCGCGTTGAGCGTGGTCGCATTCGGGTTGAAGGAACCCGTACCACCGCTCCAGGCTCCGCCAGTTGCTCCAGTAACGCTGCCATTCAGTGCCACTTGTACGTTGTTCGCACAAACCGAGACCGCTGCACCAGCGCTCACTACTGGAGCTGATGTGAAGGACAAGAGAACCTGATCAGTGACAGCAACGCAACCACCATTGCCGGTGGTCGTCAAGGTCAGTGTCACCGATCCGCTCGCGATCTCGCCGGCTGTTGGTGTGTACTGCGCACCCATGTTCGTGGTGCTCGGGTCGAAGCTGCCTGCTCCGCCGCTCCACACACCGCCGGTCGCTACAGTGAACGAACCGTTCAATGTCGCGACCGCGTTGTTCGCGCAGAGCGATTGATCGGCACCGGCGTTCGCAGTTGGAGCAGGCGTGATCGCGTACGTGACATTGCTGCTGACCGCGTTGCAGTTACCATTACCAACGGTGGTAAGTGTCAGGGTCACCGTGCCAGCGGTGCGTTCCGCAGCACTCGGTGTGTACACCGCATTCATGGTAGTATTGTTCGGCGCGTAGGTTCCCGTGCCACCGCTCCACACCGCACCTGTCGCTCCGGTGAAGGAACCGGCCAAGGTGATCGCGCTGTTGTTCGCGCAAACGGTTCCGGCAGGACCAGCGTTCACTGTCGGCGCTGCCGTGAAGGTGATCACCTTGTCGCTCGTGACTGGAATACAGTTCCCGTTACCCGTGCTGCTCAATGTCAGCGTCAAGGTGCCCGCTGCGACCTCTGCTGCGGTCGGTGTATAGGTGGCAGCGAGCGTGGTGTTGTTCGGGTTGTATGTGCCCGCGCCGCCACTCCATGCTCCACCGGTCGCACCGGTCACACTGCCGCTCAGAGTGACAAGCGCATTGTTCGCGCAAACCGATACCGCCGCACCTGCATTCACCACCGGAGCGGCCGTGAAGGAGATGAGCGCTTGATCGTTCACGGCGACGCAGTTGCCGTTGCCCGTTGTCGTCATCGTCAAGGTCACCGAACCGCTGGAGATCTCCGCAGCCGTGGGTGTGTACTGCGCTGACATATTCGTCGTACTCGGATCGAAGGAGCCTGCACCGCCGCTCCAAACACCGCCCGTTGCAACAGTGAACGAGCCATTCAATTGCGTCACTGCATTGTTCGCGCAGCGCGATTGATCGGCCCCAGCGTTCGCGGTCGGCGAGAGCGTGAAGGTCACGAGCATGCTGTCCGCGATCGCTGCACAAACACCATTTCCGGTGGAGGTCAACTTGATCCAGATCTGACCTGCCGTGAGTTCGGCGGCCGTGGGTGTATAGGTCGCGTTGAGGTTGCTGTTGCTCGGCAGGAAAGCTCCTGCGCCACCGGTCCAAACACCACCCACTGCATTCAGCACACTACCGGCCAACTGCACCACGGAGTTGTTGCGACAAACACTTTGGTCGGGTCCTGCATCCGGGATCGGCTTCGGACTGAAGGTGACCACCATCGCGTCATCTTCAGGGGTACAAGGGCCGGTGGAGGTCAAGGTCAACGTGACGCTTCCGATCGCGAGGTCTCCGATGCTTGGATGGTAGGTGGCACTGAGCGCCGTTGCACTCGGGGCGAATGTTCCGCTACCCGTTGTGGTCCAGATACCCGTAGTACTTCCACCGGAAACGGCACCGGTCAACAATACACTGTCCCCGGCGCAAAGCGTTTGATCCGACCCGGCGCTCACGTCGATCCTTCCGGAAAACTCCGAGAAGAACCCATAGCGACAGCCCGATCCTGCACCGCCGTTGATGATCGCCAACGAGAACACGTCCGTGGTGTTGCTCACGATGAATGCTTGGTTCACCGGCACCTGCGTGGCGTTGTATTGGATACGTGCGGCCATCCACTCGCCGCCCGTTCCCGGAACCACCTGGAATGCGGAACCCGGTATTGTCGCCGTACCGGGTCCTGTAACCACGAAATTGTTCTGCGATCCATTCCTGACCAGCAGGTTCAAGAAGAAGGCTTCTGAAGTGGATCGGGTGAAACTCAACTGCGTGCTGCCCGCACAATTCAAAGGTGGCAGGATCGCCATGCCTTGCTCACAACCAAAGCCGGTAACATGGATCGCATACAGCGGCTTGGAACCACTGACGTAAGTGGCATTGTCCGCTGCACCCGCCAAGTAATCCATGTCGTGCCGATAGTACTGCCCTGCGAAAAGCGTTGCCACCGGTGCTGGGTTGCCATCGATGTAGATCTGCGTGTTGTTCTGCACGGCCATCACGAAAAGCGACTCGTCACCGGTGTTGTACAACGCACCCTTCACCGCCACGTAATCCGTGCCTAGGATGTTCACCGGCACGATCTGGTCGAGCATCAGGTCGTAGCAACCGCCAGAAGGGTTGTGGTTGGAGTCGTCCTTGATCGAAATGGCCACCGGTTTGTCCGAAAGAACGACAGCTCCGGAGGGGTGCGTTGTCGGATCAGTATGGCTTGCGCCGGTCCATGCGCATGAATAGGTCTGCCCTTGGTTCAGCGTTACGGTAAAAGGCGAAAGCGCTGGTTGACCGTCGACCGGCACGGGCGAATAAATGAGGACCGTGGTATTGGCCTCCGTTGCAACGATGTCAAAGGAAGCATACGCCTTGTTCGGCGCACCGTATCCGTGATTGAAGAATGGTGCGTGCTTGTGTAGTGGGATGTAGAACTCAGTACCCAGACCATTGGCCCCTTTCAGGGCTGCGATATCCGGGTTGTTCGTATAGCTCGGTTCATAATAGCAGGTGATGTTCGACGTCGCGGAAATACGTAACCCTGTGTTCAACACCGCGTTCGTGGGCCGCGTCTCCAACTCGTTCTTCAACGATGTGAGGTTGTATCGCTGGGCCGAATTGGCGGCCAGGTTCAACACGATCGGACTACCCCCATTGAAGCCTGCGTTGGCGGGCTGCGAAATGGTCACCACGGCCGGTTGATCCAACGTGGTGACGTTGATGAATATCGGCGAATCACCATGCGACGAGGTGACTTCCGGGGGAGCCAACCAGAACTCGGTTCCGGTTTGTGCGAAGAGATGCCCGGTGAAGAGCACCCCAAGCACGAAGAGTAGTGCCTGTTTCATTCCAGTATGGTCAACTCGGCCCATGAGTAGTGGACCGGCACCGTTGTACGCGGGCCCACCTCAAAAGGTTCACGGTTCACAAAGCGCTTGGCTCCGGTGCCCGTACTTTGGCGCGGCTCTTGCGCCGCAAACGGTCATGTCCCGGACCTTCCTTTTCCTTCTGATCAGCATACTGCTTGCGAGCCTCTCGTGGATGGTCCGCGAACCGGATGCGGATGAACGGATCCTGGCCGAGGCGACCCGGTTGCAAACTCGATCGGACCTCCAAGCGAAAGAACTTCGCCAAGGGGCCGACCACTGGGGACACGCCCTCGCGGAGTTAGGTGCTTCGGAATGGATGCGTGTTAACGCCCAGGGGTTGGAGTTGGAACGACTTCGCACCGGAGCCACCTACCTCGGATTCATTGGAGATAGTTTGGTCTGCTGGAGCGGCCAACTTCCGGCGAATACGGACTTGTTGGCGACCGCCCCGACGGCTGCGCAGATCACATTGCCGGATGCCGTGTACCAGCATGCTATGACCGCCATAGGCACCCTACATCTGCATGCCTTGGCACCGGTCTGGACCACCCCGTTGATCGAGAACCGGTATATCCAGCGCGGGTTCCACCCCATTCTGGAAACCCCGAATGGCCTCATGGCACAGCCCATCTCCGCTGCCGGACCATTGGTGGTGGACGCTTCCGGCCAACCGCTGGTCCGGCTGGCGTGGCGCGATGGCGCGTTGGATGTCGGTCCGTGGATCCTATTGAAACTCTCTCTCTTCTTGCTTTCCGCAGCCTTCGTATGCCTGACCCTATGGAACTCCTGTTCCTCCCTGGCGAAGCGCTCTCCGCTCGCAGGGGTCCTTTGCTTCGTTGGTGCCCTGTTCGTCTTGAGGTGGTCGGTGCTGCTGTTGGTACCCTCAGCTCCTTTCGATCGACTCGCGATATTCGACCCGGCCACCTACGCCGCCTCATTCGCCCTCCCATCCCTAGGAGACCTGTTGGTGAATGCGGCCTTGTTGGTGCTTTCCACCCTATTCCTTCGCCGCGCACTCCGACATAGCGCACACAAGACCTCTTCCTTTTTGTGGGTATTCGTGCAGTGGTGTGTACTCCTCGCTAGTGCCGCGTGGGTCACTGATACCATCATCGGCTTGGTGAATGACAGCAGCGTGGATCTGGACCTGTACCATGTACAAAGCCTCAACGGCGCAAGTGCAGCGGCCGTGATGAGTATTGCCATGTTGTTCGCGGCATGGCTTCTCCTCGCTGACACCGTGATCCACGCCTTCGGTCGATCGTCCCATCGACGAGGTACGCTCATCACCGGATCGGTCGCGATCGCCGGATCGATCCTTGTACACCACCTCTTCGGGATCCTGGATACGGTCCTGTTCCTGTGGCCGATACCGCTGCTGGCGCTGTTGTACCAAGCCGATCGGGGCCACCACCGATTCATCCATGCCGTAGTGGGCCTGGGTTGCCTCTCGGTGGTGGCCACACATGTGCTCACCAAATACACCCGGGATCGGGAGCACCGAGAACGGGCCGTGCTAGCAGAGCGATTGAGTGTTCGCGAAGACCCCGTTGTGGAGTTGCTATTTCGTGAAGTGGCTCCGTCCCTTCGTACGGATCGCACCATTCATGAGTTGATCACGGGCGCGAAACCGTGCTCCGCCGGCGAGTTGGATGCTGCGGTCCGCCAGATCTTCTTTGGTGGCTTTTGGGAACGATACGATGTGCGGGTATTCGCGTTCGATGCTGAGGGAAGACTCCAATGCGCTTCGGACGGGAGCACACCCCGCAGCATCGATCGTTCTGGCTCCGAGTTCACCGACCACACCGCGCTGGCCGATATGCCCGACCTCTTCTTCGAACAGGCCGGTAGCGAGGGTTCCTTTTACCATGCCCGGCTTGTGGTGATGCCATACGAGACCGCCACTCCTGTTCAATTGTTCATCGAATTGCATCCGCGTTCTGCCGCCCAAAGTCTGGGCTTTCCGGAGTTACTGATCGCTGGGGAGGAACCCGTGCTACACCGTGCGGATCGGTATGCCGTGGCCCGCTACGAGAATGGCGTTTTGGCCGAACATGCCAACACCCGAGGGGTTCCATTGTACTGGAACCGAACCCTTGGTCCGGACGGGTCCTTGTGGTACCGGGAAAATGGCCGACAATATTTCGCGAAGGGTTCCGGAAATGGGTCCTTGATCACGCTGGGCACCCCCCTGCCAGGGCTGGTGGACCGCGCGACGACTTTCAGCTATCTATTCGCCCTGTTCTCTTTGCTACTTGGCTTCGGGATGTTCGTTCGCGCCCTCCTTCGGCACAAGGGGATCCCCGCGCTGGGCATTACAGCGAAGGTGCGCGCTGCCCTCGTGCTTTTCGCCGTGATCAGCCTGCTCTTCTTCGGATTCGGTACGCAACACCTCCTGACCCGCCAGTACACCGAACGCGCCGAAGCCAACATCCTGGAAAAGGCGCGCTCCGCGCATATGGAGCTTCAGCAGAAACTGGATGGACAGCCACCATTGGACCAGACGCGCTCGCGGTATCTGGATCACGTTCTTGGTCAGTTGAGTAATGTACTCTTCTCGGACATCACGCTCTATGACCTGTCCGGCCACATGTTGGCATCCTCCCGACCACAGGTCTTTTCTGCTGGACTCCTCGGTCCGCGAATGGATGCCGTGGCTTATGCCCGCATGGTCGTGGATCAACGGAGCGACTTCGTGCATCAGGAGTCCATTGGTTCAGCCAACTACCAAAGCGCCTACCTACCTCTGCTTGATCGCAAGGGACTTGTGCTCGGCTACCTCTCCTTGCCTTCGTTCGCCGACCAACGCCAACAAGAACAAGAGCGATCCGGGGTGTTGGTGGCCGTGGTGAATCTGTTCGTACTCCTTTTCGCCCTGAGTATTCTAGTGGCCCTCTTCATCAGCAACTGGACCACACGCCCATTGGACCTCCTGAAGAGATCCATGGTCAACGTGGCCTTGCAAGGAAGCAACCGCACGCTGGCCTACATGGGGAAAGATGAGGTAGGGCAATTGGTGGAAGTTTACAACCGCAAGGTGGAAGAACTCCGCGAAAGTGCTGAACGACTGGCGCGCAGCGAACGCGAAAGTGCATGGCGCGAAATGGCACGGCAGGTGGCACACGAGATCAAGAACCCACTTACACCGATGAAGCTCGGCATTGAACACTTCCAGCATGCGTGGGATCCACAAGCTCCCGACGCACGCGAGCGACTGGACCGGTTCAGCAGAAGCATGGTGCAGCAGATCGATGCACTGAATGGCGTGGCCACTGCCTTTTCGCAATTCGCACAAATGCCGATCGCGAAGCCCGAAGTGCTGGACCTCGGCCACATCGCTCGTGCCGCCGTGGATGTTTTCCACGCTACGCCGGGGATCACGATCGAATTGCACGAGCACGAAGGACTGCAGGTGTACGTGGACCGCGAACACCTGCTGCGTGTATTCAACAACCTGCTGAAGAATGCGGTGCAAGCCATTCCGCAGGATCGGGAAGGACGGATCGATGTGGTGCTGATCGCATCGGACGCAGAAGCCGTCGTTCAAGTGCGCGACAATGGGTCCGGCATTACGGAAGAGTCACGCGAGCGCATCTTCACACCCAGCTTCACCACCAAAAGCAGTGGCATGGGTCTGGGCTTGGCCATGGTGAAACGCATCGTGGAGAATGCTGGTGGAAGGGTGTGGTTCGAAACGACAGAGAGGGAAGGCACCACCTTCTTCATCGCGCTACCCCTGCGATCTTAGAGGATACATTTGCAGCTGTCATTCCGGCCCTAGGTCCAGCCTTATGTGACCCAGGATCACACAGACCCCTGAGAATATGTCCTACACCAACCTCCTCGTAGCCGACGATGGTGCCATCCGCGTCATCACCATCAACCGCCCTGACCAGCTCAATGCGCTGAACAGGGATACGATCAATGAGCTGGACGGCGCGCTCACCGAAGCCGAAGCTGATAAGAACGTCCGGGTCATCATTATCACCGGGAGCGGCATCAAAGCCTTCGTGGCGGGTGCAGACATCAAGGAATTCGCGCACTTCAGCGTGGAAGAGGGAAAGGCTTTGAGCGCCGATGGGCACAAGAAGCTTTTCACGCATGTGGAACGCTTGAACAAGCCAGTGATCGCTGCGGTGAACGGTTTCGCCTTGGGCGGCGGGTTGGAACTCGCCATGAGCTGCCACTTCCGTGTGGCGAGCGAAACGGCCAAGTTGGGTCTTCCGGAAGTTGGCTTGGGCGTGATCCCCGGCTATGGCGGTACGCAACGTTTGGCACAACTGGTTGGCAAGGGCAAGGCCATGGAAATGATCCTGCTCGGTAGCACCGGTATGATCCCCGCAACGGAAGCGCTGCAATGGGGACTCGTGAACCACGTTGTACCAGCGGAACAACTGCTGAGCACCACGTTGGAACTTGCCGGAAAGATCGCCCGCAACAGCCCTACTGCACTGGGTGCCGCCATCCGCGCGGTGAACGCGGGCTACGAGCCAGGTACCAACGGCATGCAACGCGAGATCGAGGAGTTCGGCAAGTGCTTCGGTACTGCGGACTTCAAAGAGGGGACGATGGCGTTCATGGAGAAGCGGAAGGCGAACTTTACCGGGTCGTGATGCCCTGAATCAATGGAGTATCAGTTGAAACGAATGATACGGAACGTTGCCGTCTACTTTTTCCTTTTGACCCTACCAGTCATAAACGCGTGTCAGACCAACTCAGATCGCATTGAGGGTAAATGGAAAAAGACAAGTGGCTCGGGAGCGAATGAACAGATCAAGCAGTTCTATCCTGACGGCCGATGCATCTGGGCATCCGAGCATAAGGGTAAAAGCACAGTTGTACATGGGCGCTATTATGTCGAAGGTGATTCTCTCATTGAAGTCTACCAATCTCCCGAGGTAGGATGGGTGAGATGGAAACTTGACTTCTTCGAATCCGATCTTATCATCATCGCTCGAGAAAACACCCGTCTTCAATTTGAGAGAGTAAAGAATTAGTCATTCGCAAGCGTTCCATTGAGCACCCTCCGCAATCTCGCCGGCCAAACGGCCATCTACGGGCTAAGCAGCATCGGCGCGCGCTTCTTGAACTACCTGTTGGTGCCTTTGCACACCAGCAAAGGCGTGTTCGAGCCGGCCGAGTTCGGTGTGATCACCTCGCTGTATGCATGGACGGCCTTCCTGAACGTGGTGCTCACTTTCGGCATGGAGACCACCTTCTTCCGCTTCACGAACAAGGACAACGCTGCGTTGGCGGAAGGCGAAAAGGGGTCGGTGTTCACCACCGCATCCTACGCTCTCCTCTTTTCCTCGTTGGCCTTCATGGTGCTGGGCACAGGCTTCTCAGGCAGCATCGCCAATGGCATCGGTTTCCCAGCGCACAGCGTTTCCGTCCTGATGCTGGTGCTCATCATCGGGATCGATGCGCTCACCACCATTCCCATGGCGCGACTACGTCAACAGGGACGAGCATGGCGTTTCGCGGCGATCAATATCCTGAGCGTGGTGGTGAACGTGGCCGGCAACCTATTCATCTTCCTGTACTGTATGAAGAAGTTCGACGCGGGCGAGAGCAATGCGTTGATCGATGCCGTGTACGACCCGTCCTTCGGGGTGGGCTATGTGTTCCTGATCAACCTGATCAGCACCGGCGTGAAGCTGGTGATGCTCCTGCCGGAGTGGCCGCCGTTCAGGGCCTTCAGCAAGCCGCTGTTGCGCACGATGTTGGCTTTCGGCGCACCGCTGATGGTCGCCGGTTTGGCAGGTATGGTGAACGAGACCGCCGACCGGATCATTCTGAAGTACCTACTGCCCGAAGGCATCGCCGACGCGCAGATCGGGATCTATGGCGCGTGCTACAAGTTGGCGGTACTGATCACGCTCTTCATCCAGGCCTTTCGCATGGGTGCCGAGCCCTTCTTCTTCAGCCACGCAAAGGAGAAGAACAGCGGCGAGACCTTCGCCCGCATCATGAACATCTTCGTGGCGGTGTGCATGAGCGCCTTTCTGGTGGTGATGCTCTTCCTCGACCTCTTCAAGTGGTTCATTCCGAACCCGGCCTACCATGAAGGCCTCCGCGTGGTGCCGATACTGATGCTGGCCAACGTTTTCCTCGGCATCTACTACAACCAGAGCGTGTGGTACAAGCTCACCGACCGCACGCGTGTCGGAGGCACTATCGCCATCATCGGTGCGGCCATCACCATCGCCTTCAACTTCGCGTTGATCCCCGTGCTCGGCTACATGGGCAGCGCTTGGGCCACGCTGGCGTGCTACGCGGGCATGGCCGTGATCAGCTACGCGTGGGGGCAGAAGCACTATCCCATTCCGTACAACGTGAGCCGTGTGCTGCTGTACATGGCCGGTGGCGTCATGCTTTGGTGGGGTGCGGATCAGGTCCATTTCGATGAGGTCATCGGGTACGGGATCCGTGCGGGAGCCATGGTCGGCTTCCTGCTGGTCGCTTGGAAGTTGGAGCGGCATTCATTTTCGAACATTGCTCAATGAGCATTCCAGACATCCTAACCCTCTATCGGCGACATCGCAAACCATTCTTGCGTTGGGTGCAAGATCGATTTGGTATCTCCAAGGCCGATGCCGAGGACATCTATCAGGAGTCGGTGACCGCCCTTGCGATCCGCAATGGAAAAGTTCATGGTCTCGATATCGATTGTGAGCCATCCACCTTTCTGTATGCCGTGGGACGCAACCAGAGCTTGAAATTCTTACGCTCTCGAAAGTCCAATTTGACCAATTCATTGAAAGCGATCAATTCAAATGCGTTAGCGGAGCAACCGGAAGTGGATGCCATGTTCGAATCAGAACACAACCGTGCCCTGATACGCGAAGGGCTCGCCCGATTGACCGAACGCCAGCGCGAAGTACTCCGTCTATACTATTTCGAGGAGCGGTCCATGCAGGAGGTCGCCACGATCATGGGCTACAATAATGCGGACGTGGCGAAGAAGATGAAGTACGAAGGCCTCAAGAAACTGTCCATGTTGATTGTGCGGAGTTGTGTGATCTTGTTCTCTTTCCATGTGCTCTGAAGATCAGGATATTGAGCGGAACGAAGCGTATGTGGAAGGCCACATGAGCGATGCCGAGCGCCATGTGTTCGAGGAGCGGCTTGGATCGGACAGCGCATTAGTGGATGAACTTCATGCGTACCGCGTCACACGGAAGGCGTTGTTCGATGTGTTCATGGAAGAACATGAGCGTACGGCGCTGAAAGGCAACGTGGTGCGCTTGCGCACTTGGCATTGGGCCGCTGCGGCCGCCGTTGTGCTGCTCTTGAGCGGAGGCGCGTGGTACTTGCTTCAAACGAAGTCATCCCTTCCCGCGCTGGCGGAACGCTATGCCGTGCAAGAATCCCCGCTGCCCGTGTTCATGTCCGGAGCCAGCAAGCCGCAAGTGGTCATGGATGAAGCCATGCAGGCTTATGGCATGGGGGACCACATTACCACGATCGAACGGCTGGCTCAGTTACCTCCTACGGATACCACGCTCTTTTTCACCGGCCTTGCACAAGCGGAGTTGGGCAAGGACGCAACATTTGCTTTCGAAGCCGTTGCCCAAAGACCGAACTCCCCGTTACGGAACAAAGCCCTATACCATATGATGCTTTACGCTATGCGCACAAATAACGCACCCATGGCGCAACGGATCTGGAACGAACAGATCGCCATGAAGGACCATCCATACCGCGATCGTTTGGAAGCCATCGCAAAGGGGACGGGGTGGAGACCATGACCCGTAATACCGCGGCCATTCTCAGCAGGTTGCCAGTAGCACTGTTCTGCTGCCTCTTGTTTCCGGTCATCGCTCAGGAGCCGATCATCTCCCGGCTGGAACTCGCCTTTACCAAGGGCGATGCCGACAGTGTGATTGTGGAGCTCCAAGGTCTCCACCGCGCACCCGGCGCTTCCATCGATGTGCATTTCGAGGCGTGCATGCTGATGGCCGAGTGCTACTACCAGCGCTATAGCATGGAATACTTTGCGGCTTGGAATGACAGTGCCGCCGCCCTCATCGTCGGCAACGACGAACAACGGTGGGCACGGGTGGAGGTGAACCGATGCCGCTACGCCAACTTCTTCGTCAAGCCGGACCAAGCTCTCATTCGGGGCGAAGCGGCCTTGGCGCGTTACCGCCGCGCTCCCGACCGTGCTACATGGAAACATGCCTATCAGATCTACCAAGCACTGGGTACCACGCACCGCAACATCCACCAAGGCACTGATGTCCTCTTCGCCCTCTTCGATACCGCACAGACCTTGCTGGCCCAACAGCCGGACGTGATCCAGTATTGGCACGCCAGCCTGCACAAAGCCATTTCCAACGCAGCCCTGGACCGCGTCATGTCGGGATTGTACGATCCGGAGCCGTATGTCCCGCTGTGTAACCACCACCAACTCACTACGCTCCGCATACTGGATGAGCACTATCCGAAGCAGTTGGTGGACCGATGCACCTTGCAGAATCTACGCGGTCTATACTATGTCTATCTCCACCAACCGGACAGTGCGCTTTGGTGGCTGAAGCGAACTGAGGCACTGATCGGCACGAAGAGCGTGACCGAGTGGAGCGATGACCTGGCCACCGCTTGGTTCAGTTGTCTCCGGTACCGATCCTTCATATACGATCAGGCTCCTTGGTGCAACGACATTCCAATTCTCCAGACGTTCCTCGGCAAGCTGACGGCCTCCCAGCAGCATTTTACCGCGTATAAGGCGGGCAGAGCAACTGCAGGTGGATTGTTCTTCGATGATACCTATTGGTTGTCACCGTTCGCCACCATTATGGCAACCTGTACGCAGCTATGGGAACTAACGGGAGATACCTCTTACATCGAGCAGGCGCTGTGGGCCACCGAGAAGATCCGGCGTGATACTTGGAACACCTCCCAGACCATCCGGGGTAACGAAGGCCGCATCCTCGCCGACCCGCCAGCCAATATGCTACAAGTCCTTCGAAAGCGCCTCGCACCGGACGAGGCCGTGCTGATCTGTGCCCACAGTTCGCTTGGTGGAATCAAGGAGAGCGTGTTCGTGTTGGTCGTGACACCCTCCGCAGTGGCGCTGCGCTCATGTGTACCCGGCTTCTCATTACGGAACAGAAGCCAGATGGAAGACAAGGATCCAGCCTCTTATCGCTTTGTTTACCACGCGCTCTATAACGCCATCTACCGCCCGGTGGAACCTATACTGGGCAGTACCGCCCGATTGCGCGTGTTCCCGAGTGGGGACATGGCCTTTGTTTCCTTGGACGCCTTGCTCGCAGACACGGCCGCAAAGGATATCCGAGCGTGCGGGCCACTGGTGCAACGGCATGCCTTCAGTTACCCGCTACTGTTAATTCCGCCGGAAGAAGCCACCGGGCCCACCAAAGGTCAAGCACTGTACATCGCCCCCACCCCAGGAAACGGCCAGCTCACCGACCTGAAACGCATGCGCAGCGCCATGCGGCAATGGGCCACCCACGCCACGTTCGACTCCTCAATTGTGCAGAACGATCTGGGCCGTGATCTCACATTCGCCAAGGAGATATACCTCGCAGGTCATTGTGCTGGCGGTTACCATCAGGATCATCAGCCCCGCCACTATTTCAGCACGGACACCACTGGGTCTTGGATCGTGCCGAGCGATCTGCTGGGGTTGGATCTGCACGCCGACCTCGTGGTACACCTTGCTTGCAAGAGCGGTGTCTTCGACGCGGACAGGAACGGAAGCGCCATCTCGTTTTCCCGCGCCTTTCTCATGGCCGGTGCCCGGAACGTGGTCAGTTCCCAATATCTGGCCGACGAGGCTTCCTCTATCCAGTTGATCGGTCTGTTCCGCGACGAACTGGCCAATGGCCTTCCAAATGACGTGGCTCTACAACGAGCTAAATTGGCCTATCTCAGCCAATGCCGAACCCCAGAGGAACAAATGCCCATCCACTGGGCGGGTTGGCAGGTGCTCGGGGATCCGGACCCCGTTGAAAAGAATGATCGTTGGGCTTGGGAATGGCTGCTGGCCGCATTGCTCATCGGCATCGGCGGCCTTGCTTGGCACATTCGGCGACATTGAATTTTACCAAGGCGGGTTACCTCTCACTTCCGCACGGTACTAACGAGAGAACCAAATCCACATACATGCGCATTCTAGCCTTCCTCCCCGTCTGTTTATTGCTGTGTAGTACCTCCAGCGCCCAAATCCCCGGATATGTGCCTACTGATGGCCTAATAGGATGGTGGCCGTTCAATGGGAACGCGAATGATGAAAGCGGGGGTGGGAACGACGGCACACTCTACGGTCCGGAGGCTACACAGGATCGCAATGGCACCGCAAACGCAGCGTATGACTTCAACGGCATTTCCAGCCATATCACCATCCCGAACATCGCGGTCCAAGGAACTGCACCAAGGACATACTCGTTTTGGATGCGAACAAGTAATCAGGTTGGCGGAATGATGCTCTGCACAGGGTCCGGAACAAACCAGAACGGGGGTACATTCAATATTCGACATGGCAACGGTGGTCAATTCACCGGGTTCATGGGCGGTAACTTCACAGCAGGAGGCTATGACTATGACCCACCTGGCAACGTAGTGGTCAATGATGAACAATGGCACCATGTCGTCGTCACGTACGACGGCAGTATACTGTCCTTCTACATTGATGGCAGTTTCGAGAAAGCGACTACGCTTTCCCTATTCACTGCTGGTCAGACGAACTATGTCGGCAGGGCAAACAACCAACTTCCAGAGATGGAATCATGGTACCAAGGAAAGGTTGATGACATCGGTGCTTGGGGTCGAGTGCTGACCCCTCAAGAAATCATGGAACTGTTCAATGCTTTTAGTGACACTCCGTGCCTAAGCCCCACCGCTGCAAGTTTCACAGGTCTTGCAGGGGGCTACGTGCTCAGCGATGGCCCAACAACACTGTCCGGCACTCCTGCTAACGGTTTGTTCATCGGTTCAGGCATCAGTGGGAACACCTTCGACCCCGCATTAGCAGGTGAGGGGACGCACGGCATCAGTTACGTTGTAATGGACGAGGACGGCTGCGTGAGCAGTTATGCGCTTTGCACCGATGTTACCCTTGGCATGGGAATTCAGGGCAGTAACATGCCCACTGGTGGAGTGCGCGTCTTCCCCAATCCCAATCGCGGACAATTCACCGTTGAGTTGGATCTTGAAGGGTTGGTGTCCCTACAGGTGTTCGATGCAGGCGGACGAATAGCACATACCGAGGTATTCCAAGCCAAGGGCGGCCAAACCATGCGCATTTTGGACTTGGGTGCTCTGGCAAAGGGCACATACAACCTACAAGTGCGACTTGGTGAAAACAGTGTGAGCCAACGTATAGTATTGGAGTGAGCACCCAATACGGCGTCATTCATGGAGCGACAAGAATAAGAGAGCACATGGCTTCGTACACAAAGCAAATAGTTGATGCGCTGCACAGTATCCTGTGCGATGGAACACCCGGCCCAGGTCCGAAAGGCAAAACGACGGGTGATGATCCCTGGACCGGTGCCATTCTCAGCGCGTTAGCGAAATGTCGTCAACAGAATGGTTTCGTTGATTACAAGCACCACTGCGCGAAGGCACTAACCCATAAGTCATTGCTGTTTGACCAATTATGGGTGGAATACAACAATGAGGGCAACATTGTTGACTTTCCATTGATCGCCGAAAGCGAGTTGAACGGTGACAAGAAATGGCGAATTGGTGAACAGCGAGAAGACTTCGAAAAGTTACTTGCTGCAAATGCCTCCTATAGGCTTTTCATCTGCCAACTGGATCCGGCGAACCATCTCAAGGAAGTCATGGGCGATGTGGAGAACGATCTCCTGGACAAATTGACCGCGCTCCTCGAGACCTACCGTAGGGCTCATATGGGTGATGTGTTCCTGATCGTGATCATGCAGTATCGCAGGGCTGTGAGATATCTAAAATACCGTGAACTGGTTTGTGGGCATTCGGGTTGGGTGCATCGGGATGACATCCGGAACTGCTCGCAGCAAGCTCTAACGAATCAGTCTTCGACTAAAACTCATTGAAGATGACCCATCTACGCTTTTCCATTCTCTTGGCGGTGCTTCTCATCACCTCATGCGGCAACCACGACATTCCCGCCGAGCATGAAGGGATACCGTCGGATGCTTCCGAGGCACCGAGTAGTGGACCCGTTGCTGAAGAAACGAAGTCCGATTGCAAGGAAACGATAAAGACCATCGCCGGGAAACATTTCATCCCAACGGATGAATCCAAATCCGACTTGATATTCACGATAAACCAGAACCTCAATTTCGAACTGATAAATTACCGTGGCAGCTTTGAAGGAACATATGCGGACAATAAGGTCCTGTTCGATGACAAGAACGCAACGGCGCTCGAGTTCGAACTCAAGGGACCAAATGTCGTCTTGCGAAACAAGAATGGTCTCGAGATAGAATTCAGAGAAGCAACCGGCTCCGACTTGTTACCCGGGACGTGGTACTATGGGCTAGACACGTACAAGAAAGGAGCGCGGATGATCTTCGACAAGAACGGCAATTGGCGGCGGCCTGATGACATGATGGGTTCCTCACACGGCTCATCCAAGAATAAAGGGAATGGCAAGTTCTCCATCCTCCACTTCATGAACCGCGATGACCTACCGACAACGTTGACCATGGTTGACGGACGACACTTCTATCTCAACTGGGAAAATGCTTTTGGCACAACAAGAGATGACCATGTTCGATCACAAAAGTCGAAGCCATCATCATTGAATCAGATATTCAACTGATGGTTTGCCGGCCTCCATGGTCGATTGCACCACCTGCTTAGCCAAGCGACACAGGCATTGAAGCGGTATACACCCGCTTCTTCATCAAGCGTTTCATCTCCGCCGGGCGCAACGTACTTTATGTGCAGATCCACCGCCTCCTCGATGTGCGTCATCTCCTCCTCCATGCTATCGCCTTGGGTGTGGCAATATTTCAATTCCGGGACATAGGCGAAGTAACCGTCCTTATCCTGCTCTATGATGACTTGAAGGGTGTGGTTCATGGTGCTGTTCCACAAAGCTACTACAAGCCCATCATCACGACCTTTGTCTTCATGACCACCGCGACAACAGCACTCTCCGTTCGCCTGATCAACAAGGGCAAGCAGCCACTCTGTTCTTGATCCCAGTAGACCTCGCCATTGATCCCACCGCAGCTCGATCGCTTTCCATTGGATCATGGCACGATAAGGGTGCCTCGAAGAACCTCGCTCCGGCGGCATCACCGCTTCGCGCTGACCTTTTGGGCACATGGCCCTTCTTGTTCCATACTTCGTTGATCCTCGGTCGGAGACTTCGTTCCAGTATCCTCTCTTCGTCACGCCTCGTCTGGATCAAGAATACCCATGCGTGCCATCCGTTCGAGGTTCTTCGAAGCACCCTGAAGTTATACGTGGTAACAAAAACGAGGTAGTCATCACCTTGGATATGGGCGTGGGCCCTGGCGTTCTACAGCGCGTTCGGGATCATCTATTGTAACACGACCGTACCAAGGATAAGAAGGTGCCACAAGCCGATGTGAACAAACTGGCCCGAGAAGTGAACGCAAGAATGGCGCGCAAGCCTCGCAAGCGCTTGGCTTCGTGAAACTCCTTGTTGACGCCAACAGCAGCTTGATCCGGGATACGTACTCCCCTCCTGATCACGTATCTTTGGTCACCATGAAGAAGAAACTCACCCTCAGTATCGAGGAGTCGTTGGTGCGAAAGGCCAAGGCCAATAGCCGCAAACAGGGAAAGAGCGTGAGCGAATTCCTGGAAGAGGCGATCGAAGAGGCCACGAACAAAAAGAAACCCGCGCGCAAGCGATGGAGCGAGGTGTGGGGTGGTTCGTTGAAGCTTGACGAGGCCGATGCGGCTAGGGACGACCGAATGGGACGTCTGGTACGCAGGGCCCGGACAAAAGCTGCCAACCCAAAACAGAAACGCGCCTGATGCGGGTGCTTATCGACAGCGATGTGGTCATAGCGGCCATGGCCGGGTCGGAGGATCAAAGCGAAGCCAGTCAGGTGGTCATGGACGCTTTGGCCGATGGTCGGTTCACCGGATGTACCACGCCGGTCCTCATGGCGAACATCATGTTCGTGATCAGCAACAAATGGCGCCTTGGACGCCGAACACCTGACCGTGCTCGCGTGGTAAAGGCCATGAACAGCCTACTGCCCATGTTCACGATGATACCCATTGGGCACGCCGATTTCTACGCCAGTTTCGCCAGCGAATTCGGAGACCTGGAAGATGGCGTTCAACACTTCGCTGCTCTACATGCAACAGGTGTCGATGCGATCGTAACGTGCAACACCAAGGATTTCGGACCAAGCCAGATCCCCGTTCTGGATCCCAGCAAATTCGCTGCGGATCACCTCGACCTTTGAGTTCTTTAAGATCCGACCCGAGCCGGATCACATCACGACCTTTGTCCCCATGACCAATTCGACCAAGGAAGCACTCTCCGTCCGCCTGATCAACAAGGGCAAGCATGCAATGCCCCATTACGCTACGGAGCATAGTGCCGGCATGGACCTTCGGGCCAACCTCGACGCGTCCATCACCTTGGCACCCGGTGAGTACCGCCTGATCCCCACCGGACTGTTCCTGGAGCTGCCCGAAGGCACCGAGGCGCAAGTACGTCCACGCAGCGGATTGGCGTTCAAACACGGGATCACCGTGCTCAATTCTCCGGGCACGATCGATGCGGACTACCGAGGCGAAGTAGGCGTGCTGCTCATCAACCACGGACAGGAGATCTTCGAGGTGAAGGACGGCGAACGGATCGCTCAGTTGGTGATCGCGCGTTACCTCCGGGTTAGTTTCGAGGAAGTTCCGGACCTTCGCGCCTCGGAACGCGGCGCCGGGGGTTTCGGCCATACCGGCGTGCGCTGAGAACAAAGCTGAATGAAGATCATCGTCCCCATGGCGGGAATGGGCAAGCGGATGCGTCCGCACACCCACACCACCGCCAAGCCCTTGCTGCCCATTGCAGGCAAGCCCATCGTACAACGCCTCGTCGAGGACCTGGCCGCTGTGGCCGGCGAAGCCGTAGAGGAGGTCGCCTTCGTGACCAACCCCGCTTTCGGCAAGACGGTGGAGGATGAACTGGTCTCTATTGCTGAAGCGATCGGCGCCAAAGGCACGATCCACTACCAGGAGACCGCACTGGGCACGGCCCACGCCATCCTCTGCGCACAAAGCGCACTCAGCGGTCGGGTGATCGTGGCCTTTGCTGATACGCTCTTCCGCGCCCAACTGAAGCTGGACAAGGATTGCGACGGTGTGATCTGGGTGAACAAAGTGGAAGACCCGAAGCCCTTCGGCGTGGTGAAACTGGACGACAAAGGCATCATCACGGAGTTCGTGGAGAAGCCGCAGACCTTCATCAGCGATCTCGCGATCATCGGCATCTACTATTTCGCGGACGGCGAATACCTGCGCAAGGAGATGCAGTACTTGATCGACAACGACATCAAGGACAAGGGCGAGTACCAGCTGACCAATGCCATGGAGAACATGAAGCAGAAGGGTGCGCGCTTCAAGGCAGGCAGTGTGGATGTGTGGATGGACTGCGGAAACAAGAACGCCATGGTCGATACCAACACGAAAGTGCTCGGCTTCCTGAAGGACGATAAGAATTTGGTCAGCAAGTCCCTGAAAAGCACCAACAGTGTGGTGATCCCGCCTTGCTTCATCGGCGAGGACGTGACCTTGACGAACAGCATCGTTGGCCCGAACGTTTCCATCGAAATGGGCGCAAGCATTTCTGGAAGTGTTGTGAAGAATTCGATCCTTCGCAGCAATACGCGTGTACAGGACTGCGTGCTGGACAATAGCATGATCGGCGAACGTGCCATGGTAAGCGGCACGGCCTTGGATGTGAGCATGAGCGACGACAGCACCTTCGGATGAACGCATTGAACCTCCTACCGGCGAGCTTGACCGCTCCGTGTGGTCATCGAATACCGGTGCGGTGGTTGATGGGTGTTCTTGTGTTGACCATTCTAAGTGCGTGTGGCGGCACTCGGACCATTGGTGACAAGACATCGGCCTCCGAAGAGGTGCCCGTTGTTTCCGGTAGCGACAAACGTGCGCAGACCATGCGCGTGTTCATGGAAGCCACCCAAGCGCGCCTTGCAGGCCAGATCCCGAAGGCAATGCAGCTCTATCAGCAGTGCATCAAATTGGACCCTTCCAACAGTGCATCGTACTTCGAACTGGCCAAGCTGTACCACCAAGGGCAGAACTACCCCGCTGCCGTGGACCACGCCAAACGCGCGGCGACGCTGGACAAGGACAATATCTGGTACCGCTTCCTTCTCGCCGATCTCTATTCGCAGAACAGCAAGTTGGACGAAGCCGCACAGGTCTATCGGGATGTGCTAGCGAAGTGGCCGGACCGCTACGAGGTGTACTTCGATCTGGCCAACATGCTGGCCTATGGCGGTAAAGTGGATGATGCACTCCGTTTGTACGACGATGCTGAAAAGCGATTCGGATTGAGTGAGGAGCTGATCATGCACGAATTCAGCACCTTGTCCGAGAATGGCCGGCACAAAGAGGTGCATGCCTTGGTGGAACGTGCCATCGCTGCTTTTCCCGAGGACCCTAGGTACATGGGCCTGCTGGCCGAGCTGTACGACCAACAGGGCGAACACGAGAAGGCACTCGAACAATACAAGAAGACCTTGGCCCTGGACCCCGGGAACAGCATGCTCCGAATCGCCTTGGCGGAGCACTACTACACCACAGGCAAGGTGGACGAGGCCTACGACCAACTCGGTGAGGCTTTTCTGGACCCGGATCTGGACATCGATGCCAAGATGCAGGTGCTCATCGGTTTCTTCGAAATGACCGAACGCGAGGGCGAGGACCCCAAGGATCGACCCAACCTGATCCGCCGTTCGTACGACCTGATCGAACAACTCGAGAAGGCCCACCCCATGAGCGGAAAACCGCACACCATCCACGGCGATTTCCTGCTGCGGGATGGCAAGATCAGTGAGGCCCGGGATCAATTCCGTGAAGCACTTCGCACCGAAAAGGAGCGCTTCCCCATTCACATGCAACTCTTACAGCTGGATCTCCAAATGGGAGATCATGCCGCGCTACACACGGATGCCGAAGAGACCATCAGCCTTTTCCCCACCGTACCGGAACCCTACCTGTATAATGGGATCGGCCTGTCCCAACTCGGTAACCACGACGAAGCCATCGAGACCTTGATCACCGGTCGCGATGTGGTGGTGGATGATCCGCCCCTCTTAGTGCAGTTCTGGAGCAGCCTCGGCGATGCGTACAACGAAGCCAAGCGCTTCAGCGATTCCGACAAGGCCTACGACAAGGCCCTGACCATGGACCCGAACAATGCGGGAACCCTGAACAACTACGCCTATTACCTCAGTGTGCGGAACGAGCAGCTGGAGAAAGCGGAACGCATGAGCAAGCGTTCCTTGGAGATCTCTCCCGGTGCTGCCACGTACATGGACACCTATGCGTGGATCCTCTTCCGCGAAAAGAAATACACCGAAGCCCTTATCTGGATCGAAAAGGCCCTGCAGAACGGCGAGCCCGATGGGGTGGTGGTGGAACACTACGGCGACATCCTCTTCGAACTGGGCGAAACCGCCAAAGCGATGGAACAGTGGAGGATCGCACTGCAGTTGGGTGGTGGCACCGGATCCTTGGAACGAAAGATCAACGAAGGGGTCCGCGTGGAATGAAGGAGGGGTTGAAAGCGTTGATGTTCCTCACGCTCCTCACCTCGGCCGCGTGCAAGTCCAAGCGACCGATCGTGATCCTGAACCCCGATCTACCGGCCCGTTCCCCGGAGAAATTGCTGGATCGATTGCTCGCCCGTGGAACAGATACACTGCGTTATTATTCGGCCAAAGCAGTGGTGGATCTGGAGCTTCCAAGTGGCAAAAAGAGTTTCAAAGCGCAGGTCCGATCCGTGCGCGATAGCGCGGTGTGGGTCAGTGTGATCCCCGCGCTCGGTATTGAAGCGGCCCGCGCACTGCTCACCCCGGATAGTCTGAAACTGATGGACCGATTGAACGATCGGTTCTTCGTGGGTGACACCGCCGATGCGGCCCAGAAGTTCGGCCTTCAGCCCAGCTTGTTCCTGCTTCAAGAAGCGCTCTTGGGCAAGGCCATCGGTCTGGACCCCGAGATCAAGTACCGCTCCGATCGCGAAGAAGGCTTTTACGTACTCACCAGCAAAGAGCGACGCAAATTCGTTCGCGCCGCTGAGGACATCAGCCCCAGTGATACGTTGGAACACGACCGCGACATGAAGGACAAGCGTCTCGAACGCACCTTGCGCAAGGCAGAGGAAAAGGAGGCCATCGTATTGCGCTATTGGATCGAACCGAATGACTTTTCGACCAGCCGCGTGCAGATCGTGGATCTCGTACACGACCAGATCGCCGAAGTGCGTTATGAAGAACGCGGCGGGGCCGAGCAACACTTCCTTCCCACCCGGATCCGCATCACCTTGAGCGGACCTGAAGGACAAGCTACCGGTACCTTGGACCTTTCGCGCATCCAACGCGAAGGACCGTTGCAGATGAATTTCCGGATCCCGGATAAATTCACACCGCTACCATGAAGCCCCTCCTTGTTCGAACCTGTGTCGGCCTACTCCTGCTGCTGATCACCTTGCCTTTACAGGCGCAGGGGCGCAAGGATCTGGAGAAGAAGCGCGCCTCCTTGGACAAGCAGATCAAGACCACCACTGCCTTGATCGAACAGGCCAAGAAGGAACAACGCGTCACCCAAGAACAATTGCAATTGCTCGAAAGCCAGATCCAGGCGCGTGAACAACTGATCCACACCATGAACAGCGAACTGCATCGTGTGGAACAACGGATCACGGAGGATGTGGACCTGGTGGCCTCTTTGGAAAACGACCTCGTGCGACTAAAGGAAGAGTATGGGAGGATGCTGCTCTTCGCCTACCGCAATCGAAGTGCGTACGACCGCATGAGCTACCTCTTCGCTTCCACCAGTTTTCAGCAAGCCTACAAGCGCTCCAGGTACCTGGCCCAGATCGCCGAACAGCGCACGCGCCAAGCAGCTTTGATCTCTGAAACACGCGCTACTATCGATCAACGCCTATCCGACCTGCAAGCTCAACGCACGGAAAAGAGCCAACTCGTGAACCAGCAGCAAGCCGAGCGGCAGCGGCTGAACAAGGATCGGAATGGACAGCAGAGCGCCCTTAGTGGTTTGAAGAAAGAGGAAGGGCGGCTGCGCGAAACGCAGAAGAAACAAGAGAACCAGCGCCGTGATCTGGATGCCGCCATTCGGAAAGCGATCGAAGCGGAACTCAAGCCCAAGACATCGGCTGGCAATAAGCCCGGCGCCTCCGGCAAGTTGGACCTTACGCTGACCCCAGAGGCCAAGGAGCTGAACGCCGATTTCGAAAAGAACAAAGGCAAGCTGCCTTGGCCCGTGGAGAAAGGAGTGATCACCAGTCGCTTCGGCAAACAACCCCACCCGGTGCTACCAGGCATCGTGATCGAGAACAACGGCATCGACATCACCACAGAAAAGAATGCGACCGTCCGGGCTCTTTTCCGTGGCGAAGTGAGCAGCGTGATCGTGATCCCCGGTGCAGGCAAAGCCGTGATCCTGAGCCACGGCGTTTACCGCACCGTGTACAGCAACTTACGCGAAGTGAGCGTGGAGAAAGGACAGAAGGCGGAAACCAAAGCAGGCTTGGGCACCGTGCTCGCCGGCGACAACGGGTCCGTGGCCCACGTGGAATTGTGGAAGATCACGGCCGATGGATTGGTGAAAGTGGATCCGGGGCCTTGGTTGTTCCGGTAAAGGAGGCTGATCGGTCTTTTCCTTTCTTCCTTTTGCCAGTCTCACTTCTGCCTGTGTTCGTTGGTGGTTGGTCGAGGTGCGTTTTGGTGTTTCGCCTTCCCACCCGAAGACAGTGTCGGGACAGCATGCCCGCAGAACATCCACCAACTGCCAACGAAGCCCCTACCTTTACCCTCCAATCCGCACGGACCATGTCCACACTCCCTCTTTCCATCCTCCTCGGCGTCATCGGACCCTGGCAGATCGTGCTGGTCGTTGTGGTGCTTCTTTTACTGTTCGGCGGTAAGAAGATCCCCGAACTCATGCGCGGTCTCGGACAGGGCATGAAGGAATTCAAGGACGCCACGAAAGGCGACGACAAGAACGAGCCCGGGAAGTAGGCTGCCCCAATTATCGTGAGCACCACCAAGACCTTGACCGAGGCCCGCGCACTGCTTACCAAAGGCGGTAGTGTCGTGACTGCGACCGAGCAAGCGCTTTCCGCAGCGAATGACCAAAAAGACCTCAATGCATTCTTGGAACTTTTCCAAGAGACCGCTTTGGAGCAGGCCGCCCGGGTGGATGCCAAGCTGAAGGCCGGTGATGCCGGACCGCTGGCGGGCCTTGTGATCAGCATCAAGGACAACATCTGCTACAAAGGCCATCGGGTAAGTGCCGGTTCGCGCATTTTGGAAGGCTTCACTTCGCTTTACAGCGCCACGGTGGTAGAGCGTTTACTCGCCGCCGATGCCGTGATCCTGGGCCGCACCAATTGCGACGAGTTCGCCATGGGTAGCAGCAACGAGAACAGCGCCTTCGGTCCTGTGAAGAATCCGATCGACCACGCGATGGTGCCGGGTGGGTCCAGTGGCGGTGCTGCAGCAAGCGTCGCTGCAGGCGTTGTACACGTGGCCCTTGGGAGCGATACCGGCGGTTCCATCCGCCAGCCTGCCTCATTCACGGGCACCGTCGGCTTCAAGCCAACGTACGGGCGCGTGAGTCGGTATGGACTCATCGCATTCGCGAGCAGCTTCGACCAGATCGGGCCTTTCGCACACAGCATCGAGGATACTGCTGCGGTCTATACCGCTATGGCAGGCCAGGACCCCAACGACAGCACCACCAGCCAAAAGCCGGTGGAGCCCGTTACCCTCACCGATCCTGGCAAACTCCACATCGGCTATTACCGCGAAGGACTGGAGCGCCCCGGCATGGATCCCGAAGTGGTCACGCACCTACAGGGCCAGATCGATCGCCTCAAGGCAGATGGCCACGTGGTGGAACCCCTCGATGTGCCGTTGTTGGACCACCAAGTCCCCACGTACTACATTCTAGCCACGGCAGAGGCCAGTAGCAACCTTGCCCGCTTCGATGGCATCCGTTTCGGGCACCGTAGCAAAGTGGCGCAAGGCGTGGATGAAACCTATCGACTCAGCCGTACCGAAGGCTTCGGACCCGAGGTGAAGCGTCGCGTCCTCCTCGGCACTTTCGTGCTCAGCGCGGGGTACTACGACGCATACTACGCCCAAGCCCAACGGGTGCGCCGGATCATCCGCGACCATACGTTGGCGGCCTTCGAGCGATTCGACCTGATCCTGAGTCCGACTTGCCCTACCACGGCATTCGGACTTGGGGTGATCACCGATCCGGTCGCCATGTACTTGCAAGACATCTTCACCGTACAGGCCAACCTCGCCGGAGTTCCGGCCATCAGCCTACCAACCGGCACGCACAGCAACGGCCTGCCTTTTGGCATCCAGCTGACCGGCGCGCCATTCGCGGAAGCGAAGTTGTTGGCGGCATCGAAGTCCCTTTTCGGCCTCTAGGTCGGTATGGAGTTTGTTCCGCTGAACTGAAGGCGGATCATACCCACACCATGCTGTGGACATAACAAAGCCGTTGGTTCAGCGTATTACAGATAGCTTTGGAACCCATGTCGTTCATCCTCCGGAATCTCGCCTTCGTCGCACTGCTGCCCTTGGTCGCCAGTGCCCAACCCGGAACCCCGCTTCCGTTGATGGTGGATGACCCCGTGGCAGCCCGGTTGGACGACCTTGCTGCATTGCCCTGGGTGCAGAATTCGCCCTTATACGCCGATACGGCCAAGCTCAATATCCACGGCTTTCCGGCCACATACATCCCCGCTTGGCCCGAAACCACATACGCCAGCCGGTTGCAGTTCCTCGATGGCCACACTCCTTTCCAATTGACGTACAACCCCGTGGTCCAGTCCTTCATCGACCTCTACGCCGTGCGCAAACGCGAAATGACCTCGCGCATGTTGGGCCTCGCGGATCTGTACTTTCCGGTGTTCGAGGAATACTTGGACCGGCACCACATGCCCTTGGAGTTGAAGTACCTGGCCGTTGTGGAAAGCGCACTCAACCCGGCCGCACGGTCACGCGCCGGAGCCGTCGGTCTGTGGCAGTTCATGCTCCCCACCGGAAAGATGTTCGGCCTGAAGGCCTCGAGCTACGTGGACGAACGCCACGACTTGCACAAGAGCACAGAAGCCGCCTGCGACTATCTGGCGTACCTGTTCAAGATGTACGACAATTGGGAACTTGCACTTGCGGCGTACAACTGCGGACCGGGGAATGTGAACAAGGCCATTCGGCGCAGTGGTGGGGTGAAGGACTACTGGAAGATCTATGATCACCTTCCCCGTGAAACGCGCGGGTACGTGCCGGCTTTCATCGCCGTGAATTATGTATTCGCCCATGCTGCGGACCATAACCTCTACCCTGTTGTTCCCTTGTATTGCGCGCATCAAGTGGACACCGTGCAAGTGTGCTACCCGCTGGATCTGGCGCAAGTGGCCGGACTCACGGGTGCGGCGGCACAGGAGCTCTTGGACCTGAACCCCACCTTCAAACTCGGCGTGGTACCCGATGTGGATCAACCCGTGACCATTTACCTGCCCAAAAAGGCGGCCGGCATCTTCGTGAACAACGAGGACAGCTTGCGCTATGCCTATGCTAAGGAGACCGCACCATTGCGTGAGGAAGAAGCCACTGTCGCGGCCGCTGAAATGACCACCTCCGTTCCCCGTTACCACACTGTGCGTCGGGGCGAATCGCTGGGTGTCATCGCACAGAAGTACCGACTGTCCGTTACCGAACTCAAGCGACTCAATGGTCTTCACGGCACACTGATCCAAACCGGACAACGCCTGAAGGTCGGTCACGTGAATAGACCCGTTACAGCCCAAGCGAAGACCGAGAAGCCTTCAGTGGAATTCATCTACTACGAAGTGCAGCCCGGTGATACCCTGATCACGATCGCGGAGCGGTACCCAGGCACTACGGTAGAGGACCTGCAACGTTTGAACAACGACTTGGACAAGGAGGCACTCACACCGGGCCGTAAGATCAAAGTGGGTACGCAAGAAGGGTGATGCCATGCGTGTGCTGATCCTTGCGCTGATCCTCGTTTCCTGCGGGCAGCAAGAGAAGCGACTTCCACTCGCCTCCGGTGCACAAGGAGAAGTGCTGGTGGTGATGGACAAAGGATATTGGGAAAGCAGCCCCGGGGCGTTGGTGCGCTCCATTTTGGAACAACCCATCGCCACGCTTCCGCAACGCGAACCACGCTTCAAGGTGGTCCAATGTGGCACCAAGGATCTGGGGTCGTTGCTTCGCACCCACCACACCATCCTGCTCGCATCCATCGGCCCTTCGGACCCAGGATCCACAGGATTCCGACCCGACCTTTTCGCCAAGGGCCAGCTCGTGTTGCAGGTCACAGGAAACGATGGTGCGGCATGGGAGCGCGCATTCGCCAATGAAGCGGATGCGGCGGTACAGCGGTTCGAAGCGCATCAATCGGCCCGTATTAGGCAGCTTCTTGCTCGAACGCGGGATCCGGAACTGGTGGCTGCCGTGGAGCGTGTACACGATATCGTCATGGATATCCCGGCGGGCTATCGCATCGTGGAACAGGATAGCGCATTCACTTGGCTACAACGCGACCGCATGGTTTCTGGCTCTGGTCTGGAGCACAATGTGATCGAAGGGATCCTGATCCACCACCAACGCTATCAAAGCGACACCATTTTCCACGTTCGCGCTTTGGTGGACCAGCGAGACCGTGTGACCAAAGCGCATGTGGAAGGCCCTGCACCCGGCAGTTACATGAATGTGCAGCGGCGATTCGAGCGCTTGGACCTCATGCCGAAGGGAGCCGCAACAGAGCTGGATGGCCAATACGCTTATGTCATGCGCGGCTTGTACGGTATGGAAGGTGCCAAAATGGGTGGCCCGTTCGTGAGCATCACCACCGTTTGTGAACCGCAGGTACGCACCATCACGGTGGAGGGGTTCGTGTACGCCCCGCAATTCAACAAACGGGAGTACATGCGGGAACTTGAAGCGGTGCTCCGTTCCACCCGATTCGGACCGAAGTGCATTCCACTGAACACCAAGGGATAGCCTTTGGAAGTACGGCACCTTCTCAACAGATCGTCGAGGGTTGTTGATATTTTACCGATACATCCAAGGCTTTCGTCCACTAATTTGCGGTTGTAGGAATGACGATCCATCCGTCGATCCGCCTTGCCATGGACCTCTCGAACATCCGCCCATTCGCCCACAAACATTGTCGGTTCAAGTTGCGCAACGGCAAGGAGGTGTTCGGTGTGATCTGGGAGGTGGAGACCGGCACCAACATCCCGAACGATGCTTCGGACAAGCACCTTTTCTTCGCCAGTGTGCGCGACTATGAGCGCCTGCAGTTGGAGCCGCACGTTCCGGTGAATGTCTTGGACATGCCACCTGAAGAGATCGTCCACGTGGAAAGCCTCGCGAGCTGATCAGTCACTTCACCAACCCGGCACGCCACAGCAAGAAGGCGTAATTGCGTGCCACATCCCTGAGCATACTGAAGCGTCCGGACGCACCCCCATGTCCGGCCTCCATGTTCACGTGCAACAGGATCGGTGCATCACCTTGTTGATGCTCGCGTAGTCGCTGTACCCATTTCGCAGGCTCCCAATACTGCACTTGGCTGTCGTGGAAGCCCGAGCCAACGAGCATGGCAGGATACGCTTGATCCTTCACATTGTCGTAAGGCGAATAGCTCAGCATGCGCTCGAAGGCTTCCTTCTCCTTCGGGTCACCCCATTCCTCGAATTCGCCGGTGGTAAGCGGAATGCTCTCGTCCAACATGGTGGTGACCACATCCACGAAAGGCACTTCCGCGATGATCCCATTCCAGAGTTCGGGACGCATGTTCACCACAGCCCCCATGAGCAGGCCTCCGGCGCTGCCCCCCCATGCGAAGAGGCGCTTGGGGTCCGCATACTTCAGCCGCACTACCCCTTCTGCACAATCGATGAAGTCGTTGAAGGTGTTCATCTTGTCTTCCATCTTCCCGGTCTCGTACCACTCCCGGCCCAACTCCTCGCCCCCACGGATGTGCGCGATCGCGAAGAGAAATCCACGATCCAACAACGAAAGGCGCGAACTGCTGAAGGCGGGTTCCATGGAAATACCATAGCTCCCGTAGCCGTATAGCACCAACGGTGCCGTGCCATCCAACCGGGTATCCTTGTGGTACACGATGGAGACCGGAACACTCACGCCATCGCGTGCGGGGATCCAGATCCGCTCACTTCGGTAGTTCTTCGTAGTGAAGTCGCCCACCACTTCCTGCTGTTTCAGCAACAGGTCCGTCCGCTCGTTCAAGTCATGCTCGAAAACACTAATGGGGGTGGTGAGTGAGGTGTAGCCGTACCGCAACTTGTCCGTGTCCCATTCGGGATTCGTTCCACTGTAGCCCACGTACGCTGGGTCGTTGAAAGCGATCTCGTGTTCTTGGCCATCGCTCAACCGGCGCACCACCAAGTGGGTGAGTCCTTCGCGACGTTCAGAAAAGACCAAGTGATCCTTGAACGTGTCCACATCCTCCAAGAAGACATCCGCACGATGTGCCAACACCTCTTTCCATTTGCGTTTGTTGTTGGTGTCTTCCTCCGCACATTCCATCAAGCGGAAGTTGAGTGCCTTCCAATTGGTAACGATGTACCATTTGCCAGGAACGTGCATCGCCGAGTACTCGTGGTCCTCCTCACGCGGAAGGAAGACCTTGAACCGCCCCTTGGGATCACCCACGGGTAAGGTCAGGTGTTCACTGCTGGTGGAGCTTTCCGTTGTGATCATGATAAAGGCATCACTACGGCTCCGAAAGACATCGCAACTGAAGCCGGGGTCCGTCTCTTCGTACACGACCACATCGTTGTCGGGGTCGGTGCCGAGTTCGTGCCGATAGATCCGATAGCTCCTCAACGTCTCATCCATGCGCGGATAGAATACCGTCTTGTCATCAGCCCAGGCACAACCTCCGCCTGTGTTGGTGATCACGTCCGGAAGGTCCTTTCCGGTGGCGAGGTCCTTGAAGCGCAGATCGTATTGGCGGCGCCCCACCTTGTCCTCGCTGTAGCACACCAAGCCATTGCCCGGACTGATCTCGAAGTCGCCGAGGTCGTAGTAAGCGCTCCCTTCCGCCATGGCATTCTCATCAAGGAAATCCTCTTCCGGCGTGGCTTCCACATCCTTGCGCCGCACGTGTACCGCGTATTCCTTCCCCTCCACGAAACGGGCGTGGTACCAATAGCCGTTCTCGCGATACGGCACACTCATGTCCGTCTCCTTGATGCGGGCCTTCAATTCGGTGTAGAGCACTTCGCGCAACTGCTTCACCGGGGTCAACACGGCATCGCAATAGGTGTTCTCGGCTTCCAGATGGGCGACCACTTCGCGTGTATGGTCATCGGGCTCTGCTGCGTTGCGCTGATCTTCGCTCAACCGCATCCAATGGTATTCATCGTCACGACTGTGCCCGTGGGTGGTCATCGGGAATGATCTCTTCACCGCTTTCGGCGGTGTCGCTTCGTTCACGTTCATTGGTTCGGTGGCGTTCTGACAGCTTGCGGAAAGCAAGACCATCAAGGTCGAAAGGGTGGTGGTCTTGACCATGTGCGAATGGGCCGCAAGGTAGGAGCCTTCAGCCCAGCACCTGCTGCAATACGGCGGGTGAACGAAGCTCACCAAGACCTTCCACATGCATGCGGAAATAGAGCAGGAGGTGATCCAAGAGTTCGCGGCGTTGCGCGGTCGGGATCAGTGGGCCGGGAAGCGATGCGAACTCGATCGGCAACAACGCGGCAAGGTGCTGGCTCAATACCGGTCCAAGGGTATGTCCATGTGGTGCGGCACCACGAACGAACTCTCCCTCGCGCAGGTCGAAGCGGTCCTGGCCAAGTCCGGGGGGGGATGGCCTGAAACCCAGGTGACCCGAAAGCCGGACCAAGAATACCAGCGGGAAATTCCGAATATCCGGGACCGTATCCATGGCTTCCAGCGCCTCTTCCACGAACGCATAGAGATCAGGGTCCGCAGCTTCGCCGTGCAGCACTTTGTAGAGGACCTCTTGCACGAACAGAGCGAGTGTGGCGCGGACTGGATCGAAGGTCACTGCCAAGAAAGGCCGTTCCATACGAAGCTCCCGCACCATGATCAGGTCGCGTTCGGCATGTTCGTCGGCAACGAGTTCCACCCGGCTTAGTGGTTGCAACGAGGCGGCAGAAGCACCTTTCTTCTTTCCGGTGCGCACCAAGAAGGACCGTACGCCAAGCTGTTCCGCGAACGCTTTTACGATCACCGTGTTGTCGCCGTGGCGAATGGTCTTCAAGACGACGGCGCGTGTGGTGTGCAACATGGGCCGGAGGTCGGACCCAAGGGTCCATTGCTACCTACAAAGGTGCCGATCACTAGCGTACCAACAGGACTTTGGTGTTGCACTTGGTGGTGCCGCTGGCATCGCTCGCGAATACAAGATAGACCCCGGTGCTTGCGCGTTGACCGCTCATGTCGTTGCCATACCAAATGGCTTGCCCACCCTCGGAGGTGGTGCGGTACACGAGGTTGCCGCTAACGTCGGTGATCTTCACCTCACTGTTGCGTACCAAGCCGGTGATGGCGATCGGGCCGGTGTAGGTTTCGCGCACCGGGTTCGGGAATACACTGGCACATTCGCTCTCGTCAGCCCCATCGATGGCGCTACCCCGGTAGCTCATGATGCCGCGGTCGGTTCCGATGAACACTTCCCCCGTAGCACCATCCACCGCGATGTTGTTGACCGTGTTGCTAGGCAATGGGCTGTTCTCCGCAGTGAAATGCAGGATCTCCTCCCGGCCATCCGGAGAGAGGAGGAATGCTCCGCTCGCTTGTGTGCCGATCCATTTGCGGTTGGCACCATCCACCTTGATCGCGTTCACCGTTTCCGTTTCCAACAGGATCTGCACATTGCCATCCTGCTCGATCAGGATCTCTTGTGCGTCGAATTCTTCTCCAGAAAAGACCACCTCCGGAGTATAGATCACGAGGACACCGCGGTTGGTGCCGATCCAGATCTGCTCATCCAGATCCTCAGCAAGGGCATAAACATCCGGCGTTGGAAGTCCGCCAGTGCCCGGTTGACTGGTCACCAATGCGTACCGATCATCGTCCGTGCTTTCCACAGAAGTGCCACTGTCATACACCAGGATCGCATTCCCACGAGGGCGTATGAACCATTTGTAGCCGTTCTGCGCAGCGATCACATCGGACATCAGCAGGTTGCCATTCAGCAAATTGCCTGGATCGAAGGCATACCAAGCACCCTCCTTCGTGCGGGCTACGATCGGACCACCTGTTCCTTGTGCATTGGACATCCACAGTGTTCCGGACCGATCGAAGGCCAAGCCCGAAACATAGATCCGGCCTTGATACGGATTCGCCTCTTGGGTCAGGGCGCTATTGGTCGCATTGTAGATCTCCACAGGCGCACCATTGCGGATCTCGATCAGACCTTCGTCCCAGCTACCTGCGAATGCATGATGCGGATCATCCGGGTCCACCGCGATGGCGATGATGTCGTTCGCCGCCTCCGCGAATTCGTTCACCCCGTTCATCAAGGGGAATCCGAGCCGGTCGATCGTCGACCATTCACCGTCCACGAATTGATGGATCCCATCCTTCAAATAGGTGTTCACCCAGGTTCCCGTAACGGCACCCGTGGCCACATACAGCGCACCCCCGCCAGCATCCATCCGCCATGCGCTGGTGGTGCGTGGACCATTCGGTATAATGGTACTGCCCATGTCGTATCCGGTGGCCCGTACCAATCCTTGCCCACGGTCCGCGACCCACACGATGCCACCACCCGAAGGGATGGCCTGAGCAGGTGCGGCCGGACCTCCGGCATAACCATAGATATAGCTGATCTCGTTCAAGGACGCATTGTAGGTGTGGATGTCCCCATCGTGCGAAATGACCACCCGTTGACCGTCCGCCGATACAGCAAGCCCGCGATTGGCTCTGCCGAAGAGTGGTTCGAATCGGGTCCAGGTGTCATCTGAACCAAGCACCAACAGGGTATCGCCTCCGGCGGTCCGCTGTGCATTCAGCAAGATCCTGTCCCCGAAATGTGCGACCGCATTGAACGGACCAGCTGCTAGGGTGCTGCCCATGTCCGTTCGCTTCCGCCAATTCTCGAACGAGGCGAGGTTCCCGGCCGTGCGCGAGGCGACGAACAAACCGGTTCCGCATGCTGCATAGATGGAATCCGCAGACATGGCGATCCCGTTGATGCGAACTTGTGAACCGGATGGACCAATGAACCAGGTCTCGCGTACTTCACGCGCTGCCAGATCGAGCACAACGATCCCGAAACCGCAGCCGAGGTACGCGGTGGCTCCATCCATATAGGCGCAATAGACCCCCTTGTTCCCGATGATGGAGCTACGTTCGATGTCGCCGATGTTCCAACTGTTCTCCCCCTTCAACAGGTCGAGGTTCCCGTTGCTGTAGTAGACCAACAGCGCCCCTAGGGCCTCATTCCAAGCCAATCCTTGAATGCCGACATCGCTCAGGGCATTGGTCTTATTCAACCGTTCGACCTCACCGGCGACAGGATCATACTGGAACAATCCATTGCTGGAACAGGCATAGACCTTACCCCCTCCTTCTGCAACGGCCAGCAAGGTGGTATAGGAAAAGTGATCGCGCCATTGGCCGATGGCTAGTTCGCTTTGTGCCTGCACTGGGGATGGACCCAGCCCAACTAGCAAGAATGTGAAGAGTAGCGTGGTTATCCGCATGTTTCGTAAGGGGAGCATAGCACACAACGCGGATCCACCGCGATCGGTATGGCCAAGGTACGCTGAACCCATTTCGTTGCGCTGTTGTTCGGGTGCGCTTTCCATTGATCCAGGTTGTTTGCAGCTAGTCCCGCATTCGAAATTGGTGGGTTGGGCAGTCCCTTGAAATGACCGATGCCCCGAAAACCGGGGCATCAGCTGATCGAGGTCGCGTGCGGATTCGAACCGCAGTAGCAGCTTTTGCAGAGCTGTGCCTAGCCACTCGGCCACGCGACCGTCAAATGGGCTGCAAAGATAGGGGGATCGCCCACACCCGAAAGGCCCGGGATCAACCGAACACGGTATACACCGCCTGCTCCACATCGCCCTGGATCGGAGGGCGTTCCTTCACGAGACGCACGCGCCATTGGAAACCCGGATCCCATTCCTCCTGCAACGCAACGAGGATCCGTCGAGCGACATGTTCGATCAGCGCGCTCCGAACAGCCATCTGCTCGCACACGATCGCTGTTACGCGACCATAATCCACCGTGCAGGACAGGATGTCCGTTCGTTCGGCTTCCTCGAAGTCGCCTTCTACTTGTACATCCACTCGGTAGAGGCCCCCTATGGTTGCCTCTTCAGCCAAGCAGCCGTGGTAGGCGAACACGCGAATGCCGTTCACCTCGATCAGGCCCATGAGCGGCATAGCGCTAGTCCGGCTTGCAAACGAAGGACCACTTCTTCCTTGCCCAACAAGGCACTCACATCGAACATGCCCGGCCCTTGCATGCGGCCGGCCACGAACAGTCGATAGATCGGCATCACCTGGCCCACCTTCATACCCTTCTCCTGCAACACGTTATTGAACGCCACGTCCAATGTGGTGGCGGTGAATTCGGGTAAAGAACCGAGCGCGTTGATGTAGGCCTCGATTGCTGGTTCGGCCTCGGGTTTCCAGCGTTTCTTCAGTTCGGTGGTCGCGACCTCGTTCTCTTGCAGCGGGCTGCCCGCTGTGAACAAGTATGTGCCTTCGAGCATATCGGCCACGAAGGTGGCTCGCTCCTTCAGCAGGCTTGCTGCCTGTGTTGCGCGCTCCGTTGTGGTAACGATGCTTTGCGTTTTCAGCAACTCCTGCAGCTGTGTACCCAGCTCGGCATCGGGCTGCATCCGCAAGTATTGCTGGTTGAACCACTTTGCCTTCTCTGGATCGAATTTCGCCCCGCCCTTATGGACCCGCGTGAGGTCGAACGATCGTGTGAGCTCTTCCATGCTCATGATCTCCTGGTCTGTTCCGGGGTTCCAGCCCAGCAAGGCGAGCATGTTGATGAAGGCATCCGGGTAATAGCCCTTCTCCCGGTAACCACTGCTCTTCTCTCCGGTGTTGGGGTCCACCCAATCCAAGGAGAACACGGGGAAGCCAAGCCGGTCGCCATCGCGCTTACTCAACTTTCCGTTGCCATCGGGTTTCAGGATCAAGGGCAGGTGTGCGAATGCCGGACGCTCCCAACCAAATGCCTCATAGATCAACACGTGTACCGGCGCACTGGGTAACCACTCCTCGCCACGGATCACATGCGTAATGTGCATCAAATGGTCATCCACGATGTTCGCTAGGTGGTAGGTGGGCATGCCGTCGCTTTTGAATAGCACCTTGTCGTCCACATTGGCGCTGTGTACCACCACCCAACCCCGGATGATATCCTCGAAGCGCACCTCCACTTGGCGAGGCACCTTCAGTCGGATCACGTGTTCATCACCGCGATCGAGCCGCTCCATTACCTCGTCCGCACTCAATGTGAGCGAATTCTTCATGTGCTCGCGCGTGACCCCATTGTATGCGGGAGCTGCAACACCTGCCGCCTGTAAGCGCGCACGCATGGCATCCAACTCCTCGGGCGTGTCAAATGCATAATACGCCTTGTCCTTGATGATCAACTCATCAGCGTATTGCTTGTACAACCCCTGGCGATCACTTTGTCGGTAAGGGCCATCAGGGCCTCCTATCCACGGACTTTCATCGGGGGTCAGTCCACACCATTCCAAGCTTTCCTTGATGTACTCTTCGGCGCCCGGCACCAAACGCGTCCGATCGGTATCCTCGATACGCAGCAGGAATTGTCCGCCGTGCTTCTTGGCGAAGAGGTAGTTGTACAAGGCGGTGCGCACACCGCCCATGTGCAATGGGCCGGTGGGGCTGGGGGCGAAACGGACTCTAACGGACATGGTACGGTATCCCTATTAAAGGGGGGGCGCGAAGATACCGGTCCGGCCAAGCACGGACGCTGACGCACTAGATCTCAACCCCCTTCAAGAGCAACCGTTGCCAGGCCGCATTGCGGCGCAGGTAGGTCTTGACGTATTGGCAATAGGGCACCACCTTCATCCGGTGGTCCTCTGCCCAGGTCAGCACCTTCTCCGTAAGCACGGCTTCAATGTCATACCCCTCCAGCGCTGGTGGCACTAGGAGGTGGGTGAGGAAGATCCGATCACTACTGCGGTCATACTCCATTCGGGCCCGATGGCCTTCGATGATGAGTACGAATTGGCGCGACTCTTCCTCGTCCAGCAAGGACAAGGTACTGAAGTCGATGGTGGTTGGTGGGGTCTTCGTTGCCATGATATAGTGCGCAAAAGTACGACCCTTCTGTGGATCTGATGAATGATCGCCTCGCTCCTATAAGTGCCTCTGGTTCGATCCGATCGAAAAATTCGCACACAGGTGGTTCATCTCCTCTTATTCAGGTCAGAAGTTCAGCGTAGCCGCTAGGAACGGCATACCGATCGGCGTGATCTTGGTGGTGTATTCCTCGTCGTAGGCCAAGCCGAGATCGATCGCCAGCCCATCGCCCAGGATCCGCGCTCCCAAACTATGTGCAAGGAAGCTCTGGTTCGGGTCCGAAAAGATCCAGTGTTCCGTAATGACCATCACATTGGGAAAGAGCCGCAAGGCACCACCGATGTTCAGCATGGGGCCTTTCCCTGCATTCTGCCCATCGTGGGTCCAGCCACCAGAAACGGAGACCTGGTTGTTGATGCTCCCCACTGTGACCATGGCCATAGCGGCAAAGAACCCGGGCGGTACCACAACACCCGCTGGAACCTCGGCCCCCGCAGGCACCCGGGCGTTGAGGTAGCTTACCGAAGCACCCAAGTGGAAAACCTCCGAAACACTACCCGCAACTTGGAGTCGTCCCGTATATACCGGCCCACCCTGCCGAACCCGTATCAAAGAGACGAGGTCCAAAGAGCCCATGGCAGAAAGATTCCGCGTTAAGCCATAAGCTACGGTGTTCAAGGAGACCATCGTGTTCTTGTAGAAGCCTTGGCCTTGCTTCAACGGGATGGCCGTGAGCCCGACGAAATAGTGGGAACCATACGTATTCTGGGCGCGGCGGATACGCGAGGTGGGCATGCGTTTCGGCAACGCGCCTTGCAACAACCCATAGCCGGGCGAACGGTCTTGAAATGGGACCACCTCTGCGAATAGGGTGATGTTGATACTCCACATCAGCACCCACAGGCACACCCGGCGCACCACCCCACTCCACATGAATATTGCACTTGGCATCCGCAAATAGACGTTGCAACACGGTGGCGGATGCCTCATTCGATCGAGTTCGACCGGAGTATTTGAGACAAAGGCAACCGAATTGCATCCCGATACGCCTTATCACCGGTGCCAAGTTAACCGCTTAACTTTCCCACGATGGATCATCATTTCTACGCCAAACTCGTTGCGCTTCTTTTGGTAACGCCGAGCGTACATACGGCATTCTCGCAGTCCGACGAAGCCTTGCGGGGTAGTGGCTGCATTCCACCAACGGTCGCGTTCACGACCACAGCCGATGACCCAGCGCTTCTTTGCCAAGGCGATGTGATCAGTGTGAACGGTTCTTTTAGTACGGCGGCAACAGGGCACAGCATAGAACAATGGATCTGGAACTACGGTGTTACCGATGGTGATACGAGCGCCATTCCATTCGCTATCCTTCCTTTTCCCAACGGAGGCGTTCACCTGTTGACCTTGGAGGTGATCGACGATATCGGCTGCTCCAGTGGACCTTCAGCATCTGTAGCGGTACTGGTGAGTCCCACACCCGAATTCACGACCACCTCCCTTCCTGCGACCATTTGCGGCGGTGTGGCCATTCCATTGGTCGCTTCTGCCGTACAGCCCTTGATGATCGGTGGCCCGACCGGCTGCACCGCACCTGTCAATGGGATCGCACTTGCCGATAGCCCAGCGCCACCCACCCTATCAACATTAGAGGTGAGCGGCCAGCCCAGTGGGGTGATCACCGATGTGACACAATTGGGTGATATCTGCATGGATATCGAGCATTCTTTCATGGGTGATCTAGTGCTATCCGTGATCTGCCCCAATGGCCAATCCGTGGTGCTGCACCAACAGGGTGGTGGCGGCACATTCCTCGGCGATGCCAACGATTCGGATGGGGGTTCGGTAATCGTACCCGGAGTCTGTTTCCAGTACTGCTTCGGTGCAGATCCGGATCACGGAACATTGGTGGATGCATCGACCGGTGGAGCCAACCCCAATACAGTACCTGTAACCCAAGGCAATGCCATCGCACCAGGGAGGTACAGCAGTGTAGAGCCTTTGTCCCAGTTGATCGGATGTCCATTCAATGGAACTTGGACCTTTTCTGCGTTCGACAACTGGGCGGCCGATAACGGTTATTTGTGCGGATGGTGCATCTCCTTTGGCAGCGGTGCCGATAGCACCTACGTGGACCAAGGACCCATCTTAGGCACCTCTGCGGATTCCAGCTTTTGGACCGGCCCCGGAGTGTTCAACGCCCCCGGCCAACCCGGTTCTGCCACCTTCAACCCTGCGCCGGGGAACCAGACCATTACCTACACGGTGATCGATAGCTACGGGTGTCAGCACGAAACAAGCACTACGGTTTCCATTGGCGAGCAACCGGAAGTGACCATTGTCGAGAACCCCGACCTTGGTTTGTTCTGTGCCGAGGTGGTCGGCGGACCGGTGACCTACCAATGGAGCTTCCAAGGAAGCATAGTGGTCGGTGCGGCGGGTAGCTGCTTTACCCCGCCCGGACCAGGACTTGTGAGCGTGACCGTGCAGAACTCGCAAGGCTGTACCGGTTCGGATCTCCTCTTGATCACCGCGCTGAACGACCTAGCCAACAACTCAGGCGATGCCGCTTTCTTGGTGGTACCCAACCCGAATGACGGTGCCTTTTCCATTCGCTTCACCAACATGGAAACCGCGTCCACAGTATTGCGCGTGGTGGACATGTCCGGTCGAACGGTACATGAAAGCACCCTAGGAGCCGCGCACGGAACGACAACGACCGACCTGCGGTTGAATGTCGCGCCTGGTGTGTACTTCGTTGAATTGTTTGGTACCAAGGAGCGACCTGCGCAACGCATCATCATTCAGTGATATCCACCATTACTGCTTGAACCTTCAACCACCGCACAGTGTACGGTGGTCGCAACACCCTATCACCTACCGTAGCTTTGCTCAGCAACATGCCAAGCGCCTTGGCCGTTGAGGATTCGCACTGATGCATACCGAATACGATCACCTGACCTCCAAGCTGGATGCCTTCATCCGCAAGTTCTACAAGGACCAGCTGATCCGTGGGTTGCTGTACGGTGTGGGGTTGATGGTGGCCTTCTACTTGGCCGCCACCCTACTCGAGTACGTGGGACGCTTTGGTATTGGTGTGCGCACGGCGCTGTTCTGGGGCACCGTCGTGGCCGTGGCGTTAGTGATCGGAAAATTCATCGCCATCCCGCTCATTAAGCTCTTCCGGTTGGGCGAAGTGATCACTCACGCCGAGGCTGCGCGTATCGTGGGCTCCCATTTCAGCGAGGTCAAGGACAAGCTGTTGAACACTTTGCAATTGCAAGAAATGGCCGCCTCACAGGCGCAACAAAGCGACTTGATCGATGCCGCCATCGCGCAACGTAGCCGAGAACTTGGACCGGTACCCTTCGTGAATGCGATCGATCTGAGGCGCAACACCCGTTACTTGCGTTACGCGTTGCCACCACTGGCCTTGCTGGCTGTGCTGTTGTTCGCGGCACCCAGCTTGATCACAGGCCCCACAAAGCGCTTGATCGCACACGGAAGTGAATTCTTGCCCGATGCACCTTTCAAATTCTTACTGGAGAATGATTCGCTGGTGGTCCCCGAAGACAAGGACTTCGAAGTGATCGTGAAGATCGAAGGCCAAGCCATTCCCCAGCAGGTGGCGCTCGAGGTCGGCGACCAGCTCATTCCCATGGTGAAGAAGGACGGTGTTCATTTCGTACACCGCTTTCGAAATGTGCAAGAAGCTGTGGATTTCCGCTTCAGTGCGGAAGGGTTCAACTCGGAGACCTTTACCCTACGCACCTCGCCAGACCCCCTCTTGCTCGACTTCGACCTCGCCCTTGAGTACCCCGCTTATCTCGGACGACCCAACGAAACGGTGCGCAACACCGGCGACCTGACCATTCCGGCTGGTACCCGCATCGCCTGGCGTGTGAATGCCCGAAGCGCCGACGCACTCGATCTGGCATTCGATGACACCACCTTCACACTCGCACCTCAGGCCATGGACCAAGGCCGTGGCACCTTCGCCGCCAGTCGTCGCCTGATGCAGAGCCACACCTACCGCATGACCCCTCGGCACGGCGATCATTCGGCACGCGACCCGTTGCAATACCGATTGGAAGTGACACCGGACCTCTATCCCACCATCCATGTGGAAAGCAAGACCGATAGCACGGCGCTGAAACGTCTTTTCTTCCACGGTGAGGTGGGTGATGACCACGGCTTCAAACGTTTGATGTTCCATTACCGATTCGTGCAGGGCGGAGACAGCGTGCCTGCCGAATTGCGCAGCGGAATGAAGGAGCTTCCGATCGATGGGCGCAACACCCGGCAGGAGTTCTTCCATAGCTGGGAGGTGTACGGCTTCACCATCGATCCGGGCGATCGGATCGAACATTGGTTCGAGGTGTGGGACAACGATGGCGTACACGGTAGCAAGAGCGCACGCAGTACCCCGCAGGTGTTCGCGGCACCTACATTGAAAGAACTCGCAAAGCAGGAGGAACAACAAAGTGAAGCCATCAAGAACAGCTTGAAGGAGAACATCAAAGAAGCCCAAGACCTGCAAAAGGAATTGGACAAATTACGCCGCGAGTTGTTGGAAAAGAAGGAGGTGAATTGGCAGGACAAACAGAAGCTGGAGAACGTGATGCAGCGCCAACAGCAACTGCAGCAGGAGATCGAAAAGAGCACTGAGCAATTGCGTCAGAGTCAACAACAACAGCAAGAATTCAGGCCAAATGACGAACGCCTGTTGGAGAAGCAGAAACAGGTCCAAGAGTTGTTCGAGAACGTGTTGAGCGAAGAGATGAAGGAGCTCTACCGCCAAGTGCAGGAGTTGATGGAAAAACTGGACAAGGACAAGCTTCAGGAGCAGCTCCTGGAAATGAAAATGGATCAGGAGGACATCGAAAAGGAGTTGGATCGCGCCTTGGAAACGTTCAAGCGCATGGAGGTGGAGCAGAAGGCCGAGGACATCGCCAAACAACTACAGGACCTTGCCAAGAAGCAAGAAGAATTGAGCGAAGAAACCAAGGAAGGCAAGACCGATCAAGAGGAATTGAAGAAGGAACAGGAGGAGCTGAACAAGGAGATGGACGAGCTACGGAAGGAGATGGACGAACTGGAGAAGAAGAACGAAGCGTTGGAAGAACCCATGGACCTGCCCAAGACCGACGAACAGGAAAAGAGCATCCAGGACGAGCAGGAAAAGAGCAGCGATCAGCTAGAGAAGAAGCAGAATAGCAAGGCCAGCGAATCGCAACAGAAGGCCGCAGAGCAAATGGAACAGTTGGCCTTCCAGATGCAAAGTGCCATGCAGAGCAATGAGGAGGAGCAGCAGGAAGAGGACATGGATGCCTTGCGGCAATTGCTGGAGAACATCGTACAACTCAGCTTCGATCAAGAGGGACTGATGGAGGACCTTTCCACCACCTCCACCAAGGACCCGCGCTTCATCGATCATGGACGGACGCAACGCAAACTGCGCGACGATGCCAAGGTGATCGAGGATTCGCTCTTCGCCTTGAGCAAGCGTGTGCCGCAGCTCCAAAGCATCGTGAACCGGGAAATGAATGCGGTGAACGGGAACATGGACGAGGCTGTTCAGTACCTCGGCGATGCCCGGGCCAATGAACGCTCCAAGCCCATAGCCGCCGACAAGCAGCAACATGCGATGACCAGCTTGAACAACTTGGCGCTATTGCTGGACGAAGCACTGCAGCAGATGATGGCACAAATGAACGCCAAGAGCAAACCCGGAAGCGGCTCGTGCAACAAACCAGGAGGAAGTGGCAGCAAGCCCGGTGACAAGGCCAAAATGGCCAAAATGAAGGCCAACCAGCAAACGCTCCAAAAGCAATTGGAGAAAATGCGGGAAGCCATGGAGAAGGGCAAGAAACCCGGAGAGAAACCCGGAGAGCAGAACCCTGGAGGTATGGGACCCGGCATGAGCCAGCAGCTTGCCCAAATGGCCGCACTGCAAGCCGCCATCCGCAAGGAGATGCAGAAGCTGGCGCAGGAACTGAATAAGGACGGAAGTGGCGCTGGGAACCCACTGAACAAGCTGGCCGAGCAGATGGAGCAACAGGAAAAGGACATCGTGAACAAGCAGATCACACCGGAGACACTGCGACGCCAACAGGACATCTTGACCCGGCTGCTCGAACACGAAAAGGCCGAACGTGAACGTGAGCTCGACGAACAACGCACCAGCAATGAGGGCCGCGCCACGCCGCCCCCCGACCCCGCACGGTATTTCGACTACCAGCGCCGAAAAGCACGTGAGGCAGAACTGTTACGAACAGTACCTCCGGGATTGAAGCCGTATTATCGCGATCGGGTCAATGCCTATTTCGGTACTTTTGACCGACCCTGAAACGCCATGGGAGCTTTGACCGAAGAGTTGGAATTCACGCAACGGATCGATTTTCCTGCGAAGGCCGAGAACATCGCCTTGGCCGAGAAACTGATCGATGAGGCGTGCGCCAAGCACAATGTCCACGAGAGCCATTACGGCAATATCCTCATCGCCCTTACGGAGGCGGTGAACAACGCCATCCACCATGGCAACGCGCTGGATCCCGCAAAGACAGTAACCCTCGGCTACGAGGTAAAGGGTGATCGGATCATCTTCATGGTGCAGGATCAAGGGCCCGGTTTCGACTTCGATCACCTCCCCGACCCCACCGATCCGCTGAACATTGAAAAACCGCATGGGCGCGGTGTGTTCCTCATGCGTGCTTTGGCCGATAACGTCGAGTTCTCCGACAACGGAGCAACGGTGGCCATGGCGTTCAGCCTTCAGCCGGTACAGGAGTAATGGCCAGTACGGATCCCATCGGATTCATCGTTCAACAGGTTCCCAATGCGTTCCGGGATCGCGAACGTTTGCGTCGATGGCTGCACCGTGTTGCTCAGGACCACGGCTCCCGCATCGATGCGGTCACCTTCGTACTGATGGACGAAAAGAGCCTGCTCCACTACAACCACACCTTTCTACATCACGACGAGCACACCGACGTGATCACCTTTCCGGTGGATAGCAACAATGGCGTGGCCGGCGACGTGCTCATGAGCTACGACCGGATCAAGGAGAACGCGGACAACTTCAACGTCCCCGTTCAGCACGAACTGCGCCGCGTGATGGTGCATGGCCTCCTGCACCTTTTGGGGCACAAGGACAAGTCCAAGGCGGACCGGTCCGCGATGCGCCAGCGGGAGGACACCTATTTGGCACACTTTCCCACCCCGGATAAGGAAAAGGCCGCCACCCGAAAGTGACGGCCCATCCTCGCTCTTGCGAGCTAAGCTTATTTGCCCTCGGGTGCCATTTCTTTCTTGAAGTTCGCGAAGGACTCCGTCGCCTCCGTATTGGCTGTAGCCGCTTTGGCGAACACTTCTTTGCTGTTCGCGGCCGTTGCCTGATTCACCACGTTCAATTGCTCCATGAGGCCGTCGCGGGTGGCTGTGACGCTCTCGATCATCTTCATGTAGGTCTCGGCCTTGCTGGGCTCTGCCCCGGACATGTTCTTCGCTTTGGAGATCAGCATTTCCGCTGTTCCGATCGAGTTCTTCAGGTCTCCGGATAGCTTCATCTTCGCCTCTGTGAGTTCATCGCCAGCCTGCATGGTCGCAGGGGTGGCCTCTTTGGTCACGGTCGTCTTCTCTTGAGCGAACGCGGTCGTGCAGCACAATACAGTGGCTACGGATAGGATCAATTTACGCATGGTGTTCTTGTTTGTTTGGTGTTTGGACGGAACAGCCCGTCGTGGGGGTTGGCAGGTCGCAAGGTTCGTGCCGTGAAAGTAGTTTCTTAGGAGCATCACACCTCGGAATAGGGCTTCTCTTTTCGACCAAACCCTATCCTTTACCTTCGAGCAAACACCAGATCCCATGTATCGCCCCATTTCCACCCTCCTACTCTTAGGTACCTGCACGTATGCCTTCGGCCAGGGAACCTTCACACTGAAGAGCGCAGACTTGGGCGGCCAAGCCACTATGCAACAGGTGTACGATGGTTTTGGCTGCACCGGAGCGAACACCAGCCCCCAGCTTGCTTGGTCCAACCCACCGGAAGGCACCAAGAGCTATGCTGTAACGATGTACGACCCGGATGCCCCAACAGGGAGTGGTTGGTGGCATTGGGTGGTATTCGACCTACCTGGATCGATCATGACGCTTCCCACTGGAGCGGGCACAAACGGGAAGACCGACCTGCCGACCGGGGCCGTTCAAAGTATCACCGACTTCGGAACGGCGGGTTACGGCGGACCTTGCCCGCCACCCGGCCATGGGGCGCACCAATACATCATCACCGTATACGCTCTGGATCTGGAGAAGCTTGGGCTGGATGCCAAGGCCAGTGCCCCCATGGTGGGGTTCAACCTTCACCAGCACACCTTGGCCAAGGCCAGCCTGGTCTTCTACTACGGTCGTTGAACGTGGATCAGGGAAGAACGAACCGACCTAGCCCGACCGGTTTACCTGCCGATGGGTCGGTGAGATGCCACAAGTAGATCCCAGGTGCGAAAGGGGTCAGGTCCACCGTTTCCCCGCTACGTATGGTCCGCGTGTGTACCAACGATCCACGCGCATCTACGATGAACAGGTCCATCAGGCCTGGATCCACGCCATTCGGGACCCATTGCGCCAACTGCTCGTTGAGCAGGAATTGGATCGACATTGCTCCAACAACCTCCTCTGATCCGACAGACAGGCCCATTTCAGAAAAGCCCACCAGGACCGGATCATGATCGCTACACCGGAATGCATTGGGCTGATAGCGGGATATATTGGCATCCGAATAGTCCAGTGCGGCGGGTTCATCGCTGTTGATATGCCATACCGCTGAGACCAACGTTGAGCTGGACATGGAAGAAGTTCCGAAGGCGTGGTCCAACGCACCAGCGAGTCCTTGGTACAGGTAGGAATGATCCCCTATTTCCATGAGGTCCTGTAGTTCTGCCGAGCGGAGCAGGTCGAGCGGGTCCTCTTCGCTATATGCGTTGAAGTCCCCCATGATCAACTGGGCTGAGATACCACTGTTCGTTCGTAGGTCCGACCAATGCGTGATGAGTGCGCTTACTTGCGCCTTTCGGGTAGTGTTGTAACAGCCTTGCCCGTCGCCTTGGTCCAAGTTCGTTCCCGTCGCATTGTCGCAAAGCTTGCTACGCAGATGCATGGTGCTGAACAAGAATCGTCCTCCTGTTGCGAGGCTTATGAACCCCTGGGTCAAATGGGGCCGCTGAAAGATGCCCGTGTTCAAGGAGTACAACGGGGTACATGTTTCTAGGACCGCTGGCTTGTAGAAGACCACCGACCGGGTACCTCCGCCAAAACCGTCCTCTTCCAGGGCGCCGTAGGTACCCGCTCCAACTTCCGCATTCAACGCATCCAGCAGATCCATCCATGCCGCATCGTCGTTCTCCACCTCGCAAAGGGCTAGCACATCGGGGTCCATGGCTTCAATGGCGGCGACCAACTTGGTCCGTTGTCGACCCAATTCGTCGGCATTTTGGGCTCCCCAGTCCCCTAGGGTGGTGAAGTAGTTCAATACATTCAACGATGCGGCCCGGAGTCCATCCCCAAGCTCTGGTGCCAAAGGACGTTCGGCCGGTACCACTTGGTTGGACCCTACTGGCTCCAACCGATATGCCCCGTACGAATAGTGCAGCACGGCCGTAAGCCCAGTCACAGTACTGCCGGTTCGCAAGGTTCCAGCCGGACCCACCCAAGGCGTCGGCGAAGGATACGTATTCGTCCGACCATCATCCAGTACGATCACACTCCGATCGATCAAGTCGAACTCGGCGTTCACGGCCCCCACATTGCTTTGCCCACTCGAAGTGGTGCCGCTTGCGACAGCATCATTCGGGTCGATCAGGTCCGTGGGCGTGAACAGGCGGTGCGGTGCCAACACCAGTTCTCCGTATTGGTACAAACTCGAATTGTCAGTGACCATCAATGTGGCCGGGAACCGAAGGAGCATCCCCTCGTAACGCTCCCATAAGTTTGCAGTTGCCAAAGGCAGGGAAAGGTCGGTGGGCACCACAGAGCCGGGACCCAATACCTGCACATTCGGGTTGATGAGTTCCGTAACACCATTGAACTCGGTCACCGTTGCTGTAACCGAGAGCCTCAGACCCACAGCCACACCAGAAGGCGTAGCATCGTATACGAACACCCCGTTGCTCGTAGCGTCATCTCCATCGCAATTCGGTTGCTCCAAGAAGTAGCCGTTCAGGGACCCCGTGCCGGTGAACAACGCGGTAACGACCCCCTCCGTGGTGACCACCTGCCCGGCATAGGCGCTTACGCTCCCACTTCCCTGGATCTGGCAAATGGTTTGCGCCACGAAAAGATGGGGGATCAACGCGAGGGTCGCGAAGCAGAGTGGTCTGACCATGTGGCCGAAGGTAACTTCGGGGATCACGCCTGTCGTGGTCACGGCAATAAGTCGGAGGGTCAGCGTTGGATCCCCAACTTCCGTTGCAGCTTGGAGAGGTAGGGCGTTATGGAGCGATCCATGTTGGTCGGCAGAGTCTGTTTCACCAAGCTCTTGATCCGTCGCAGCGGGCTGGGTTCGATGAACTGTTCGAAATACGCAAGGTCCCTGCGGTTATCCACCAATACGTGCATGGGGTGTTTGATCGGGAATGAGGCATCCTCAGCGTTGTCCATATTGCGCGGATCCTCTTCACTTCCGGTATGGGTGCTTGCCGATCCGAATCCGATGTTCCGAATGAGGTTGTTGCTGGGAATGATGTTCACGGCACCGTGGACCATGCGCCCATAGTCCAACTGGTAGTCCCATGAATGGATCTCACCATTCCATGACTTTTCGAAGATCATGTACACTTCTTCGCGTTCTGATGCGGACAGGAAGTGCCCCTCCAACAATCCGCTATCTCGGACAGCTGGCCAATCCTGCATTTGCAGATCGTACTTCTTCCATGTCCGTCGCCAGCTCGCCCATCCCCAATATGCACCATAACCGTGGGCACTGAAGTAGTAGGAGTCGTCGAGAGGTGTGCGCCATTGTGGCATCAGGTTGTTCCCCTGAATGACCCAAACACGCTCATCGTTCCGATACCGCTCCAACATTTCATCGGCATATCGGAACCATGTGGGCATTGGCAAGCAATCGTCCTCCAGAATGATCCCCTCCTCTTCGTGGTCGAAGAACCAGTCGATCGCTGCCGGTGGACCAAGACGCACGGATCGGTTGGTGTCACTGAACAGCGTCCGGAACTCGCACGGCCAATCCACCAAGGCGGTCAGCGAACGTACACGCTCCACCTCTTCTGCTTCTCCGGACTTATCTGCCCGCGCACCATCACAAGCGAAGTAGAATCGGCTCGGTCGAACCGCCCGTATGGCTTCGATAACGGCCTTGGATTCGTCGTATCGTTTGAATCCAATGAAGAGGACTGCGCTTTTCGGTTTGGTGTGAGGTGCGGACATGGAATGGCGTTATGAAATGCGCTCCGGAATGATTTCGACAGGGGTTAAAGCACTTGTACGAACAAAGCTAGGATCGGTTCGTCCGGGTGTGATGGATGAAGCACTAAAAGGCCGCCGCCCATTGCTTGGCCTTACTTCAGTTCCGATCCTTGGAGCGCATTGATCAGCTTTACGTTGAGCCACACGGGGTGTGGTCGTGCTAGGATCACCGCACCCACACCTGCTCCAATGTGGGGATCGATCTACCTTTGCTGCGTCCATGGAACCTATCCCAATACCAATTGGATAATCCACTGAAGATCAGTGGATCGACCAAGTGGTTCCACGTGGAACACAACTACCAATGAAGGAACGATATGATGTGGTCGTCGTAGGTGGCGGCCATGCCGGGTGTGAGGCAGCAGCGGCAGCAGCGAACATGGGTTCTCGCGTGCTCTTGGTCACCATGAACATGGGTGTGATCGGCCAGATGAGTTGCAACCCGGCGATGGGCGGTGTGGCAAAGGGCCAGATCGTACGAGAGATCGACGCCCTTGGGGGATTTTCTGGGATCATCACGGACCGAAGCACGGTCCAGTTCCGCATGCTCAACCGGAGCAAGGGTCCCGCCATGTGGAGCCCTCGCGCCCAGAATGATCGGAACCTCTTCGCGAGTGAGTGGCGACATACCCTGGAGCAGACACCCAATGTCCATTTCTGGCAAGACGGTGTCGTGGAGATCCTCCAGACCGCTGGCCGCGTGATCGGGGTGCGGACAGCTCTCGGAAGTACCATCAACTGTCATGCGGTCATTCTCACAAGCGGAACCTTCATGAACGGTATCATGCACATCGGCGAACGCCAGATGGGCGGTGGACGGGCTGGCGAAAAGGCCAGCCACGGTATTACCGAACAATTGGTGAGCCTCGGGTTCGAGGCTGGTAGAATGAAGACCGGAACCCCGCCTCGGGTGGATGGACGAAGCATTGATCGCAGTCTTTTGGAAGAGCAGCCCGGAGATCTCCAGCCCGGAAAATTCTCCTATCTACCGACCAGCACCCCGCCGAAGGAACAACTGTCCTGCTGGATCGCGTACACCAGCCCTGAAGTGCATGATATTTTGCGAACCGGCTTCGCGCAGAGTCCCATGTTCAATGGTCGTATCCAAGGGGTCGGTCCACGCTACTGCCCAAGCATCGAAGACAAGATCGAGCGGTTCGCGGACAAAGACCGCCACCAGATCTTCGTAGAACCCGAGGGCTGGAATACCGTGGAAACCTACATCAATGGGTTCAGTACAAGCTTACCAGAAGATGTTCAGTTAAAAGCGCTCCGTGCTATTCCCGGATTCGCTGAAGCTAGGATGTTCCGTCCGGGCTATGCTGTGGAATACGACTACTTCCCCCCCACGCAGCTGAAGCATACATTGGAAACTAAGCTCGTAAGGGGGCTGTATTTCGCAGGCCAAATAAACGGAACTACCGGATATGAAGAAGCGGCGTGCCAAGGGCTGATGGCCGGGATCAATGCACACCTTTCGCTGAACGAACTGCCGCCGTTCACGCTAGGACGAGATGAAGCCTATATCGGCGTATTGATAGATGACCTCATTACCAAGGGGACCGAAGAGCCTTACCGCATGTTCACCAGCAGGGCCGAGTTCCGAATTCTCCTTCGCCAGGACAATGCCGACCTCCGACTCACTGAGCGATCCAACACCATCGGCCTTGCCAGTTTTGAGCGGTTACATCGGGTCATGTCCAAGGCTAAACACACTGCCGCCCTTGCCGACGCATTTCGCTCGGAAAGCATCGATCCCGAAGTGGCTAACCCCGTGATCGTTCCACGTGGAACATCGGCTCTCAGACAAAAGGTGAAGCTCTATGACCTGCTCCTTCGACCGCAGCTCGACTATGCGGATCTAGAACCTCTTTCGACACTCGTCGGACAAACCGCTACTGCCGCAGGTGACCTCAAGCTCGAAGTGATCGAACAGGTTGAGATCGACTTGAAATACAGTGGCTATTTGGAGAAGGAACGCGACATGGCGAACCGCATACTTCGCTTGGAAAGTGTTCCCATAGAGCTCGAAATGGAATATGCTCGCCTTACTTCCCTCTCAATGGAAGCCCGCCAGAAACTCGATAAGATCAAACCCCGCACACTTGGACAAGCATCTCGTATTAGCGGGGTTTCCCCAGCCGACATGAGTGTGCTCATGGTCTACCTCGGTCGATAGCTTCCACACCAAATGATATCCGAAACAGTGAATTATGAACGATCGTTCCACGTGGAACATCCAGAAATGGAGACCATTGAACAATGCCCGGTCTGTTCATGTGAAAGTCTCGGTCGAACTACCAACGTCACTGATCACTCGATCAGCGGGAAGTCCTTCTCGATCGTCGAATGTGGAGCGTGTCAATTCGCATTCACCTCTCCCAGACCAGACCAACAACACATCGGTGTTTTCTACCAAAGTGATACCTATATCTCTCACACCAATTCCAACAAGACATGGCGGGACAAGATCTACCAGTTGTCGCGCCAGTGGATGGTTCGCCGTAAGCACAAGGCCATTCACAAATACCACCCCCACGGTCAACTACTTGACATCGGTTGTGGTACAGGAGATTTCTTAGCGCACCAAATGAGTCGAGGTTACTTGGTCACGGGCGTGGAACCAAACCTGACCGCACGCGAATCCGCCATTGCCGCTCACGCCATTCCTGTATTTCCACAAATCGACCTCGTGCCGGCCTTGGAGCAATTCCAAGTTGTCACCATGTGGCATGTCCTAGAACACGTTCCGGAGATCCGCAGCACATTGAAACAGGTATTCGCACGATTGGCGGATAGGGGCATTTTCGTGATCGCCGTTCCAGACAGAGAAAGCTGGGATGCCAAGCACTACGGTCCGTTTTGGGCGGCATACGATGTCCCGCGGCACTTTTGGCATTTCCGACAACAAGACCTATTCCGACTTCTGAAAGAACACGGCTTCGAACTCGTCACCACTCGACGTATGTGGCTGGATGCCTTTTATATAGCAATGCTGAGTGAGAGCTATAAGGGAGGGAACCGACTCATTGGTTTGGTCAGAGCCTTTGCGGTTGGTGCCTGGTCCAACATCATTGCGACCTTCACTCGTGCGCCTACATCAAGTACGATGTACGTGGTTAGAAAGTCAAAACCGTGAGAGCCCTGTTTATTTTACCCCTGCCGCACTTGACGGTCCTTTCAGGTATTCCGCCCCAAGTGCGTGTAGTTCGTAGCTCCACACTCAATTGAGGGCCTAAGTGTAACAGTCTGATTTTCAACGTCTTTAGCTGAATTCTACTTGGATTCGATCCCCAGAGACCTGATCTGCCCATCCACGTCTAAAGTTCCATTCTAGAAAAGACCCTGTCGAACCAGTTACTTTTGCACCCCAATTCCAAGCCCCATGAGTACTACAGCCACCCGAACCTCGAATCAGATCACCGACATTCTCCAGAAGCTCGGAGTACATGAGACCAACAGTGGAGTGTCGACTGGTGCTAAATGGTCGGCAGGAAACGGTGAGCAACTCATAAGCCATAGTCCTGTGGATGGTGCTGAGATCGGCAAGGTGCGCGGTGCAGACCGCGCCGAATATGACGCCACCATTGAGCGTGCTCATGAAGGATTCAAGGAGTGGCGCACCTGGCCCGCTCCGAAGCGCGGAGAGGTTGTCCGCCAACTCGGAGAGGCGCTCCGTAAGCACAAGGCCGATCTCGGTAAGTTGGTGAGCTACGAAATGGGGAAGAGCTATCAAGAAGGATTGGGCGAGGTCCAGGAAATGATCGATATCTGCGATTTCGCGGTTGGCCTTTCCCGTCAATTGCACGGCTTGACCATGCACAGTGAACGGCCGGAACATCGCATGTATGAACAGTGGCATCCCATGGGGGTCGTCGCTATCATCACGGCCTTCAATTTCCCTGTTGCGGTCTGGAACTGGAATACCGCGCTAGCTTGGGTCTGTGGAAATGTCTGCATCTGGAAGCCCAGCGATAAGACACCACTCTGTAGCATTGCTTGTCAGCACATCACACAAGAAGTGTTCAAACGAAATGGAGTTCCTGAAGGTGTTTCATGCGTGGTGAATGGTGGGCGTGAGGTGGGCGAATGGATCAGTAACGACTCACGTATCTCGCTTGTTAGTGCGACTGGCAGCACCCGCATGGGCAAAGCCGTTTCGACCGCAGTGGGTCAACGCCTTGGCCGCTCGCTATTGGAACTCGGCGGAAACAATGCCATCATCATCAGCGACAAGGCAGACCTCGACATGTCCCTGATCGGTGCTGTATTCGGCGCTGTGGGCACCTGTGGTCAACGCTGCACAAGCACCCGCCGATTGATCATCCACGACAAGGTCTACGATTCCTTCCGCGATAAACTCGTGAAAGCTTATGGACAGCTTCGGATCGGGGATCCACTCGATGAAAGGAACCACGTGGGACCATTGATCGATGAACAAGCGGTCACCATGTACGTGAACGCACTCGCATCCGCGAAGGAACAAGGTGCCACTTTGCTCGTGGAGGGCGGTCGTTTGCGTGGGGCCGGTTATGAAAGCGGTTGCTACGTGAAACCCGCGATCGTTGAGGCCAAGCCGAACATGCCCATTGTTCAAGAAGAAACCTTTGCACCTATCCTGTACCTGCTCCGCTACGCGGGTACGGTGGATGAAGCGATAGCGATCCAAAATGGGGTCAAACAAGGCCTCAGTAGTGCCATCATGACCCTGGACCTTCGCGAGGCCGAGCGCTTCTTGGGAGCGACCGGCAGCGATTGCGGCATCGCCAATGTGAACATCGGCACCAGTGGTGCGGAGATCGGGGGAGCGTTCGGTGGGGAGAAGGAGACCGGTGGTGGCCGCGAGAGCGGAAGTGACGCTTGGAAAACGTACATGCGTCGCCAAACGAACACTATCAATTACGGAAGCTCCCTTCCTTTGGCGCAAGGGATCAAATTCGATCTTTAGTCCCTAGGCGTAAAAGGACCTCGTAGTTTTACGGGGAACCCAACGGATGGGCCGGGTATCTTCGCCGACGCATGTTCCGTTGTCGTTTCGCGTTCCTTTTTCCCGTTGCGCTGATCTTGTTCCAGAGTTGTGGAACAGGAGGGAGTTCGACCCATCTCCCTCGAGAGGGTGTTTGGCGCGTGGAGTTGGACCTCCACGGACATGCCCTGCCATTCCAACTCCAGCTCTTCCAGAATGATCCCGGCCAGTGGGTCGCAGAGGTCCATAACGCTTCGGAAAGGATCACTGTGCCGGATGTGAACCTACACAACGACAGTGTGTTCTTGCGAATGCCATTGTTCGACTCTGAATTTCGTGGATCGGTAAGGAATGACAGTACGATCGAGGGTGTATGGATAAACTACCTGAAGGGGCCGGACTACCAGATACCCTTCGTGGCCCATGCCGGTCTGCACCACCGGTTCCCAGGCCCGTCCGACGGGCATGCTCCTGTTGCTGGTACTTGGGAAACCCACTTCAGTAAAGGGACGATCGATGCGTACAACGCCATTGGTCTGTTCGAGCAACACCCTGAAGGGAGGGTCTCCGGCACCTTCGTGACCGAAACCGGTGATTACCGATACCTCGATGGTTGTGTGCATGGCGATTCCATGAAATTATCTTGTTTCGACGGATCCCATGCCTTCCTATTCGAAGCTGCGCTCGTTGGCGATAGCCTACGCGGTACGTTTTGGAGCGGAACCCATTGGGAGGAGCCTTGGCTGGCCATCAGGAACCCAGAATACACCTTGCGGAACCCGGATTCCTTGACCTTCTTGCGCGAAGGACAGGACATGGTGGATTTCAACTTTCCGGACCTGGATGGCGGATCGGTTTCGCCCCACGACCTGAAATACCAGGGCAAAGTGCGCCTGATCCAGATCATGGGGAGTTGGTGCCCGAACTGCGTGGACGAGACCGTCTTACTGGGCGAGGTGTACAAGACCTACGCAGATAGTGGGCTGGCCGTGATCGCTGTGGCGTTCGAGAAACACGCTGACAAGGATCGCGCGGTCGAAGGATTGAAACGATTCCAACGCAACCTAGGGGTCGAATACCCCATCGTTCATGCTGGCCCTACAACAAAGGAGAACCTGCAAAGACAATTGCCCTTCCTGGATCATATGATGAGCTACCCGACCTGCATCTTCGTTGATCGGAACGGTACAGTGCGCAGGATACGGACGGGATTCTATGGCCCCAGCACGGGCGATCACTACGAAAACTATCGGCGTAACCTCCACGCGTACATCAAGACCTTACTAGCCGAACCCGTTGCGCCCAAGCAACTCGCTAGGGTCCGGTGATCAAGGCTTTGGCGGTTTGTCCACCACGATACGTTGATCCCGATTGGCGAGGATCCACGCTGTGTGGAACACCAACAAGGCCCGCTGATGAAGAAGGTCGAATTGGATCTTCTCGATATCATCGCCCGGTTGGTGGTAATCCTCATGCACCCCACTGAAGTAGAAGATGCTAGGCACACCCTTCCGCGCGAAGTTGTAATGGTCACTGCGGTAGTAGAACCGATTCGGGTCATCCTCCCGATTGAAGGCCTCATCCAACTCCAGGCCCGCGTAAAGCATGTTCGCTTGACCATTGATCGCATGTAGTTCCCTGCTGAGGCGGTCGCTACCGATGATGTAGATGTATGGTGCGCTGTTCCGATGCGCCGTATCCACCCGACCGATCATATCGATGTTCAGGTCTGCAACTGTATTCTCCAATGGGAATACCGGATGATCGCTGTAATACCGGGAACCTAGCAGTCCCTTTTCCTCCCCACTAACCGGCATCACAAGGATGCTGCGCCGTGGTCCGTGACCCTCCGCCTTGGCTTTCGCAAAAGCTTCTGCGATCTCCATGATCACCACCGTGCCCGTGCCATCGTCGTCTGCTCCGTTGTACACCACACCATTCTCCACACCGATGTGGTCATAGTGTGCAGTGATCACCACCAATTCATCCTTCTTGTCGGATCCTTCGATGAATGCTAGCACATTCTCCGCGACCAAGGGATGCGTGTTCGGTCGAGCTGTGATGGTGAAGTCCACAGGAACCACTTTTCCGGCGCGCTTCCGTGCCAATTTGGCCAAAGAGTTCGCACCCAACAACTCATCCATGGATGCCCCATCGATCACGATCATCTGCGTAGTTGGCGGTGTGCTTTCCTTTCCGGACCCCGAAGCCAAACGAACACGGCTCGCGGGCAGGTGGACCTCATTGGCCATGGCCGAAACCGATGGAACCCCGACAAGCACCACCGCAGCATCCGCCTTCCGAAGGTCCTGCATCCGTTCGCTCAACCTACTCATCAACGCAGGGGTATCTCCCATTGTGGTTCCATCCAGCACGATCACGCGTCCACCCAAGGGGACCTTCGGAAGCTTTTCCCCGTTTCCTAGGTAGACCACCTCCCGCACGGCAAGGTCAGTCTGCAATTGTTCATTGAAATAAAGGAGGTCCTCCTTGTATGCGAAGATCCGTCCAGCTTGGTCGATCCCGATACCCCCGACCTGATCCTCGATCAATTCGTACTGCTGGAAATACCCATCCGTTACCGCGCTATCAAAAGGTGCAGGAACAGGAGGGATGCCAGCATCAATGAAAGCCTTTTTCAAATAGGCAGCAGCCATTTTCTGGCCTTCCTTGCCCGTGTCCCGTCCCATGAATGCATCGCTCGCCAGCACGGTCAGGTGTGTTCTCAGTTCAGCCTCTGTTATCGTCGCCGCGAAGCGTATAGCGCTGCTATCCACTTGGGCGCATAAGGACATGGCAGCACAAAGGCAGGTCAACAACAGGATCGAGTGCCTCATCGAACAGGCTCAGTTCTTGGCTTCGATCTTCTCCACACGTCGCGCATGCCGCCCACCCTCAAAGCTTGCCGCAAGGAAAGCATCGAGAATGGATATGGCTTGTTCCACTGTGATGTAACGTGCGGGGAGCGCCAAAACGTTCGCATCATTGTGCGTACGCGCCAAGGTGGCCAATGTTGGTTCCCAAGCCATTGCGGACCGGATACCGCTGTGTTTGTTCGCGGTGATGTTCACCCCATTCCCCGAACCACAGATCAACACTCCAAGGGCACCTGGCTCCATGGCTACGCCCTGTGCTACCGCATGTGCGTAGTCCGGGTAATCCACACTGTCCTTCACGTGTGTGCCTTTATCCGTGACCGAATGTCCATTCGCCTTCAAGTGGTCTTTCAAGGAATGCTTCAAGTCGAAGCCTGCATGGTCACTGCCGATCAGGATGTGCATGTGGTTCTTTTTCTGGGTTTCAAAGATACTCGTCCCATTCCAGCACGTCGATCCAACGATCCGATCGTTGGATCCGGTTCCTCGCTGTGTACAACGAGCAGTAAGTTCTTCCGGGATGTGAACAACTCCGATCTCTTAAGAAAGTCCCGGATCCCAGCAAAATGGATCATCATTCGATCTGCACAGGTCATGCACGATCGAATGGTCGCCTGGCACCATCCAATTATCAACCGATCGCATACGATCACTCTATCAACGATCGTTCATACCCTTCCAGCCATGCCCTTGAACACAAGGAAAACATCCATTCCTCTGAACAGCCCGTTGTTGGATCGATGTGTTCTAATTTTGATAACTGATCTGTGCAAGTCGGACTTCAGCAGATCGTCAACAGATCCAACAGCCCATACTATATCATCAACTATTTCAAAGGTAAAAAGGAATACATGAAGAGGCTGTTGATGATCGGTTTCGGTCTGGTGTTCGGTACAGCCAGTGTATGTGTTGCGCAAGAGAACAACGATACCTTGCATCGGTATTTCCACCTCAATGGACGGGTCGCTAGTGAAGGCCGTTTGGTGAATGGCAAGCCAGAAGGCCATTGGCGCACCTACTCGGAGGATGGAGTGCTGCGCAGTGAAGGGGATCGACGAGATCTACTTTTGGAAGGGGTGTGGAAATTCTATGATCCTCAAGGGCGTTTGGCCAGTTCCATCACGTACATGGATGACAAGAAGAATGGCCCATCTTTTCGCTATGATTCCGTAGGCGTGGTCATGAGTGAGGAGTTGTACGTGGATGACCTTCGGGAAGGAGTGGCTAAGTACTACCACCACAATGGCGAGCTACACAAGGAGATACCATTCCAGAGTGGCAAGGAAGAAGGGAGGGGGACGGAGTTCGCGCCGGATGGTCGGATCGTGGCTTTACTCCAATATGGTGCTGGATTATTGCGGAAACGAGAGGATATCAACCAGCTCGATGAGTTGGGATTGCGACAAGGTCCTTGGAAGGAGTTCCATACCAACGGTAAAGTGAAATGGGAAGGGGTCTATGTGGATGATCAACGCCAAGGATTATTCAAGGAATACGACGCACAAGGAGGTCTGAAGGATCTGGTGAAGTACGATGCTGGAAGGGTGGATGAACTGGCTCAACAGACCCAAATGCTGGATATCAAGAAGAACTACCATCCGAATGGGAAGGTGGCCAGCATGGGGAGTTATTCCAGGACCGGTACGAAGGAGGGTTTGTTCCGCGAGTACGACACAAAGGGTGAGTCCGTGCGAGCGAGTATCTATGTGGCCGATCAACTCATCAGCCAAGGTGCGGTGAATGATGTGGGAGCCTTGGAAGGCCCGTGGACGGAGTTCTATCTGACCGGAGAGAAGCGTGCGGAAGGTTCATATAAAGCTGGTCGGAAAGAGGGGGAGTGGAGCTTCTTCCACCGCGACGGTCGTATTGAGCAGAAGGGGAAATACCAGAATGGTCTACCGCAAGGGACTTGGGAATGGTTCTATGAAGGAGGGATGAAACACCGCGAGGAATTGTATCGGAAAGGCAAAGAGGATGGCGCTTCCGTGGAGTACGATGAAGAAGGTGGAGTGATCGTGCAAGGTGAGTACATTGACGGGTTGAAAGAAGGGAAGTGGTTCTACAAGGTGGGCGATCACCAAGAAGAAGGCGCGTACAAGGATGGACTCAAGGATGGCCCTTGGGTGCATATCTATGACAATGGTCGAAAGAGCTTCACAGGATCATTCGTGAATGGCGATCCCGACGGGAAGCACAAATGGTACTATTACAACGGTCAGATCAAATTGGAAGGCCGCTACAACATCGGCTTGGAACAAGGGGACTTCATCCATTACAATGAACAAGGATTCCCGATCACCGTGGTGAAGTTCCGTGATGGTGCCGAGATCCGGATCGATGGGGAGCGGATCCCACCACCGTACCAATTGGACGGCACACTTCCTTGATCAGGAGAAGTCACTTCAACAGCCTGCATTAAGTTCGCACTGTGGATGATCGAACCCCCATGGATCCCGTTATCCCCAGCAGGGAGATCGACCTTGAAAAGGCGTACGCGTCCCTGAAGCGCCAGTACGACGGTCTGGTGAACCGTAATCTGGCCGGGGTATTCCGTACCGACTTGGATGGGAAATTCCTCGAATGCAACGATGCCTTGGCTAGGATCCTGGGTTATACAGACCGGGATGAACTGATGCGGAACTCTGCGTCGGTCATATATCCATCCGCAGCAGAGCGAGACCGGTTCCTACACGCGTTGTCCACACAAAAACACCTTGTCAATTTCGAATTGACCTTGAAGCACAAGAACGGACGGGCGGTGGAGGTGTTGGAGAACGTGTACTTGGATGAACCCGAAGATGGTCCGGCCACCATACAAGGAACCTTGATCGATGTGACGGCAATCCGGCAAGCGGAGATCGAGCAAGCATCGCTCACCTCAAGCTACCGGAGTCTTGTAGAGCACATGCGCGATGGGGTCGTTGTGGTGCAGGGTGAATTGGTGCGTTACGCCAACCCCGCAGCGCAGAACCTGCTTCACGCTCCGCTGATCGGTTTCCGGGCCGAGGCACTCTTTGAGCAAGAGGATCAACCCCTTATCCTGGACCTCATCCAGAAAGGGATGGATGCACGGAACGTGGCACCTGTAGATGCGAAACTTGCGGGACCCAAAGGGCGTGTGGTGACCGTATTCGCTGCTCATGCCCTGCACGAAGGTCAATCCGCTATTCAACTCACCCTGCAGGATGAAGAGGTACGACGAAACCTCCTTCGCGAACGCTTGCGGGTGCAGATGGCCGAAGAAGTCAATCAGGTTTTGTGTCAGGAGATCGAGGAGCACCGGCATACGCAAGAAGCCTTGCGCCATTCGCGTCGATTCGCACGCAGCATCGTGGACAGTTCATTGGATATGATCATGGCTGCGGATACCCAAGGGCGAATTTCCGAATACAACCCAGCGGCCCAAATGCGTTTCGGCTACGAAGTCGAAGAGGTCATTGGCTCCAACACGTTGATGCTCTACGTGGACCCTACGGAATTCGCTCGTATCCAAAATGAGTTGAATACGTATGGCGCTTTCGCTGGTGAGGTGCGGAACGTGAGCAAGGATGGGGAGGTTTTCACCTCCTACCTCGCGGCTTCTCGGTTGTATGACGAGGATGGACAGTACTTGGGTGCCATGGGTGTTTCCCGTGACATCACGCGGATGAAGGAGGATCAGGAGAAATTACGTGCAAGTGAAGAGCGCTATCGTGACCTGTTCGAGAATGCTTCGGACCTGATCCAGAGCGTGGATGTACACGACCGATTCGAGTATGTGAACGATGCGTGGAAAAGGACCCTCGGCTATTCGGATGAGGACCTGCGGAACATTAGACTGGAGGATGTGGTGCTCCCGGAACTCCGCGACGAATTCCGGGAGCGACATGCACGGGTAATGGCGGGTGAGGCGGTGGATCGGATCAGGACCGTATTCCTGGCCAAGGATGGGCGAGAGGTACACGTGGAAGGCACCACCAACCTCCGTTCTGTGGATGGTAAACCGGTGTCCACCCGCAGCATCTTTACGGACAAGACCCATGTGGATGCTGCGCGTGAACAAGTGCAGCAACACGAGGCCAAGTTGAAGGCCCTGTTCGAAAGCAGCGAACACATGTTCTGGACGGTGGACCTGAACATCAAGTTGACCTCCTTCAATAGGGGGTACGGCGACATGATCCAGCGGCTGTATGGCAAACGACCGGAGATCAATACGGACCCCGATAGACCGCGTGTCCTTTTCGCGAGCAAGGAACACCACGGGTTCTGGGAAGCCAAGTACGCCGAGGCCTTTGCCGGCCGACCGATCCGCTTCGAAACGGATCTGCGTGATCAAGCTGGGGATCGTGTTTGCAACGAGATCTTCCTGAGTCCGGTGTTCGATACACAAGGAGAGGTGGTCAGTGTCTTCGGCGTTGGACATGAGATCACCGAACAGAAGCTGGCGGAAGACCAGGTCCGTGAGAAATCAGCCCGTCTGCAAGCCATTTTCCAGAGTTCGGCGAACATGATGATCTGGACCCTGGACAAGGACTTCCGGATCACTTCCTGCAACGAACATTTCCAACGCACGGTCAGGTCCGACTTCGGTATCGAACTAGCGATCGGAGATGTTTTCCTCGCGGAGTCCGCAGAAAAGGCTGCGGGAAAGCGTAACGAGCGCTACCTGGAGAAGTACAGATCGGCCCTGCGCGGAAAACCTCAGCAATTCGAAGCGGAGTTGACGGATCTGCATGGCCAGACCACTTGGGTGGAAAATTTCCTGAACCCGATCGTGGTGGATGGTGCCGTTCAGGAGATCTCCTGTCTCGCCTACATTATCACGGACCGCAAGTCCACCGAACTACGCTTGCGCAATAGTTTGAATGAGAAGGAGGTTCTCTTAAGAGAGGTGCATCATCGGGTCAAGAACAACCTGCAGATCATCACCAGCATCCTGAATTTGCAGACCGCACACGTGGATGGAGATGAACGCATACTGGAGCTCCTGCGCATCAGTCGGGATCGGGTGCGAAGCATGTCCTTCATTCACGAAAGCCTATACCAAAGCAAGGACTTCAGCTTCATCGACATGGCCACTTATATCGATGGCCTGAGCCGAAACCTCGTCATGAGCTATGACCTCAGTGGGGTGGTTTCATTGGAACGCGACCTGCATCGCGCCGAGCTTGTTCTGGATCAAGCCATACCCTGTGGCCTCATCTTGAATGAAATCATCAGCAATGCCTTCAAACACGCCTTCCCGGATAAACGCGCCGGCGTGGTCCGCATCGGGTTGCGCATGAACGGAGAGCGGGTCTCGATCTCTGTTGCGGACAACGGGATCGGCCTGCCCAAGGGCTTCGATACCGAGAAGGGAGGCAATCTCGGATCGGAGTTGGTGCGGACCTTGGTGGAACAGCTCGATGGGAAGTTGGAGATCAAGAGTGGTGCAGGGGTGGCGTATTTACTTACTTTTGATCGATCCAAGTAACACATGGCCCAGACCAATGTCCTCGTAGTTGAGGACGAAAGCATCGTAAGCAAGGACATCCAGCACAGCCTGAAGAAGTTGGGCTATAATGTGGTGGGCGCTGCAAATACTGGCGAATTGGCGGTGAGCCTAGCGCTGGAACATATGCCGGACATCATCCTGATGGACATCATGCTCAAGGGCGAGATGAACGGGATCGAAGCGGCAGATGCGATCCGGAAAGAAACCAATATCCCAGTGATCTTCCTGACTGCCTATGCGGACGAGAGCACACTGGCCAAGGCGAAGGTGACCCAGCCGTATGGGTACATCATCAAGCCGTTCAAGGAGATCGACATCCACACGTCGATCGAAATGGCTCTGTACAAGCACAAGAAGGAGACCGAAGTGCTCAAAGAACGCGACCTGCTCTATTCCCTCGTGGAGAACAAGGATGCGGGTGGACGCGACATCATGTTCGTGAAGAGCAACAGCCGCTTGGTGAAACTCAAGACCGGCGACATCTACTTCATCGAAGCACTGAAGGATTACGTGGTGATCAATACCCTCAATACGCGGTATACCATCCACAGCACGATGAAGGATATCGAATCGAAACTGCCGGAGGCGGATTTCATTCGGGTACACCGCAGTTTCATTGTGAGGCTGGACAAGATCGTGGCTATCGAGCAGCCCAACCTGATCCTGGAGAACGACAAGAAGGTGATCCCGATCGGTGGTAGTTACAAGGATGACCTGGCCAAGCGCCTGAACCTCGTCTGATCCCAGCCCTAGCGTCGCTTTCCTTTCTTTCCCTTCTTGGGTTTTGTTCCCTGTTTCGGGCGTTTGCCCTTGCTGCTGGCCTTGCGCGGTGCCACGGAGGATGGCTTGGGTGTACTGCGACGCTGGAATTTCCCGGAGGTGGTCACAGCGGGTTCGCCTGTTAATACGAAGTCGACCGCGCGCCGCTCCATATCCACCGCCTTGATGGTCACTTCCAACTCATCACCCAGTTGGAATTTGCGACCGGTCCGCTGACCGACCACAGCGTAGCGCTCCTTGTCGAAGCGGAACACATCACCGGGCAATTCCCGAAGACCGATCAGTCCTTCGCATTTGTTCTCACGCAGCTCCACGTATATGCCCCAGGAGGTGAGTCCGCTGATGATCCCCTCGAAGCTTTGCCCGATACGCGCTAAGAGGTACTCGGCTTGCTTGTACTTGATGCTGGCCCGCTCCGCATCACTCGCCTGTTTCTCCATGCGCGAGCTGTGCTTGCAGCTCAATTCCAACGCGTCGACATCCAGCGGTTTGCCTCCCGCTAAATAGTGCGCCATGGCCCGGTGTACCAGAAGGTCCGGATAGCGCCTGATGGGGGAGGTGAAGTGGGTGTAGTGCTCGAACCCCAAGCCGTAGTGCCCGATGTTCTCCGTACTGTACACCGCTTTGGACATGCTGCGGATCGCGACTTGTTTGATGATATTCTCCTCCTCCTTGCCTCGCACCTCTTTCAATAGGTCGTTGATGGCATGCGGAAGATCCGCTGCATCAGCCTGTCGCAGCTGGAAACCGAAGCTCTTGGCCAAGGCCCTGAGCTGATCCACCTTTTCCGGATCCGGAAGGTCGTGGATGCGATATACGAATGGGCGTTTGGCGCGTTCGGTCCCACCGGGCCGCTTGTTCACCCAGGCGGCAACGCGCTTGTTCGCCAGCAGCATGAACTCTTCGATGAGCCAGTTGGCCGGTCCCATTACCTTCTCATACACACCCAGCGGTGCGCCCTGCTCATCCAGCTTGAATTTCACTTCGTTGCCCCCGATCTCCAACGCTCCGTTCGCAACGCGTTCTTTGCGAAGAACCTGTGCCAATTGGTGTAGAAGGAGTACTTCGCTTTTGTACTCACCCTCGCCGCCGTCGATGATCGCTTGGGCATCGGCATAAGCGAAACGGTGGTGGGAGCGCATCACCGTTCGTCCGAACCACTCCTGCTTGATCTGCGCTCGATCATCCAACTCGAAGATCGCACTGAAGCTCAATTTGTCCGAATCGGCATGGAGGGAGCACAGGTCGTTGCTGAGTTTCTCAGGGAGCATAGGTACCACGCGGTCCACCAGATATACACTGGTCGCTCTGGTTGCGGCCTCCATATCCAACACGCTACCGGGCTGCACGTAGTGGCTCACATCCGCGATATGTACACCGATCTCCCAGTTTCCATTGTCCAGTTTCCGAACACTTAGCGCGTCGTCCAGGTCCTTGGCATCGTCCGGGTCGATGGTCAATGTGGGGATCGAGCGCACATCACGGCGCTTGGCGATCTCCTCTGGGGTCACGCCACTCGCTATGGCCTCCGATGCCTTGAGTACACTTTCTGGGAACTCCAGCGGCAAGCCGAACTCGGCGAGAATGGCGTGCATCTCCACCTGGTGTTCACCGGCCATTCCCAGTATCCGCAACACCTTTCCGCGTGGTTCGTCCCGGGCATCCTTCCACTCGCCCAACTCCATGATCACCTTCTCGCCCTCGTGCGCTCCATTGACCTCGGCGGCGGGGATCACGAATGGCCGCTGGATCCGTTGGTCATCTGCCACCAGGATCATGCGCCCCTGTTTCTTGTGCAGGGTGCCCACGAATTCCGTACGGCGTCGCTTCAGCACCTTCACCACCTTGCCTTCTTGGCGGTTACCCCTACCGCCGACCAGTTTGATCACCACCGTGTCCCCGTGTAGAGCGGTGCCGATATCGCGTTGCTGCACGTAAACATCATCTTCACCAACCACTCCCAAGCGCACGTAGCCTGCACCGCTGGAAATGATGTCGATGTTGCCCTCGGTCGTTTCCTTGCCACCGGTGGCGGTATAACGCCCCTTTTTACCGGATTCGATCCGCCCTTCGTCCAAGAGCAGATCGATGGCATCGAAGATCAAGTAGCGTTGCCCTTTTTCGCGGATGCCGAGTTGAAGGGCCAATTGCTGGCTGGTGATGCCCGCATGACCTGCGCCGCGAACGGCTGCGAGCACCTGTTGAACGAGCTGATCGGGCTGGGTGGATGGTTTTGCCAAAGCGGATACGGGGCCTGCCCGGATTTGATGGGCCGCAAGTTAGCCGCGTCCAAGTGCCCAAGGGTCACGACCGGATACCCAATAACCCTCCACCAACAGGTGTTGATAACCAACAGAAGATCACTACATTTGCAGCCCTTTTGCCCCGATCCATCGGGAAAAGGCCCTAGGACCCGTGACCCATGCAGGAAAGTGCCAAGATCTTCAGCGGTACCGCGACGCGGTATTTGGCCGAGAAGATCGCGGCCAGTAGCGGCGAACGCTTGGGCGAGGTCACCGTGGATCGCTTCAGTGACGGAGAATTCCAGCCCAGCTACGAGGAGACCGTGCGCGGTGAACTGGTGTTCATTGTGCAAAGCACCTTCCCGCCGAGCGATAACCTCTTCGAATTATTACTCTTGGTGGATGCTGCTAAACGCGCCAGTGCCAAGCGCATCGTTGCCGTGTTACCCTATTTCGGATTCGCCCGGCAAGACCGCAAGGACAAGCCACGGGTCTCCATCGGGGCCAAGCTGGTGGCCAATATGCTCACAGCAGCGGGTGTGGACCGGATCATGACCATGGACCTCCATGCAGACCAGATCCAGGGGTTCTTTGAAGTGCCGGTGGACCATTTATTCGCCAGCAGCATCTTTTTACCCTACATCAAGGAACTGGACCTTCCCGACCTGATCATGGCCGCACCGGATACCGGTGGCACCAAGCGGGCCAATGCCTATGCCAAGCACTTGGGTTGCGACATGGCGATCTGCTACAAGCAGCGCAAGGTGGCCAACCAAGTGGACAGTATGACGGTGATCGGTGATGTGCAGGGAAAGAACGTGGTGCTCGTGGATGATATGGTGGATACCGCAGGCACATTGACCAAGGCGGCCGATATGATGATGGAGCAGGGCGCTTCCAGTGTGCGTGCCTTTTGCACCCACCCGGTCCTTAGTGGCGATGCCTACGACCGGATCCAGCGAAGTGCACTTACCGAACTCATTGTTTCCGATACCATTCCGCTGAATGCCGACAAGGCCAAGGCGACCTCGAAGATCAAACAACTCACCGTTGCAGACCTCTTTGGCGACGTGATCAAGCGCGTCCAAACCCACGAGAGCATCAGCAGCCATTTCATCATCGCATAACAACACCCTCGGACATGAATAAAGTAGCGCTTAGCGGCTCCATCCGCAATGAGATCGGCTCCAAGTACGCCGCCCAACTGCGCCGTGAGAAACGCGTTCCCTGCGTACTTTACGGTGGCGAAAAGACCGTCCACTTCAGCGTGGATGAGAGTGCCCTGAACAAATTGGTGTTCACCCCGGAACTCAACGGCATCGACTTGGATCTGGACGGCACGAAGACCTTGGCCCTTGTGAAGGAGAAGCAATTCCACCCACTCACCGACCGCGTGATCCACGTGGATTTCATGGAAGTGAACGAGGCCAAAGAGACGAGTGCGGTGCTTTCCGTGCGTCTGAACGGCCAACCGGTCGGCGTGCGCAATGGAGGCACGTTGAGCCAGACCATGCGCAAGCTCCGCGTGAAGGGCCTGCCCAGCAAGCTGCCACAACGCGTGGACATCGACGTTTCGGGGTTGGATGTGAACCAGACCATTCATGTTGAAGACCTGAAGTTGGACGGCATCACCATGCTTGAGCGGGGCCGGGATGTGGTCGCAGCAGTGAAGGTCGCGAAGAAGGCGGCCGAGACGGTTGAAGCCGCTGCAACTCCAGCTACTCCAGCAGCTGCCGATGCCAAGAAGGCGGAAGCCAAGCCGGCCGCGAAGAAATGACCCCGGGACCCAGTTCCCTGTAGACCACCAGAACGGACCCCTGATCCACGCAGGGGTCCGTTCCATTCCTGCCCTGGATGAAATTCCTCATCATCGGCCTAGGGAATCCCGGCTCGGAGTACGCGGATACCAGGCACAACATCGGCTTCCAGGTCCTTGATGCCTTGGCCGCTACTGCAGGTGTCAAGTTCGCCCCAGCGCGCTACGGCGACCATGCGGAATTCAAGCATAAGGGGCGCACCTTCATCCTGATCAAGCCGGCCACCTTCATGAATTTGAGTGGAAAGGCCGTGCGCTATTGGATGGAACAAGAGAAGGTGCCCACAGAGCGGCTGTTGGTGATCACCGACGACCTAGCCTTACCCTTCGGTGCGATCCGCATCAAACCGGCCGGTGGTGCCGGTGGGCACAACGGTTTGTCCAGCATCATCGAACTGTTGGGCACTGATGTGTACCCGCGATTGAGGTTCGGTGTGGGCAACGATTTTGCCCGTGGCCGACAAAGCGAATATGTCCTTGGGATCTGGAATGAAGAGGAACGCAAGGGTCTCGCGGAGCGGATGGAGTTGGCCTCCAAAGCCATCCTCCAATTCGGCCTGCTCGGCATCGACCAAGCCATGAATGGCTTCAACAAGCGCTGACACGACCAAGACCCGACCATTACCTTTGGTGCTTAATTCCCATCTACACATGCTTTCCAAGAAGATCGAAGCCGCCCTGAATGCACAAGTCCAAGTAGAAGCCATGAGCAGCCAAGCCTATTTGGCCATGGCCTCTTGGGGGGAGAACCAAGGATTGAGCGGAACCGCAGCGTTCTTGTACAAGCACAGCGACGAGGAGCGTCTGCACATGTTGAAACTCGTGAAATTCATCAACGAACGGGGAGGCAAAGCGGTGATCCCAGCCCTGAAACAGCCGAGTACGAGCTTCAAGTCCATCACGGACATTTTCAAATCGCTCCTTTTTCACGAGACCAAAGTGACCCAGGAGATCAACGGTGTGGTGGATATGTGCTTGAAGGAAAAGGACTATACCACGCACAACTTCATGCAATGGTATGTAAGCGAACAGATCGAGGAGGAAGCTCTCGCACGCACCCTGATCGATAAACTGAACCTGATCGGCAACGACAAAGGGGGGCTGTACCTGTTCGACCGCGACCTGCAAGGAATGAGTGCAGCGCCTGCCGGTATGGGACATCCGTAAGTACTGCCCGCCCTAGATCGGGATCGCTACGACCGTACGTCAACACTGTTTTGTTGACAGTTGGATAGCGCGCCTGAGTGCCATAGGTGCGCTATCCGCCTACTTTGCCGCGTGGTGCGGTGGTTCGGCATAGGATCGGTATGGGGAGGACACAATGTCTTTCCGAATACCATGACTGCGAGGTTACGTCGACTGATCCTGTTCACCCCGCTGTTCTTGTTCGCCGCAATACCGCAACAGCCGCGCGAAGCAGAGAAGGATACCACGGCCATTCTGCAGGCGAACTACCTGTACAACATCGCGAAACTGGTCGAGTGGAAGGATCAGGACATGCGAACGGGCAACTTCGTGATCGGCGTGATCGGTAGTGCGAACCTGTATCAAGAACTGATCAAACAGTACTCCACCCGGACCATCGGCAAGCAACCGATCGAGGTGCGGAAATTGCCCCGTTCCCCGGAGGTGGAACGCTGCCACATCCTGTTCGTGGGTCGTAGTGACCTCGCACTATTGCCCGAGATCTACAAACGCATGCAGGATCAGCCCACCATGGTGATCACCGAGTACGCCGGTGCGCTGGAGGATGGTGCCATCGTGAACTTCGTGAAGGTGGACAACCTGCTGAAGTATGAAATGAGCATGAAGAACGCCCAGAAACACAGACTCGTCATGGGCCTTACCTTGAAGAACCTCGCACACCGCGTGGAGGAATGAGCATGATCCGCCGCCTGATCATAGTCGTCCTAGCAACGCTAAGCAGCGTTTGGCTCGCCGCGCAAAGCGATCCGTTGGTGGAGGCCTTGCGGAAATACCAGGCCGGAGACCTTGCAGCGGCTCGCACCTTGATCGATGAAGCCGTGCGCTTACCGGCCCATGTGGAAGATGCAGAGGCGTGGCTCTTGCGGGGCTTCGTGTACAAAGACATCTTCAAGGGGGCCACCGATAGTGGAATTGGCGACTTGTTGCGCGACGAAGCATTGGCCAGCCTGTACACCAGTATCGGGTTGGATACCGCCGGGAGTTATCGCGAGAATGCGGCGCAGGCGTACGATTTCCTTGCACGTTCCTATTTCAATGATGCGGCAAAGGCCCTCAATGACATGGACCACGAGCGCGCCCTCGCCATGTTCGCGAAGTACAAGGAGGCCACGTATCGGAAGGATCCAGAAGCCGACCTGCGTAGTAGGGAGGTGGAGTTCATCAACGCCTTGGGTACGGTCTACACCAAGCTCTTCAACATGGAACGCAAGGATACTGCTTGGTTCGAAATGGCCGTTGGCTCTTATCGTCTAGTGCTGGAACTGGATCCGGAGAATTACGGTGCCAACTACAATTTGGCCACCCTATACTACAACCGCGGGGTGTACAACATCCAGCGGATCAATGCGGACGATGAGATCCCGAGCATTTTGGAGATCCAGTCCGCAAGCCGTGAGTTCTTCCAGCAAGCGTTACCCTTCATGCTGAAGGCCCATGATATGAACCCCGAACGCCGCGAAACACTGCTCGGCCTAGAGGGTATCTATTACAGCTTGCAGGACCAGAACAACTCAGACAAATTCCGGCAACTCTTCGAAGAGATCGCGCCGGAAGAGCGCTGACCATTCCCATGGCCTTTCGCATCACCATTGGACGTAAGATCAGTATGGGTTTCGGCCTGTTCATCTTCTTCGCCCTGTTGGTGGTGATCCTCACCAACCGGACCTTGGAGCGGAGTCGGTCCATCAACGATGAGATCAACAACGTATACGCCCCGAGCGTGGATGCGTTGGTGCGCCTGAGGAACCTGACGGTGAGTTCCCACATGCTCATCAAGCATTGGGCGCTGCTAGAAAGCCGCACGGATGCTCCTGAGAAAACGAATCTGGTGGACATCACGAACCGCGAACTGCCGCAACTCTTGGACCGCATCGATACGCTCATGGGGAATTGGGAACACCAAGAAGTGGCGCTCATGGGACAGATCACCGTGGAGATGCGCGAGTTGTTCGACCTGCACGAGCGGATCAAGTCGCTATTGCCATCGCTGGAAAGCTACAGCGACCCCTTCATCCACATGGAGCGGAACGATATCGCCGAGGAGGGTGGGCCGCTCGACCAGCATACCCACCGGGTACTGGCGGATCTGGATCGATTGCTCGAGATGCAGGAGAAGAAACGGGTGGCATTGGGCGGAGGGATGATCCGCAGCTTCGACTCCCTGAAATTCATCGTGCTGTACCTGGGGATCGCCCTAGTGATCATCGGCACCATCGCTGCCATATTGCTTGTCCGTGGGATCGTTTCCCCCGTGCAGCGCCTGCGTAGCGTGTTGCTGAGTTTGGGGCGCGGCGTATTCCCCCGCACCAAGGTGCACACCACGAACGACGAGATCGGCGACATGGGTAAAGCCCTCACTTCCCTTGTGGAAGGCTTGCGCCGTACTACGGATTTCTCGCACGCGGTGGCGGCCGGGAATTTCGAGGCTGAATTCCTGCCCATGAGTGATGAGGACATGCTCGGACACGCCTTGCTGAAGATGCGCGACGAACTCGGGCAAAGGGAAAGGATCTTGGAAATGAAGGTGATCGAACGCACCGAAGAGGTCGTTCGACAGAAACAGGAAGTGGAGCATCAGAGCCGGAAGGTGGTGGAACTCTACAAGAACGTGACCGACAGTATACGCTATGCGAAAAGGCTCCAAGACAGTATCCTGCCGCCCGAAAAACGCATGCGCGAGTTGTTGCCGGAGTCATTCGTGTATTACCGCCCCAAGGACATCGTAAGCGGTGATTTCTATTGGATGGAGCGTGTGGACGACCGGATCGCCTTCGCTGCCGTCGATTGCACCGGTCACGGGGTTCCCGGCGCATTCATGAGCCTGATCGGGCACAATGGATTGAATCAGGCCGTGAAGGAACAAGGCAGGTCGCGCCCCTCTGATGTACTGAAGGTGTTGAACAAACTGGCCTTCGAAGCATTGCACAAGGACCGGGAGCAATTCCTGGTGCGGGATGGGATGGACATGGCGCTGTGCAATTATGATCCCGCCAAGAAGGTGCTGGAATACTCCGGGGCCAATTCGCCACTGTATGTGGTCCGCGAAGGTGAGGTTCTGTTATTCCGACCGGACAAGCGCCCCATCGGAAGCTTCGAATTGGAAGGACATGACTTCACAGACCACCGGATCAACCTACAGGCCGGAGATATGGTCTACATCTTCTCGGATGGCTATGCCGACCAATTCGGAGGCCCGAAGGGAAAGAAATTCCTTTACAAACGATTTCGCGAACTGCTGATGGAGATCAGCAAGTATCCGACCGCAGAACAACAGCGCATGCTAGAAGAGGCCTTCCGTGGTTGGCGGGGTACTCACGAACAGGTGGATGATATCCTTGTGATGGGGATGCGGGCCTAGCCCTGCATGGTCCAGCCACCACCAATGCCGGTTTCGCGCGGGTTCATGCACATCACCGGGATCTGGGCTTCATTGGTAATGATCTCCTGCTCATAGGGGACCCCCAACACTCCGAAGATATTGCCTTGCGCTAGGTTCATGATGGTGATCAGATCCGCATCCACCTTCACAGCATGCTTCACCACGGCAGCCACGAAGTCGTTGCTGTCCTCTTCGGAGATGGTCGCATCGTGCTCGATGCCGCGCTCGCTCAGGTATTGATCGGCGAATTTGATGTGATTGAGCAATTGCTTGTGCAGGAACTCATCGTTCTCCTTCGGGGTCAGCAAATGCACTTTGGAATTGAAGGTCTTTGCCATATCGGCAACGAGGGTCAACTTCTGGCGGGTCTCCTTGTGTAGGTCCAAGGGCACCACGATGGAGTCGTATCCTCCTTCCTTGATCGCCCGTTCTTGAACCACCACGAAGGGAACGTCCGAACTCGTGATCACACGCAACGCACGGCTTCCGGTGATGAACTGCATGCCGCGCATGCCATGGGTGCCCATCATGATCAGGTCGGCCGAGATCTCCGCAGCCGCATCTCCGATGTCATCGAATATGGAACCCACGCGTACCAACTTATGAACCGGTACCCCGGCACTCCACTGCGAAGCTCGACCCACCTCGATGGCTAATTTCTTGCGGGCTTCTTCGGCTTCGGATTGCTTTGGTACCACATGCAGCAAATACACCTCTGCGCCCGTGTGCTTGGCAACGGTCATTGCATGGTTCATGGCGACATCCGCCACTTTCGTGAAATCCGTGGGTACCAGGATCTTGCTCTTCGTTTGGCTCATTGGTCGTTGGTCCTTGCAGGGTATGCGATAAAGCGGCTAAAGATAGAGAAGTGGGCCACTGTGCGTGCATCCGGCTTGGTGTGGAACGATCACAAAGAACGTTGAACAAACGGTTGTAAACGCCTGTAAACGACGATCGACCGGATCCAGGTGTTCGACGGATGCTGCTTTGTGCCGGTCTTCAACATCAATAACGAACACTGACCACAATGAACACATCAATGAAGAACAAAGTGCAACTGATCGGCAACTTGGGAAAGGATCCTGAACTGAAGAGTGTAGGGAACGGACATGCCATGTTGCGATTGAGCTTGGCCACGAATGAACGCTTCAAGGGCGCCGATGGCGAATGGAAGGAAAGTACGCAATGGCACCCGGTAGTGGTATGGGGCAAGCAGGCCGAACGACTGGCCAGCCAAGTGCGGAAGGGGAGTGGTCTTGTCGTAGAAGGGCGTTTGGTGCAGCGCTCCTACGAATCGAAAGAGGGTGAGAAACGGTACAGCACCGAAGTGGTACTGAACGAGTATCAGCTCTTGGGCAAGCGATCGGACGAGGAGTGACCCGGACGGCCGGTTCGTGGACGGGCTCGTGGCGATCGCCACGAGCCCTTTTATTCCTGAACCTTGATGACTCGGGCCGTGGCGCGTTTTTCCAGTCCGGTGAGGATCAGGGTATAGGCTCCATTGGGCAGTCCCGAAAGATCCAAGGAGGGGTTTGGTGGACCTAGGCTACTTGTACGTACTACACGGCCAAGTGGATCGATCAACCGCAGCGTTCCCTTGGGCGAGGCACCTGCGATCCTCAGGATGTCCGTGCATGGGTTCGGCCAAACCCGCAGCTCCTCTTGGGCAAGCTCGTTCAAACTGGTGACTTCCGAGTAATTCTCCGTGCGGCACACCAAGGCGAAGCACGTATCCAGGCTCGTTCCAGAGATCGCACCGACGAGCAGGCAGGTCTGATGCGCACCCTCGGTCGCATAGGTGTGCATCCCTACCATTGCCGTGTCGAGGGTTCCATCTCCATAAGACCACACATAGAGAAGCGGGACCACGCCATTGGCACTGACGCTGGGCTCGAAGTACACATCGGTTCCGTCGCTGTATCCGAAGAAATTCACGAATAGCCCCGGACCACAGGTGGTTGCATTCCCATCCACTTCCACCCAGGTCCCATAGGAATTCGAGCAAGTCCCATCGGTCAGGGTCAGCGTTACGAAATGGGGGCCAGGAAGCGCCCAAGTGTGTTCCGGGTTTACCCCTGTTGTCGTATTCCCGTCACCAAGATCCCAGAAGGCTCCGGGAGCCCCGGAAACGACGATCTGTTCGAAATTGGCCGTGTTCTCCCCGCCCTGGTACCAATTGAAAAAGGCGTTCGGCGAGCCGACACAAGTATCCAACGGAACGATGATCTCCTTGCAGTACGTGGCGGTGCATGGTGGAACTTCGCTCACGAGCGTGAGGCAAACGGTGTAATTGCCGGGGACGAGGTAGGTGTGCTGGTCTTGGGTGGTCAAGCTGCTGCCATCCCCGAAGTTCCAGATGGTGTTCACGACGGGGACGTGAGATCGTGAGCTATCCGCGACTTGCACAACGAGACCAGCTGTCGTGTAATGGAATGCAGGCCGCAATAGCACGTCGCAAAGAGGTTGCGCAGCCGCTGGCGCAGACAGCAGCAGAAACATCAGTACGTGTTCCAGACACTTAACGACTCGTGGTGCGAAGTTCATACTGCAAGCGGAACTGAAGGAATGTTTGAATGGGCCATGGTGTGGCGTTGTCGTTGAACGTAGCCACAGGAACGGAAACCATCGGCTCTACATGGAATTGGAGGGCTTCACAAATGGAATACCCGAGCCCAACACCCGCCCTGCCGTGGATCTGAGGCGTGAACCGGGCATCCAATCGATCGTCGTTCAGGTCGGAAACGCGCGTTGATCCATCCAAAGTCGGCTGCACCAAGGAAAGACCTTTGCGGTAGGTTGGTATCCAGACGCTGAGGCCGCCCAATGCACCGTAGTGGAAGCGCCGTGCCGTACCATGCCAAGATACCGTGACCGGGACCTGTATCGCTTGATAGCTGTTCCGTGCATCGCGCCGTTGCACGGTTCCGGGACGCAGGTCGATCACCGAATCGATGGACCAGGTGTAGAGCGTGTATTGTGCGTCCGGGTATGGGGTCGCGGTCCAATTGGTATCCACTTCCAAAACGGGTTCGTCCTCGCCGGTATCATCGTGCATGAATACGCTGCGCATCTGGGCACCTCCAATACCCAATGAAACGCTCCAGCCACTGCGCCATGTGCGCCCAAAGAGGGCGCCGGCCTGCACCGATGAGCGCCATTGCTCCGCGGTGTTCAGGTCCGCCGTCTGTGGTCCTTTCCATGTTCCGCTCACGGTTCCGACCGCCGCATAGGTACCTATCCACCACGACCCGGCTGGTAGGACGTACGAAGGAGCTTGCCTTGCGCTCGGAAGACCGGGAGTAAGGGTTGAGCCAGTCGTGATCCGTTGTGGCAACATGAATTCAGCACGGGCGGAGTTCAATGTAGCTGAATGTGTGTTCCTCTCCATAAGCGCATTGGTGCCGAGTTCCGGTGTGATCGTGCTTGGACGATCAGCAGCAGGAACTTCTGGTTCTTTCTGGCTTGAAATGGAGGTGTTGCGCGGGGTAGTATCTCCGGTCGCGCCATCAAACACTCCACCAGCCATGGAATTGGCACGCTCGGGTTGAACCGGAGCGATGTGACCGGGCACAACTGCCATCTCGTCCAATACGTCGTGTGCAAGCGCCACTGCGGCAGGGCCCTGTGGGTGCGTTGCTACTGCGGCCGTGTTCCCTTGTTCGATCGAAGAGTTCCCAGACCCACTGTCATGCGGCCTAGGTCCTGGATCGGTCGCTAGAGCTGCGGGGGCGTTCCCGTCATGACCGCTTGCACTGTGGTTCTCCACGCGGGCTGTGGGTCTCTCCGGGGCTGCATCGTACAGCCAATATGCAACCGCTCCGCCGACCAAGAACAAGCCGATCGCGGCGATCAGGTAGGGCCGCCAGAACGGGGGGGCTACGGTTTCTGTAGCCCAGCCGAAACGCACAGCCAAGGCGTTGCGCACCGATTCGGGCGGCGTGGATCCAGCGTCGTATAACGCGCTGAAGCGTTCGTCAATGGGATGTTCTTCCCGCATGGAGCAAATTGTCTTTACGTTCAATACGGGCCTGGAGGAAACTCCGGGCCTTGGATAGTTGACTGCGTGAAGTGCTTTCGCCGCAACCGAGCATCACGGCGATCTCGGAGTGGTCGTAGCCTTCGATCGCGTAGAGGTTGAACACGTGGCGATAGCCGTCCGGAAGTTCTGCGATCAGGGCCATCAATTCCTGTTCCCCCAGATCGCCCACCGCGCTGGAGGGAACCGGGGTCTCCGGTAGATGCTCAAGACCGAATCGCTCCATTTGGAATGACTTCTTGCGGTAATGATTGATCGCAGTATGTACCATGATCCTACGGACCCAGCCTTCCAGTGAACCTTCCATGCGGAAGGCATGCAGTTTCTCGAACACACGAATGAATCCTTCCTGCATCAGGTCCTGCGCTTCCAATTCGTGACGTGCATAGCGCAAGCACACAGCGTACATGCGCCGTGCGTACCGTGTATACAGGGATTCCTGACTACGACGGTCCCCATCCAAGCAACCTTGGACGAGCTCGCGTTCGTTCGGTTCACGCAAATCGGAAAGGCCTTTCCGTTCACAAGACAGCGACCTCCGCGGAAACGCTGCCTACTGCACGGTTCGTTCCAAGATAAGTCGACTCCCGCCCCGTCGCGCTCATCGGCAACATGCATCACCGTTGCGCAAACGACAGCATTCGTGTAACAAACGGCTATGAACGACTACAAGCGGTTATTGACCGACTGAGGTTACCACACCGCTGAATGTTTGCATCGTCGTTCGGTAACAGCACCGACGGCAAGAACGAAAAGTCAAACCCAAATAACACAATACCATGAACACGCTGAAGAACAAAGTGAGCCTGATCGGAAACCTCGGATTCGACCCGGAAGTGCGCGAGATCGCCAAAGGCCGCAAGGTGGCCCGCCTCTCCATCGCCACGAACGATAGTTACAAGAACGCAAGTGGAGAACGCGTTACCGACACCCAATGGCATACGGTGGTGGCCTGGGGCCAGACCGCAGAAATGGTGGAACGCTTACTCCGCAAGGGTTCACCCGTAGCGTTGGAAGGTCGCTTGGTCCACCGCAGCTACGAGGCCAAGGATGGTTCCAAGCGCTACATCACGGAAGTGGTCCTGAACAACTTCCAGCTCCTTCAGGCCAAGTCGGAAGCGGCCGCGTAGCCCCTTTCGACACGGTCCTTTGTGAAGCGGTCCCGATGTTTCGGGGCCGCTTCGTGTTTTCGGGATGCCCCTTTCCCCGCCATGGCCGAACACACCCCTAAGTCCAGCCTGTGGAAACGCAAGATCCTTCTGCTCGGTAAAAGGGGATTGAACGATTCGGAATTCATGCCGGTTGGAGCACCTTCCGGTCCTCCAGATCGGCTCGATCGGATCCACTGATCATCTTCGGTGCGCGGGCAATGAAAAGGGGCCATCCCATTTGAGAAGGCCCCTTCTTCATCCTATTCTTTGTTCAGATCAATCCAAAGTTGAGCTGGGCTTAGATGTGGTGAACGTGCGTGGGAGTACACGTTCGGACCCATGAGCCGAAGGCGAGACCGCTCCACTACGCATTCCGAAACGGCATTACTTCGACCACTCCGCTCATTCCACCATGATCTTGCGGTACACAGCTTGCCCATCTACGTCCATGCGCAATACATAGGCAGCTGGCGCCAGATCCACGACTGGAATGCTATGAACCGAGGTTGAAGCACGTTCAGTACGGACCAAACGACCATCCAAAGCGAAGAGGCGTAGTTGCGTGTTCGCGGGAAGGCCCGTCACTTGGATCGCGTCGTGCGCTGGGATCGGGAAAACGTTGATCGAACTGGTGCTTGCATCCGCAAGGCCAACAGAAAGGTCTACTAGTTCGCAGAATTGGGTCCAACAGGTGTCCTGTTCGGCCTCGTTCCAGTACCAAGCGTTCATGCACACCTCATAGGGTCCTGGCGGCTCGTAGAGGTGCGTGATCGTATTCGTGTATCCATCGGTACCATCACCGAAATCCCACACCACACCATCCAGTACAAAGTTCGCTGTGCCGAAAAAGACAACGATCGTCCCTTGTGCATCGTAGGTGAAGGTGCATGCGAAATCGGGGTTACAACCGAAACCGCCACCCACCACGATCGTGGTACAGGTGCTATCCGCACAATTGCCTTGCTCCACGGTAAGGCATACGGTGTAGGTCCCGGGTGCGAACACGTGGTCAGGCTCCATTGCATCGCTTGTGCTTCCGTCTCCGAAATCCCAGAAATAGTTGGCCGACGCGCCGATCGGTAGTTCCTGTGTGCAGTTCTGGAAGAAGTAGACCCCGTTCTCGAAGGGCAGTGCCTCGAAGCAGGCCACCAAGCTGTCGCAGAGGTCTCCATTACTGACTACGATCAGTTCACAATTCTCTGCAAAGCAGGTGTCCTGTGTCACGGGATCCCAAGCTGACACCACCAAACACACTTGGTACGTGCCAGCACCGGGGAACGTATGGTAGGGGTTAGGGCCAAGACCTTCAGTTCCATCGCCGAACTGCCACTGGTAGGTCCAGCTAAGATCGATCACCTCATTTGCGAAATTCATTCCGGTGAGGCCCCCAGATGCAATGAAACCGGCATCGAGATCGTCACACGGGCTGGGTTCACCGATCACGACGGTCATGCAGGTTTCATCCACGCAGGTGATCACTCCACCGCCGGTCAATTCGAAGATGCTGACGACCTGCAAGCAAGCCTCGTAGACCCCGTTTGTAGCATAGGTGTGGAAAGGTTGTGCATCGTTGCTTGAGGAGCCATCGCCGAAGGTCCAGAAGAAGGTGGTCTGAAGTCCAGCGCCCGTGGTGGAGTTGGAGAATGCAGTGCCATTGGGCGTGGTGAAGTGAACGAAGTCAGCCTCTAGGTCAGCACACGGGTCGCCACTGCCTACAATTACCATGGTACACGTGCTATCCACACAATTCTGCCAGAATGCAGTGAGGCAGACGGTATACGTACCGGGTTGTGCGTAGACATGGTCGGCGATCACACCGCCATCGAGGTTGCCGTCGCCGAAGTCCCACTCGAATTGTGCGCCTTGAATGATGGACGAGCAATTCTCGAATAGAAAGGCGTTGTTGCCTTGGTCGCTCACGATCATGCATGCTTCAAGAGCATCACACGGGTCGTTACCACTTACGATGACCAACTCGCAGTGATCTGCGAAACAGGTGTCCTGCGCGATCGGATCCCAAGCATACACCACCAAGCAGACCTGGTAGGTGCCGGGCTCCGCGTATGTGTGGTACGGGTTCGGGCCATCACCATCGGTATCGTCACCAAAATACCAGAGATAGGTCCACTGATTGGTGATCACATCATTGGCGAAATTGACTCCCAACCCAGCAGAAGATCCAAAGAACCCGGCATCGAGATCGTCGCATGGGCTGGGTTCGCCGATCACGACGGTCATGCAGGTGTCGTCCACGCAGGTGATCACTCCACCATCGGGTAGCTCGAAGATGCTGATGACCTGCAAGCAAGCTTCGTAGACCCCGTTTGCAGCATAGGTGTGGAAGGGTTGTGCGTCGGAACTGCTCGCTCCATCACCGAAGTCCCAGATGAAGGAGGTCTGGAAGCCAGTGCCGGCGGTGCCATTGCTGAAGAGCGTTCCGTTCGGCGTGGTATTCCAGGTGAATCCTGCTTGCAGCCCAGCGCAGGGGTCCGTTGCCCCCACGGTGATCGTGGTGCAGGTCGTGTCTGCGCAGTTCTGCCAATAGGCGTAGAGGCATACCGTGTAGGTTCCGGGCTGGTCGTATTGGTGTTCCGCATGGAAGCCATTGATGGTGCTGCCATCACCGAAGTCCCAGATGAATAGTGCTCCGGGAAGCAAGCCGGTGCAGTTCTCAAAATAGTAACCGCCGGCCGTCAGTTCAATGGACTCGAAGCAGGTGCTCAACGAATCGCAGGGGTTGCCGCCAGAGATCAGCACCATCTCGCAATGGTCGGCGAAACAACTATCCTGTGTCACCGGGTCCCATGCTGACACCACCAAACACACCTGGTACGCGCCTGCGCCCGGGAACGTGTGGTAGGGGTTGGGGCCATAACCTTCCGTTCCGTCACCGAAATACCACTGGTAGGTCCAACTCAGATCGATCACATCATTGGCGAAATTGACTCCCAACCCAGCAGAAGATGCAAAGAACCCGGCATCGAGATCGTCGCATGGGCTGGGTTCGCCGATCATGACGGTCATGCACGTGTCGTCCACGCAGGTGATCACCCCGCCACCGGGTAGCTCGAAGATGCTGACGACCTGCAAGCAAGCCTCGTAGACCCCGTTCGCAGCATAGGTGTGGAAAGGTTGTGCATCGTTGCTTGATGAGCCATCGCCGAAGGTCCAGAAGAAGGTGGTCTGAAGTCCAGTGCCCGTGGTGGTGTTGGAGAATGCAGTGCCATTGGGCGTGGTGAAGTGGATGAAATCCGCCTCCAAACCAGCGCATGGAACGCCACCATCTACAATTACTGTGGTGCACGTGCTGTCCACACAGTTCTGCCAGTAGGCGGTGAGGCACGCCGTATAAGAACCCGGTAGCGCGTAGGTATGTTCTGTTGCCAAGCCATTGGCTTGTTCTCCGTCGCCGAAGTCCCAAACGAATTGCACGCTGCCAATGATGGATGAGCAATTCTCGAAAAGGAAGGCGTTATTGCCCATATCGTTCACGATCATACACGCTTCAAGTTGATCGCATGGGTCTTCGCCTGCGGTGATCGTATGGCACACTTCATCCGTGCAACCTCCGGGCCAAGTGGTGATCTGACAAACCGTGTAGATCCCAGGGCTCATGTACGTATGGACAGGACCGAAGACCGTGGAAGTAGACCCATCTCCGAGATCCCAAATGAAGGAGGAAGCGACGGACGGGGTAGAACAGTTGTTGAAGAAGAAGGTATTTGCCGACAGCGGTAATGCCTCGAAACAAGCCTCTAAGCCCTCACAGGGGTCGCCACCTGCAACAGTGATCGTGGCACACGATTCTGCCCAGCAACTGTCCTGCGCCAGTTCGTTGTAGTACCAGCCCGCAACGCAGACGGTATAGGTTCCGCCTTGGGCGTACGTGTGCGATTCGGTGCTGCCATAGCCCTCCATGCCATCGCCGAAGTTCCAAAGGAAGTAGGTGTTCGTGTGGTTCGAAGTGGCCACGAACTGCACCACATTACCTGTGATCCCCGTGGTGGCAAGTACAACGTCGAAATTGGGGTCGCACGGTGGAATACCACCTACTTCTACAAGATCACAATGCTCTGCGGTGCACACGATCACACCGGTAGGTATTGGCCCTGGGTAAACGCTGATCGCGAGCAAGCAAACCTCATAAACCCCAGACTCGGAATAGGTATGGAACGGTTGTGCATCGTTGCTCGTGCTGCCATCGCCAAAACTCCAAGAGAATGTGGTGGACATACCGGTTCCAGAGGTACCATTGGAGAATTGCGACCCATTGGGGGTGTTGGTCCATCCGAAATCCGCGTTCAATTGAAGACAGGGGTCCCCATTGGCAATGGTGATCACCGTGCATGTGCTGTCCTCGCAATTCTGCCAATAAGCGGTGAGGCAAACCTCGTACTGTCCCGGTGCGGTGAACTCGTGCGTAGGGGCTACCTGTGTGCTTACTGAACCATCTCCAAAGGACCATACGAACTGGGTGCCGCCTTCATTCGGCGTGCAGTTATTGAAGAAGAAGGAGGATGTTCCGGCACCGCTTGGAACGAAGCAGGCTTGGAAATTGGCGCACGGCTGGGCCACGGCCGTTGAAAAGAGCAGGCCAGCGAAGAGGGTGGAGTAAGCGCGCATGGATGTCCGGTTGGGGGTTCTGAGAAAGAAGACGCAGGGCAAACGACGTTCGTCGCCTCGGATGCTCCACGAACCGAAAGCTATGGGCTGCCGAGGGGAAGTTCAACAAACGATCAGGGCTATCGGGTCTTAATTCTTTCCGCAGATTGCGCAGATGACACAGATAAATACAGCACGTGTTCTAACGGACGGGGTTTGATGGTGTGAGGTTTAGGCCGACCCCGAGTCATGCTCATGAGATTTCAAGGGACAAGGCCGGTCTTCCTTCCGCCTTTAGGCGGAATAGCTGTGTCCATCTGCGACATCCGTGGATGAGATCATACGGCAATCGCCGTGGATAAGTGGCGATGGCCCTTAGCAAACGATCTCCTCTGTTGGTGGTTAGTACCGATCATGCTACTTTTGCCGTCCCTTAACGGGTACCTTCCCTGGTAGCTCAGCTGGTTAGAGCACATGACTGTTAATCATGGGGTCGCTGGTTCAAGTCCAGCCCGGGGAGCAAAAAGCCTCAGCGAGAAAGCTGGGGCTTTTGTGTGAATGGCTCACTGGGTGTACATCGCATACTGTGCTGTATCGTTATTTCGTTGGGGCGCTTCTAGGGATCTCTTCGCCTGCATATGGTGACTTGGCCATTGTGATAAGGGTACCTCGAAGAACCTCGAACGGATGGCACAAGCGCTTATCGTTCTGGGCAGACAAGGCGCGACGAAAGGAAGTTACCCACAGGTAACTGACTGAGGAGAAGCAACTGCTTCATCCCGCGCTATGCGGGAGCCGGATGACCAAACGAGAAGTGCTTGCCCGCAGGGGTGGCCGAAAGGCCGATGCCGCCGGAGTGAGGTTCTTCGAGGTACCCATAAGGCCTTTAAGAGAAAGGGGGCTTGCCAATAGCAAGCCCCCTTCTTCAATTCGTTCGTATGTGGATCAACGACCCATCAGCACGAGCTTCTCACGTAACACATTTCCGTTGGAGCGCAAGCTGATGAAGTAGGTACCTGCTGCTTCGCTGGAGAGGTCCATGCGCACTATGCCCGCCTGGATCGTGCTCGTAGCAGCCACCAAACGACCGCTCAGGTCGCGCACTTCGATCGTGGAACCTTGGTTCAGGTTCGCAGGGACCTCGATGCTTACGATACCGTTGGTCGGGTTTGGATAGATATTCATCGAATTCGTTGCACGTGTCCCTTCAACAGAAGTCGGAACGCACATGGTCTCTACACTACTTACGCAGGTGATCGCTGGGAAGCCATTGTCGGTCGCATCGTTGGTGCTAACGCCGCAAGCTCCATCCTCGCTAACGACGATGAAGTATGTACCAGCTTCGCTTGCGGTCCAGGTGAGTTCGCATGTGGAACCCACATCCAGACCGAAGGCATCCACCGCGCCGCTAGGAGCGATGATGGTGAAGTACAGCGGCCAAGCCGTACCGCCAACACCATTGCAGGCGCTGAAGGTGTACATGCCACCAAGTGCGACGTTTTCCATGGCATAGGCTTCGTCTGCCCACACTTCGAAGGCTGTGAGTTCATTGAAAGGGCAGCCCGTCCCATCATCGCAGGGAGCGCCACCGAACTCGATGTTGAAATCGACCCAACCAGTAGTAGTGCTCGGGTTGATCCAAGTGGTGCATCCATCACCGGGAGGAGCGCAGGCAGTAATTGGGCTGCCAACGCAAGTAATGGAAGGGAAGCCATTGTCGGTCGCATCATTGGTGCTGATACCGCACGCTCCGTCCTCGCTCACGACGATCAAGTAAGTACCGGCTTCGCTCGCTGTCCAGGTCAGTCCGCAATTGGAACCCGCATCCAGACCGAAGGCATCTACAGCGCCACTCGGAGCAATGATGGTGAAGTACAAAGGCCAAGCTGTTCCGCCCACGCCGCTGCATGCGCTAAAGGTGTATGTGCCACCTAGGGCAACGTTGTCCATGGCATAGGCTTCATCGGCCCAGACCTCGATCCCATTGATCTCGTTGAATGGGCAACCGGTGCCGTCATCACAAGGTGCTCCACCGAACTCGGTGTTGAAATCGCCCCAACCACCATCGGGTGCGGGGTTGATCCATGTGGTGCATCCATCCGCAGGAGGAGTGCAGGCCGTGGCGGCGCTACCTACGCAGGAGATCGCAGGGAAGCCATTGTCGGTCCCATCGTTCGTGCTGACACCGCACGCTCCATCTTCGCTCACAACGATGAAATAGGTACCTGCTTCGCTTGCCGTCCATGTGAGTTCGCAAATGGAACCCACATCCAGACCGAATGCATCCACAGCGCCGCTAGGAGCGACAACGGTGAAGTACAAAGGCCAAGCTGTTCCGCCCACACCGTTGCAGGCGCTAAAAGTGTAAGTACCACCCATGGCAACGTTGTCCATGGCATAGGCTTCATCGGCCCAGACCTCGATCCCATTGATCTCGTTGAATGGGCAACCGGTCCCATCATCACAAGGTGCTCCACCGAATTCGGTGTTGAAATCGGCCCAACCGCCATCGGGTGCGGGGTTGATCCATGTGGTGCATCCATCGCCGGGAGGGGTGCAAGCCGTAGCCGCGCTCCCTACGCAGGTGATGGCTGGGAAGCCATTGTCGGTCCCATCGTTCGTGCTGACACCGCACGCTCCATCTTCGCTCACAACGATCAAGTAGGTACCGGCCTCGCTCGCTGTCCAGGTGAGTTCGCAAATGGAACCCACATCCAGACCGAATGCATCCACAGCGCCGCTAGGAGCGACGATGGTGAAGGACAGTGGCCAAGCAGTACCTCCCACGCCATTGCACGCGCTGAAGGTGTATGTTCCGCCGAGCGCAACGTTGTCCATGGCATAGGCCTCGTCGGCCCATACTTCGATCCCATTGACTTCGTTGAACGGGCAACCGGTGCCGTCATCGCAAGGCGCTCCACCGAACTCGGTGTTGAAATCGGCCCAACCGCCGTCGGGTGCAGGGTTGATCCATGTGGTACACTGGGCTTGTGCTGCCACAGAAAGAGCTAATAACCCTGCTACCATGGGTAGGCGCAGCGTATTGGCCAAACGTGTAAAGTATTTCATGTATGAATGGTTTAGGAGGGGCCTAAGGTAGCATTGGTGATTCCTTCTTGAACCGATCGAGCAAGAGGTTGGTTCCCCCAGTAACCCGCACCTTTGCCCACACATACTTCAACACATGCAACTCATCACTGTCGGTACCGTCGCATTCGATCGCATTGAAACCCCATTCGGCATTGCCGAAAAGACCGTGGGTGGTGCAGCCACATACATTTCTCTTGCCGCCTCGGTGTTCCTGGATAAGATGGGTCTTGTAAGTGTGGTCGGGGACGATTTCCCGGAATCCGTGATGCAGCAACTCCAGGATCGTGGTGTGGATCTCGCTGGGTTGGAGGTGCTGAAGGGCAAGGAGAGCTTCTTCTGGGCGGGCCGATACCACTATGACATGAACACCCGTGATACGTTGGAGACCCGCCTCAATGTCCTGTTGGAACTGGACCCGAAGCTGCCTGAGTCGTATCGCCAAGCACCGTATGTGATGCTCGGCAACTTGGACCCCACGGTGCAAGGCAAAGTGTTGGATCAAATGAAGGACCGTCCCGCTTTGGTGGTGATGGATACCATGAACTTCTGGATGGACAGTGCGCTGGAGAAGCTCAAGGAGGTGATCGCTCGCGTGGACATCCTCACGATCAACGATGCTGAGGCGCGGCAGTTGAGCGGAGAACACAGCTTGGTGAAAGCGGCAGTGAAGATCTTGGACATGGGCCCCAAGTACTTGGTGGTGAAGAAAGGAGAGCACGGCGCACTCCTCTTTGGTCCGGATCGGGTCTTCTTTGCACCCGCGTTGCCCTTGGAGGATGTGATCGACCCGACAGGTGCTGGCGACACATTCGCCGGTGGATTCATTGGATACTTAGCCCGTACGCAGGACCACAGCTTCGATAATCTCAAACGCGCCATCATCGTCGGAAGCGCCATGGCTAGTTTCACCTGCGAGAAATTCGGCATCGAGCGGATCGCGGAAGTGAGCCGAGAAGACATCGACGAGCGGATCCAACAGTTCGTGGAATTGGTGGATTTCGATATTGAGTTGGTGGAGGGGTGATCACCCGATCCGCTTCGCCACCTCGTCCCAGTTCACCACGTTCCACCAGTTCGCGACGTACTCGTTGCGCTTGTTCTGGTACTTCAGGTAGTAGGCGTGCTCCCAAACATCGAGGGCCAACAGAGGCTTGCCCTTGAAGTCGCTCACATCCATCAACGGGTTGTCCTGATTCGCGGTTGAACCAATGGTCAGCTTGCCTTCGTGTTCCACCAACCAGGCCCAACCACTACCGAAGCGCTTCATTCCCGCTTCTGTGAATGCGGCTTGGAATTTCTCAAAGTCACCGAAGCTCGCGTTAATGGCATCCAACACTTTTCCCTCGGGCCTGCCTTTGCCACCAGGGCCCATCACTTGCCAGAAGAAGTTGTGGTTCCAAACCCCGCCAACATTGTTGCGTAAGCCGGTGCTGTACTTGCCGACACTTGCTACCAGTTCCGTTTCGTTCGCAACAGCGATGTTCTCTGCCGCGATCGCCGCATTGGCGTTCTTTACGTAACCCGCATGGTGTTTGGTGTAGTGGATCTCCATGGTCTGGGCGTCGATGGAGGGCTCCAACGCGTTGTAGGCGTACGGGAGTGCAACCTGCGCCAGCACCAATGGCGGTGTTGGGGAAGAAGCAGCATCAGGTGCGGCAGAAGACTCTTCTGGTGAATTGCACGATGCAGCACTTGCCAAAATGGGTCCTGCTACGAAGGCTCCGACGCCGGCTTGCAGCGAACGCGAAAGAAATTGTTTGCGGTCCATGTGCGAAAGGTAAGGACCGAAGCTGGGTGGGCGGGTCAGCCGAAACTCACGAGCAGTTGGCCTTTCTCAACAGCTTTGCCTTTCTCGGCGTGGACGCTGCCGATGATGGCATCGCCGGGCGCCTTGATCAGGTTTTCCATCTTCATGGCCTCCAACACCAGGATCGGATCATTCTTCTTCACGGTATCTCCGGCCTTCACCAAGATGTTCAGCACCAGTCCGGGCATGGGGGCTTTGACCTCCTTCACTTTCGCAGTGGCCTTGTCCAAGCCGAGGGTGTGCATCAACCTCGAACGGTCGTCTTCCAACTGCACGGTGAAGGTGTGTGCGCCTATCCGCAAACGGACCGTGTTGTTCTCGCGGTCCTCCTTCAGCACGAGGATCCGGTGGCTACGACCATTGCGCACCAAGCTGAATGACGAAGGCCCTGTACGAACGAGGTCCGCAGCATCTTCACCAGCAGGGGTCCACGGTGCCGAAGGTGTTGCCCGCTCCAACACGATGGCTTCCTTGGTGCTGTTGATGGTGGCGAAGAGCTTGGCCATAGGTTATGCGTTTCGAGAGAGCGAGCGAAGATAGGAGCGGAGTTCAGAGCAAGGTGCCACCTTGAAGGGCCTCGTAGCCTTCATCCACGGCGAGAACACTTTGGTTGCGTGCGGCCACGGCGAGTTGGTCGCAGAGTTCGTTCAACGGATGTCCGTTGTGGCCCCTGATCCACTGGAACTTCACATTGTGCTGGCGATAGACCTTGAGAAAGCGACGCCACAGATCAGGGTTCTTCTGCTTCGCGAATCCTTTCTTCTCCCAACCGAAGAGCCAGCCTTGTTCAATGGCATCCACCACGTACTTGCTGTCGCTCACCACCATTACGTCCATGCCGGGGTTCTTCAAGGCTTCCAGCGCCTCGATCACGGCCAGCAGCTCCATGCGGTTGTTGGTGGTCATGCGGAAACCGCCCCAGATCTCCTTGCGGTGCTTGCCGCTCTCCAGCACGGCACCGAAGCCACCGGGGCCAGGGTTGCCACTCGCTGCGCCATCGGTGTGGATGGTGATCTTCATGCCGATCGCTTGGTTGGATCCGAGTTGGTCATTGCCGGGTTCAATGTGCCGGGAAGAGGTTGGTGATATTGCCAGCGAACAACTTGATGCTGATGGCCAGTAGTATGATCCCGAATGCCTTGCGCAGGACGATCAAGCCTACGCGCCCCAGCAGGCGTTCGATCCGGCCCGTTAGCATCAATACCAACAGGATCGGGATCATGTTCAGGAAGATCGCGATCAGGATGTTCACCGAGTGGAACTCCGCACGCAGCGAAAGCACCGTGGTGATCGTTCCTGCACCAGCGATCACCGGGAAGGCCAATGGGACCACGCTGTACACCTTGTTGTCCGCAGAGGCCTCCGTTAGCCCGGGAGCCGAAAGGTCTTCCTTGAACAACCGAACACCCAGGATCATTTCCAAGGCGATGAAGAACAAGACGAGCGCTCCTGCAACGGCGAAGGAACTCACATCGATCCCAAGGACATTCAGGATCCCCTCGCCCAAGTACAGGAAGGTGATCATGATACCAAGGCTTACCAGTACCGCACGTGTGGGATAGATCTTTCCCGCTTTTTGACGCACTTGCAGGATCAATGGGATACCGCCAACGATATCGATCACCGCGAAGAGGATCAGGAACGCTTTACCGATCTCGCCTAGGTCGAACATGGCGCAAAGGTCGCGCAGCGGCATGGAACACCGGATCGATGTGATCCGGTCCGAAGCATCTCGGGATCAAGGCTGCACCACCGATCGACCGGTGTAGGTGACACTGTCCGATGTGATCCGCACCAGGTACACGCCGGTCGGCACTTTTCCGCCAAGGTCCACCGCGATGCGTGTGCTTTTCCCGTCGGGGTTGATCCGCGTTGCATACATGAGCTTGCCGCTGGCATCGAGCATTTCCAAATACAAAGCGCCCGCACCAGTAGCATCCTCTCCAATTTCAACATAGAACACGTTGCCTGAGTTCGGGTTCGGCATCAATGACAGCAGCGCACCACGTGTCCTCTCACCGATGGCATCCACATTCGAAGGATCGAGCCGAACCAAGAACGCATCCGTATCACCGCCCAGTGTGTTCTGTTGGCCGTTCTCCGCGATCACGATGGATGAGTTCGTGGTGCCGCAAAAGACCACATCGCCGTTCGCTGTAATGGCGCAATCCCTGCTTTCTTCGACCCCGTCGGCGCCATAATACGTTCCCCACAGACGCGTACCCGCAGAGTTGAACTTCACTACAAAAGCATCAGCCTCCGAAATACCTGCTCCGCCGTACGAGTTCTGGTAACCCCCGGATGCAATGCCGTTGGCCGAAGCCGTAAAGCCGGTCAAGTACACATTGTCATCACCATCCACCGCACAACCAAACCCATCTTCACTTTGGGTCCCTCCATAATAGGTGCCCCATAAGCGCGCACCGGTCGGGCTGAATTTGATGAGGAACGCATCGGAGAATCCATCGCGGGCATTCTGGTGGCCGCCAGAAGCAATGGCGTTGCCGGAAAGGGTGAGTCCCGCCATGTAGATGTTGCCATTGCTATCCGTGGCAAGGCCCTCGGCGTAATCATTGCTGGAGCCGCCGTAATAGGTGGCCCATTGCCGGGCACCAGCGCCATCGAACTTTGCTAGGAAGGCATCGCCGAACGACGAGACGGTGGGCTGGTGAGCACCCGGAGTGGCCATATTCACTTGGGAATAGGTTCCACCGGCGATCAGTATGCTCCCATCTACAGCGGTAGCGCATGTGAAGGCGATATCATTCCCAAGGTCGCCATAGTAGGTGCCCCACAGCCTGGTGCCACTAGGATCGAATTTCACTAGGAAGGCATCGGTATTGAACCCACCACCGCCGAAGGTGTTCTGGAAACCGCCATCGGCGATGTTCGACGTGGACGAGGTGCTTCCGGACATGTAGATATTGCCAGATCCGTCCACAGCGCAGGATCTACCCCGGTCTCCTCGATCTCCACCATAGTATGTTGCCCACAAGCGGGTGCCGTCCGGGGCGAACTTGACCAAGAACGCATCCAGATCGCCACCAAATGCATTCTGATGCCCGCCACTGGCAATGGAAGTGGTGGATAGGGTGCTACCTGCGAGGTAACAATTGCCGCTGGCATCAACCGCGCAGGACATTCTCGTCTCGGTGCTATCGCCTCCATAATACGTGGCCCAGAGCCGAATGCCTTCCGCATTGAACTTCGCGAGGAACGCATCGCTGGCACCCCCTCCGTAGGTGGTCTGGTACCCACCATCGGCGATCGCGGTCGCGGAGCTGGTTTCACCGGCGAGGTAGATGTTGCCGCTGGCATCGATCGCGCAGGAGTGTCCTTCATCTGTGCCGCTGCCACCATAGTAGGTGCCCCATAACCGAGCCGGATCGATGGTCAAGACCTTGCTGTTGTCGTAGTCGCCAAGCACGAAGCGCAGGTGGTTTCCGTCCAGCGCGAATCGTGTGGCCACAGCGCGTGTTCCTTGGTAGCTCACTGGCGCTTCTTCCGTGGACCAACCCAGGCGGTTGCCATGCACCAGCCCTCCCCGGTCGTTCAGGTACAATTCCTCCTGATGGTCGAAGCGCAGGTCGATCAGAGCGGGATCCGCACCGGGGTGGATGATGAAATCGTACTTGAAGCCTGCCTCCATGATGTACAACACCCAGTCGATGCCGGGATACACATCGTGGTACGTAACGTGCCCGAATGAGCTTACGTCCAACGCATCGTGGGTGTAGTAGTTCGTGCGATCGGCGCTCCGGTTCTCAGTGGTCACTAGCGGGTCTGCGTTCGCACCGACCAACACCACGTCCATGCGGAAAGTCTCATTTCGGATCTCCTTGCGCAAGGCATCGAGATCCGTTTGTTCGGCAGGGTCCAGAATTTCCCTGTGCTTCAATTCGGCATATCCCGCTGGGTAGTGTTTACGGCTGAATTGATAAGCGATCCCATTGTTCAACAGAAAGATCGAAGCACCCTCCTGCACCAAGCGGAATCTTACGAAGTCCGCTTGCTCCCCATTCGTGCGAAGGACCTGCCCCTTGTTCTCTTCGAAACCAGCACCACCCACGGACAGGCTGCGAGCAGGTCGATCAAGGGGCGATGGTTTGGTGGCACAGTTGCCTTTGGATCCGAAGGTGAGGACCAGAACAGAGGTCAATAGCACACGTAGGGTAGCGATATGGGTCATGTCGAATCGTTTCGGTATGGGGCAATTATAAGTGGCAATTTGCCTTCACCCTTATGCATCCCCATAATGGGGGAGGGGGCCCACCGGTCGTATCAGCCATGAATGGCAAGGCGACCCTACATGCCATTCGCTACCTTTTCGATGGCTGCGGGGTAATGCGCATGCTCCAGTTCGTGGATGCGCTCAGCCAAGGTTTCGGGCGTATCTCCCGACAACACGGCACAGCGGAACTGTGCCAACTGATGGCCCTCGTCATACCGCTCGTTCACCAGATGTATGGTGATCCCACTCTCGGCCTCCTTTGCGGCGATCACTGCTTCGTGAACACGATGGCCATACATGCCCTTGCCGCCGAAATTCGGTAATAGTGCAGGGTGGATGTTGATGATACGATCAGGGAAGGCATTCACCATTTCAGCTGGAATCAACCGCATGAAACCGGCCAAGACCAAGAGGTCGATCCGTTGGGTCAATAATTCGCGAAGCACCGTGCCATCACGCAAGAGCTTACCATTGAAGAGGTAGCAAGGGACGCCCAGGTCCCATGAACGTTGGATCACGCCCGCTTTGGATCGGTCGCAACCGATCAACACGACTCGGACGAGCGCATGACCGTTGAAGTATTCCACGATCCGTTGGGCATTGGTGCCAGACCCCGAAGCCAGTATGGCGATGCGTACCATCTTGGATGCGAAGATGCAGCATTGCTGATCGTTCGCGAACTTCGGCACATGGCCTACGAACACATTCCATTGGATCATACGCGCCGCAATAGTGTCGAAATACTGGAGCGGGCCAAAGCCTTTTTCGCACTTGCCAATGCGCGACGCACCGTGCGTGATTTCAGTCCGGAACCCGTGCCACTGGCCGTTATGCAGGAGGTGATCCGCACGGCGGCAACCGCACCCAGCGGCGCTCACAAGCAACCGTGGACCTTCTGTTTGGTGGGTAATGCTGAGCTGAAACGAAGGATCCGTGAGGCAGCAGAAGAGGAGGAGCGGGCCAATTACAACGGTCGAATGACAGAAGAATGGCTGCGTGATCTGGCGCCCTTTGGCACGGATGAGCACAAGCCGTTCTTGGAGACCGCACCGTGGTTGGTGGTGGTCTTTAAGCGTGCATTCGAGTACGATGCGGACGGGTCCAAACACCCGAATTATTATGTGAACGAGAGCGTTGGGATCGCCACCGGCATGCTCCTTTTGGCTGCTCATCATGCTGGGTTGGTCACCTTAACGCACACGCCGAGCCCGATGAACTTTCTTTCTGTGGTGTTGGAGCGTCCGGACAACGAACGACCTTTCCTCCTGATCCCCATGGGATATCCGGCTTCGGAGTGTACTGTTCCGAGGCTCGAACGCAAGGCTTTGGAAGATGTCTTGGTGCCCTACCTGTGAATGGCTGGTGTTGCGTATCGAAAATGTCTTTCCTTTGCACCCTGTTCAACCAATAAAGCACGGACATGTCGGATATCAAGTCAAGGGTCATCGCCATCATTGTGGACAAGCTCGGAGTCGATCAGGGCGAGGTCACGCCAGAGGCGAGCTTCACGAACGACCTTGGCGCTGACAGCCTCGATACAGTCGAACTCATCATGGAGTTCGAGAAGGAGTTCAACATCGCTATTCCCGACGACCAGGCCGAGAAGATCCAGACCGTGGGTCAGGCTGTGGACTACGTCGAGAAGAACGCGAAGTAATTTCCGGAACGGATGCAGCTCAGACGTGTGGTCGTCACCGGTCTGGGCGCGCTCACTCCCCTCGGGAACACCCTCAAGGAGTACTGGGAGGGCCTAGTGAGCGGCCTTAGCGGAGCCGCGCCCATAACGCGCTTCGATGCCACCAAGTTCAAAACGCGTTTCGCCTGCGAGGTGAAGGGGTTCAACCCCGAGGATTTCATCGACCGCAAAGAGGCGCGGAAGATGGATCCCTACACCCAGTTCGCCGTGGTGTGCGCCGATGAGGCCATCAAGGACAGCGGCTTGGTGCTCGACAAAGTGGACCGTGAACGCATCGGGGCTATTTGGGGCAGTGGCATCGGGGGGCTCAAGACCTTCCAGGACGAATGCATCAACTTCGCTAAGGGTGATGGTACGCCACGCTTCAACCCGTTCTTCATCCCCAAGATGATCGCGGATAGTGCGGCCGGCCTCATCACCATGCGTCACGGCTTGCATGGCCCCAGCTACGTTACAGCCAGTGCATGTGCGAGTGGCAACAATGCCATGATCGATGCTTTCAATTACATCCGCCTTGGCACTTGTGTGGCCGTAGTGACAGGAGGGAGCGAAGCGGCGATCTACGAGTCCGGTGTGGGAGGCTTCAATGCCCTGCATGCCATGAGTACTCGGAACGACGACCCGGCTTCGGCTTCGCGCCCGTATGACAAGGACCGCGATGGTTTCGTGTTGGGCGAAGGTGGTGCTGCCATCGTTCTGGAAGATCTGGAACACGCGCTTGCACGAGGTGCGAAGATCTACGCCGAAGTGGTCGGTGGTGGCATGAGTAGTGATGCTTACCACATCACCGCCCCCCATCCGGAAGGCTTGGGTGCCGAGCTCTGCATGAAGCATGCGTTGAAGGACGCTGGTTTGCGCGCCGACGAGATCGACTACATCAACACCCACGGAACAAGCACTCCGATCGGTGATCCGCAGGAGGTAAAGGCGATCCAACGCTTGTTCGGTGAGCACGCTTACAAACTCAACATCAGTGCGACCAAGAGCATGACCGGGCACCTGCTGGGTGGTGCTGGTGCCGTGGAAGGGATCGCCGCGATCATGAGCGTCCATACCGACACGGTGCCCCCTACGATCAACCACTTCACGGATGATCCGGAGATCGACCCCGACCTGAACTTCACGTTCAATACCGCGCAGAAGCGCACCGTGAATGCGGCCATGAGCAACACCTTTGGCTTTGGTGGGCACAACACCTCGGTGATCTTCCGCAAGTACCGCTAGCCTTCCCGTGATCAGAAGTCTTTTTCACCGAACACGAGACCCGGAAGAACGGCGGGTACGTGCGTGGTGTCGGCAGACCTTGGGCCTAACTCCAGGTGATCTGGCACTGTACCGACAAGCGTTGCGGCACGTGAGTGCCGTGGTGGATGAACGTGCGGACCTTCCAGATAACGAACGGCTCGAATTCCTAGGGGATGCGATCCTGGATGCGATCATCGGGGACATGCTCTTCAGCACCTATCCCGAGAAGGGCGAGGGGTTCCTGACCCGCATGCGCAGTAAACTCGTCAGCCGGGCGCAACTGAACGCGCTGGCCAAACAGATCCAGATCGAACGGGTCATGGAAAGCAATGTGGCTCGTTCCCACGAATCGTCCGTTCCGGGCAATGCGCTGGAAGCATTGATCGGCGCGCTTTTCTTGGACAAGGGCTTCGTGCGTACCCGCAAGGTGGTGGTCAAATTGCTGCATGTCCATTTCGATATCAAGGAGATCGAACGTGAGGATCGCGATGGTAAGAGCCGGTTGTTGGAATGGGGACAGAAGCGCCGAAAGAAAGTGGAATTCGTGGTGCGCGAAGAAGGCGGCACGGGAAGAGGGAAGCACTACGTGGCCGAGGTAAGGATCAATGGCACGGTGCGTGGAACTGGGCAAGGGCAAAGCAAGAAGGTGGCCGAACAGGATGCCGCCCAAAGTGCATTCCGATCCATGCGATCTCGCAAGCCTCAACCGACCAAGCCCTCCGGATCGATCGGTATCGCGGCCATGCACGCACCAAAGCGCCCGAACCGGCGCAACCGTTCCGAAGACCAGTGTTGAAGGACACGGACCGTATTCACTTGGATCAACCAGAGGTGGCGTGGCTAACTTTGACGGTTCGTGTCGCCCATCGACGGTTGGTGCCGAACGCAGACCATGGCCAAGTTGAAATTGGAGCTCGAACCCGACCCTGCTGTTACCGTGATCGGGATCAGTAGCCATGTCAACGATTATCGGCTGTGCTGGTCCATCAACCGGACCATCGGCCTATCCATGGCCCGCAGACGGACGGATATCGAGGAGGGGGCCAACGGGGTCATGGCGAGATATTCGGCCTATGACCACACCGATCCGACCACGCAAGAGCGATTCACCTTGATCAACAACCACAGTGGCGATGGTATCCTTTTGAAAGAGCATCGCCAGACCGACTATTTCCTCGTGGTGGACAATGAATTGGCCGAGCGGCATCCCGACCTGTTGAATGCGCTACGTACCGCAGATTTTGTTCTGACGGCCTACACGATACCCTACGAACAGTTGCGGATGGGGCACAAGCTCCTACTCTGATAACACACTTATCGCGCTTTCGCCCGAGCTACGGCGAACCGAACATGAACGACCCGAAGACCAAGATCGTCGCCACCATAGGACCGGCATCGGCCCCCAAAGAGGTCCTGCGCGAAATGATGAAGCACGGCATGGATGTGTGCCGCTTGAATTTCAGCCATGGTAACTACGACTTCTATACCGAACTGATCGCGAACATCCGGGATCTCAATGAGGAGCTCGACTTGAATACCGCGATCCTGGCCGATCTGCAAGGCCCGAAAATGCGCGTGGGCGAAATGGCCGATGGCCCGATCGATCTCCCGGATGGTAGCGAACTCATCATCACCACGGAGCCGATCAAAGGGAGATCAGGTTTGGTGAGCACGAGCTATCTCTTGTTCCCGCAGGATGTGAAGAAGGGCGAGCTTGTGCTGTTGGACGATGGCAAGATCCGCTTGGAGGTGGTCTCCACGGATGGCGAAAAGAACGTGACCACGCGTGTGCTGAACGGGGGAGTGCTGAGCTCCAATAAAGGATTGAATCTGCCGAATACGCGCATCAGCCTGCCCAGTCTCACCGAAAAGGACAGACAGGATCTCGACTTCGCCTTGCAGCATGATGTGGATTGGATCGGTCTCAGTTTCGTACGTGGAGCGCAGGACATCCTAGAGCTGAAGGAGATCATTCGATCCCAAGAAAAGACCGCACGCGTGATCGCCAAGATCGAGAAACCCGAAGCGCTGAACGAGATCGATGCGATCATCCAAGAAAGCGATGCATTGATGGTGGCACGGGGAGATCTGGGCGTGGAGATCCCCATGGAAAAGGTGCCGCTGGCACAGAAGGACATCATCCGGCGCTGCCTCATTCACCACAAACCGGTGATCGTCGCTACACAGATGATGGAGAGCATGATCACCAACATCACCCCCACGCGCGCCGAGGTGAACGATGTGGCCAATGCCGTGTTGGACCACGCCGATGCGGTGATGTTGAGCGCAGAGACCAGCGTGGGCAAGTTCCCGGTGGAAGTGGTGATGGCCATGAACAAGATCCTGCTGGAAATGGAGACCAGCGATACCATGTTCAACGTGCCCCAACCCGAGCTGAACCACGACGAGCGAATGGTGACCGATGCGATCTGCATGGCCAGCGTGCGCATGGCTGCAGCGATCGATATCTCAGCGATCGTGACCATGACGCACAGTGGTTACACCGCGTTCAAGATCAGCAGCATGCGGCCCAAGGCACACATCTTCGCCTTCACCAGCAACCGCGCGATACTGCGCATGCTCAACCTGGTGTGGGGCGTCCGTGCCGAGTACTACGACAAGACCGTGAGCACCGACCACACCATCGCTGATATCAAGCATATTCTGCGCAGCAAGAAGCTGGTGGCCAAAGGCGACCTGGTCGTGAATGTGGCCAGCATGCCCATTGCCGAACAAGGCATGTCGAACATGCTGAAGTTGAGTCCGGTCTGACCTGTGGTTGACAAGATCGTGGATACCTGCTCCGCGATCACCGCGTAGGGTCCTCAGGTGCCGGATACCTTGCCGATACCGAACCACCCTCGTAGCGCATCCTTCTTTGCTGCCCACTCAATTCGGGCGATCCCATGCGCTGCGTTAACCGCGCTACGCATGAACGAAAAGGATTGGGACCAGGTCGCAGGAACGTTTGAAGAGGAGATCTTCAACGTACCGGCCAACGACACCAAAGGCCACATTGCGCGCTGGGTGGATCGTCTCGCCGTGCCGGATGCCGTAGCAACCGACTTGGGTTGTGGCGTGGGCCGGACCTTGCCCATGTTGGCCGAACGTTTCGGGAAGGTCTACGCGGTGGATGTGAGCAGCCAATGTCTCGAAGTTGCGGCGAAGGCGTGTGGCAATCACTCCAACATCAGCTATGTGCATGTTGACCTCAGTACCGATCGCAAAAGCTACCCCGCAACGGATGTCGTGCTGTGCATCAACACGCTGCTCAATGCCTCCTTGGAAGTGCGCGAACCGCTGATCGACCGTACGTGTCGAAGCGTGAAACGGGGTGGTCATTTGCTACTTGTGGTTCCGTCGTTGAATTCTGCGTTACTCACTGCATTCCGGCATTTGCAGTGGAACTTGAAAGAGGGTATGGACCCGAGGACCGCACAGAAGGAAGCGGCGCTCAATAGCAAAGGGCTTGAACACGGTATTGTACACATAGATGACGTGCCTACCAAACACTACTTGCGTGAAGAGCTTGAAGCGACCTTAATGGATCGTGGATTTGCCGTAGAAGCGATCGAGAAGCTGGAGTACCCCTGGACCACCGAATTCGATGCGCCGCCCAAATGGATGAAGGCTCCGTTCCCTTGGGATTGGTTCGTTGCGGCGAAACGGGTGCGTTGAGTCCTACGTGACAGGTGTTCGCCCCAACAGCAGGTCCATGTAGAACCCGGGTTTCTTCAGCCGTTCGCGTAGGTCGAGGTCGGTGAACATGCTGCTGATCGTGTCCGCTAGGGCTGGATTCTTGTTGGCGCGATCCACCACGAAGTCGAACAACCACGCTTGGTTGGCCATTTGTTGCAAACGGGTGCTGATCGCGAGTTCCTTGCCCAAGCGCTTCCAAACTCGTTGATCGTATGCCCGCAATCGCGCTGCCGAAAGGTCCTTTTCCGAAAGCGCTGCTGCTGCGATATCCGCTGCATACACCCCGCTGATCATCGCATGGCTGATCCCTTCGCCGGTGAACGGATCGATCAAGTGGCCGGCATCCCCGACCAACATATAGCCATCGCCACTCAACGGGTATCGCTTGCTGGCCAAGGGCAATCCCATGCCTTGAATGGAGCCTTCCATCGTGGCTTCCGCGAACCGGTCTCGCAATTGCGGTTGTTCCACTATGAGTTGACCCAGCAGCGCTTTCAGATCCACACCGCGCGACTTCACCACATCACTGCGCAAGCCGAGGCCCACATTGGCCCGTCCGTCCATGCCTTCGATCGGAGGCAACGGAAAGACCCACAGGTAGCCCGGCAAGAGGTCCTTCAGGAAGATCAGTTCAATGAAACCATCCGGATCCAATCCTTTCACACCGTGGAAATAGGCACGTACACCGGCCGCGTGGTGTCCCGATTCTAGGGGAAGACCGGCCACATGACGAGCGAAAGTGGAGTTCGCTCCCGAGGCATCGATCAATAGCCGAGCATGGATGATGGACCCATCGGCATCGGTGATGGTCCAACCCGCTTCATCGCGTTGAAAGGATCTTGCATTCCATCCTTCCTGAACGGTGATCCCGATGGTGGACTTCACGTGCTGGAACAAGAGGTCATCGAAGTCCAACCGAGGAAGGATAGCGCCGGGCGCTTCACCCATGCCCGTGTTGCGGGAGAACGGAACTCGAAGGGAGCGTCCGCTCGGAGCGGTGAACGTAACGCCCCAACTCGGCATTGAACGACCATCGTGCTTCACACGGTCAGCCAATTCCGGGTCCAAGCGTTCCAAGGTGCGCATCACTTTGCCGCTCAGCGCATCGCCGCAGACCTTGTCTCGCGGAAAGATGGCCTTCTCAACGAGGACGACCGGTACGCCTTGTTTCGCGAGTTGAAGAGTTGCCGCACAGCCGCCCGGACCACCGCCGACCACGCAGACATCGGTGCGGATGGTCTCTGTCATGGATCAATGCCGGAAGGTCGCCGCAGTGAACTGATCCAGGAAACGGACATCGTTCTCCCAATACATCCGTAGGTCGGGCACGCGGTAGATCAATTGGGCGATCCGCTCCACACCCATGCCGAATGCGAATCCACTGTACACCTCCGGGTCGATGCCACAATTGGTCAGTACCGTGGGGTCCACCATGCCGCAACCCATGATCTCCACCCAGCCGCTCTGCTTGCAGATGTTGCATCCCGAACCATTACAAATGGTGCAACTCATGTCCACTTCAGCACTGGGTTCGGTGAACGGGAAGTAGCTCGGTCGCATGCGAATGGAAACATCCGGGCCGAAGAGGCTCTTGGTGAAATGGTCGAGTGTGCCTTTCAGGTCAGCGAAGCTCACGCCTTTGTCCACGTACAAGCCCTCCACTTGGTGGAACATGCAATGCGCACGCGCACTGATCGCTTCGTTCCGGTATACCCGGCCAGGCGAGATCGTGCGGATCGGTGGGCTGCTGTTCTCCATCACACGCACCTGTACGCTGCTGGTGTGTGTGCGCAACGCGAGGTCGTCCCCCTCCACGAAGAAGGTATCCTGCATGTCACGCGCCGGATGATCCGGTGGGAAGTTCAGCGCGCCGAAGTTGTGGTGATCATCCTCCACCTCGGGCCCTTGGCTCACGGTGTAGCCGATATGTCCGAAGATGTCCACAATGCGTTGGCGTACGATACTGATGGGGTGATGGCTGCCCGTTGCTTCCGTGGCAGAGGGCGCGCTCAGGTCCAACGTGGTCGAGCTGGTTGGACCAATGGTCGTGCTACCAGCCTTCAGTTCGTCGAGGCGCTCTTGTGCAGCCTGCTTCAATTGGTTCAGGCGTTGACCCAATGCCCGCTTTTCATCCGCGCTGACCTGCTTGAACGCATCGAAGAGTTCGGTCACGGCACCGTTGCGCCCCAACATGGCCACGCGGAAACGTTCCACCTCTTCGGCCGTCTTGGCTGTTGCTTGCTTCACTTCCGCCTCCAAGGCGGCCACTCGTTCCAGTAGACTCATTCCGATCGACGCATGAACATTCGTTGGTCCTGCAAAGGACGGTCCCATCCGTTGCAGGGAAGCGCGGCCAATGCTTCTAAGACCTCCAAGCCACTCACCACATTCCCGAAGACCGTGTAGGCCCCATCCAGACGGGGTTGGCCACCCACCTCTGCGTATTCCTCGCGTTCAGAAGCCGAATACGTCTGTTGTCGCCCATTGGCTGAATTCCGTTGGGTCACCAGTTCGAGTTCCTTGGATGAATAGGTGCCTCCTAAGACGAAGAAGAAGCGCATCCGGTGGGTCCTTCCGGCCAGGTCCGGGGTGTCACCGGCCGCTGCCGCTGCCAGCGTTCCGTACGTGTGTATCCGCCCCGGCACAACTTCCTCAGGAAGGCCCACGGAATCCGGATCCAAGCCCAAGGCCACACCGGGCGGAGCGTATTTGCTTGCCGGGTCCCCGCCTTCCACGGCGAAACCGGGCACGATCCGGTGGAAAAGCAGGCTGTCGTATGCCCCGGACTCCACCAATTCAAGGAAATTGTCCCGGTGGATGGGTGTTTCATTGTACAAGGCCACCACCATGGTGCCGAAGTTGGTCCGAACCTCTATCAACGGGCGCTTCGGGGACTGCGCGGCCTGCCCGAACGCCACCACGGGCAACCAAGGCATGCAAAGGATGGTCATAGCCAAGGTCAACGACCATTGCCATCGGATCTTGCGCTTGCTTACATTTGACATCCCTCGAAAGGCCCTGATCATCAAGGCCCCCAAAAGTAAACCAATGACCACATCCGCATTCCGCAGCGTCCTTACCTACGCATTGCTGGTCGGCGCACTCGTTCTTGGCGCTTCTTGCAACAAGGAAAAGCCCACGACGGTGGTCATCTCCGTGAAGGATGCCGATGGGAGGCCTGTACCTGAAGCCTACGTGCGCCTCTACGCGAACCCTGCTGTGCCATTGGCCGATGCATCCCGCTTGAAAATGGAAGCGATGACCTCAGGGGGCGGAAAGGCGGAGTTCGATTATTCGGGCTTTTTCGAGCAAGGGCAAGCTGGGTTCGCGGTTCTCGATATCCTCACGTACAAGGACACGATGTATGCCGAAGGCATCATCAAGGTCTTGGAGGAAGAGACCAACGAGGAGACCCTGATCATGGAGGTGATCCCCCAGTGATCATTCACTCCGTTTCGAAATAGTCCAGTACCGCTTCCTTCATTAAACGCTCCTGATCCTTCGGCTCCAGAACAGGCAGTTCACGGATCCGTTCGAAATGCGGCCAACCGTCAGCATCGCGTCCCAATTCCTTGTAGTAGCCATAGGGCATCAGCAAGACGCAGATGGCGACGTGCATCAGGGCCACCTTCTCGTCCTTCTTGAATTCCCGGGCGTGTTGTCCCAACTCCTGAACACCGATCAGGAAGAGCACGGCATTGAGGTCCAAGGTGCCGGCATCGAACTGCTCGGACAGGATCTTGACGCGATCGCGCCAGCGTTTTTCGAATGTGAGGTCCACGGTGATCGATCGAGGGTGCAAAGATCTTTAGAACTTCACCAATTCATACATCAAGCATGAATTGGTTGGACTGGGTATTGGTCGTGTTCTTCGTTTTCGCAGCGTACAAGGGTTTCACAAGGGGCTTCATCATCGAGTTCGCCTCCTTGGTGGCGCTGGTGGCGGGCCTCTGGGCGGGCGTTCACTTCAGCGATCGGATGATCAAGGCCCTCGGGTTGCAGGTCGATAGTGCCGCCATCGCCTTTCTGATCACTTTCCTCATCGTGCTTCTGGGCGTGCATTTGCTTGCCCGGGCGTTGACCAAACTGATCGACATCGCCCAATTGAGCCTGCCGAACAAATTGGCAGGAGTTGCTTTTGGTGTGCTGCGTTCCGCGTTCGGGTGGAGCGTGCTGCTGAATCTGGTCGGCAGCTATGCCGCAGATACCTTGGCTTCAGCCACGGAGGGTTCACGTTTGTATCCACCGGTGGTTGCAATGGCCCCCTTGGTGATTCCCGCTGTGAAGGAGAGCAAATGGGTGCAACGTACCGTGGACGATATACGTGACGAAGTGGACCGGATGATCGAGTAGTCAGCCCTTGCGCACCTTCGTGGCATTCAGCCCCCGTGGTCCGCGCTCGATCTCGAAGATCACCTTGTCTCCTTCCTTCAACTCATCCAGCATACCGCTGATGTGTACGAAGTATCGCTCCCGGCTGCCATCTTCGTTGATGAAACCGAAGCCCTTGGAAGTATCGAAGAAGTCGATGCGGCCTGTACGATCCGGAGAGGATTCTTCCTCGGTCCGTTTCGGTACGCCCAACTCGATCTCCTCGGCATTCACCTCTTGACGCTTCGTAGGGTCTGGTGGTGTATCGGAGATCCGTCCGAATTCGTCCACGTAAGCGATCATGTTGTCCAAGCCGCCGCCAGCGGAACTCGCTTTGCGCTGCTCCTTGCGGATGCGCTTTTCTTCCTGCTTCTGGATGCGCTTCTTTTCCTTTTCGCGCTTATTGAAGGTGCCTGATGATCCTGCCAAATTGTTGAGGTATTCGTGATGCCTAGGCTCGGATGGAACGTCCATCTTCACCTTGTCGGCTGAAGCCATAAAGGTAAGGATACCTCTGGGAGTGGAGACATCCGGGCGAACAGATCGTTTTCGAGTCCGAGTATTTCGACCCCACGACCGGTCGATCGGTATTGGACCTCCGACGGTCCGTTATCCCCGCACCGCCGCAATGCCCGGCAGCACCTTGCCCTCCAAGTACTCCAACATCGCGCCGCCACCGGTGCTCACGTAGCTGATCTTGTCCGCTAACCCGAACTGGTTCACAGCCGCTACGCTATCGCCGCCGCCAACCAAGGAGAAGGCCCCCTTTCCGGTGGCCTCGGCAACAGCATTCGCAATGGCGACGGTGCCTTGTTGGAAGGGCTTCATCTCGAAAACGCCCATAGGGCCGTTCCACAGGATGGTCTTGCTGCCGAGGATGGCATTGCGGAAGACTTCGATGCTCTTGGGGCCGATATCCAAGGCCATCCATCCATCGGGGACGGCATCGGCCGGGCATTGGTCCGTGTTCGCGTTCTCCGCGAAGGCATCGGCGACCACAGCATCGGTAGGGATGTGAAGCTTGACTCCCTTCGCTTTGGCCTCTGCGATGATCGCACGCGCCGTGTCCAAGAGGTCCTCCTCCACCAAGCTAGCCCCGGTATTGCCGCCATTCGCCCTCACGAACGTGTTGGCCATTCCACCTCCGATGATCAGTTCATCACAAGAACCCAAGAGGTTGCGAAGCACGTTGATCTTGCTGCTCACCTTGCTTCCGCCCACGATCGCGGTCATGGGTCTTTTAGGCTCACCGAGCACCTTACCCACGCTGTCTATTTCGGCCTGCATCAAGTAGCCGAAGAGCTTTGCTTGCGGGAAGAACCGAGCCACCACTGTAGTGCTCGCATGTGCCCGGTGTGCGGTGCCAAAGGCATCGTTCACGTACACATCGCCCAATTCGCTCAGGCTCTGGCTAAAAGCCTCATCGCCGCCCTCTTCCTCAGGATGAAAACGGAGGTTTTCCAACAGAAGCACATCGCCAGCTTTCAATGCAGCGGCCTTGGCCTTTGCATCCGGGCCCACGCAGTCCGTGGCGAAGATCACGGAGGTGCCCAGTAAATTGCTCAAGTGGTCGGCAACGGGCTTCAGGCTCATCGCGGGGTTCACCTTTCCCTTCGGCCGACCCAAGTGACTCATAAGGATCGCGCTTCCGCCATCGGCGAGGATCTTCTTCACCGTAGGTATGATCGCCCGCGCTCTTGAGTCGTCGGTGATGTGGCCGTTCGCATCCTGGGGAACATTGAGATCCACCCGTACAAGGGCTTTCTTGCCTGCGAAGGAGAATGTATCCATGGTCAACATGGCGCGAAAATACCGCTTGGAGGTGGGATCATGTGGGCATGTGGCCTCGCACAGGCCATGCCTCATGTGTACATGTGGTCATGAAGGGCCTCGCACGGGCTTCGGTTCATGTGGGCATGTGGACATGAGTGTCTCGCATAGGCTTGGTTTCATGTGGGCATGTGGCCTTGCACGAACTCTGGTTCATGACCAAATGACCACATGGTCCCATGCTCACATGTCCACCTGGTCCTGTTTCCACCTCGCCATGCCGTTCCTTTGTGGTGTGCTGTTCTCCAAGGTCGTTGGTCATGCCACATTGAAGGCGAAGCTTATCGGAAACATCCGAGAGGGGCGGGTGGCACATGCCCAGTTGTTCATGGGTCCGCGCGGCGGGGGAGATCTGCCGATGGCCTTGGCCTATGCCCAATACCTGCTGTGCGCGGATCGCGATACCGTGGATGCCTGTGGGAAGTGTCCCTCCTGTGCGCAGATGGCCAAGCTGGAACATCCTGATCTGCATTTGATGTTTCCGATCTACTTCAGGGAAAAACTAAAGCCGGAGCAGCAGGTGTGCGAGCCGTTCACCGCACAATGGCGGCAGGCCATATTAGCTGAGCCGTACACCGACATCGAGCAGTGGCGCGATCAGTTGGAGAGCGAGAACAAGCAACTGCGAATGGGCGTGGGCATCGCCCAAGAGATCCAGCGGAAGTTGAGCCTGCGCTCCTTCATGGGGGGTTACAAAGTGATGGTGATCTGGTTGCCGGAGCTGATGGATACCGCAGCCGCCAATAAATTGCTGAAGGTGTTGGAGGAACCAGAGACCAATACGGTCTTCCTGCTCGTGAGCACGGATGCGGAGCAGTTGCTTGCTACCATTCTGAGTCGCGCTCAATTGACGAAAGTGCCGGCCTTGAGACCCAGCGATCTGGCCGAGGCCTTGCTGGAGCGCTTCCCGGAAATCGTGAAGGACGAGGCCATGGCGATCGCCTTGCGAAGTGAAGGAGACCTGCTCGATGCCGTGGACATGGCCAACAAAGGCGAGGAGGAACTCTTCGTTTTCTTCCGGGACTGGTTGCGGTGTTGTTACCGCCGAGAAGTGGCCGCGGTGGCCGAGTTCGCCGAAGCCTTCCAGAAGATGGGGCGCGAGCGGCAGAAATCCCTGATCCGGTATGGTCTGTATTTGATCCGCCAATGCACCTTGCAGTGGCAGCAAGTACCGGAGTTGGTGCGCGTTCTTGGACAAGAGCAGGACTTCGTGCAGAATTTCAGCAAGCTCCTGAATGATGACAATGTGAACGGGATCCGAAACGAGCTGGAGACCGCCCACTTGCACATCGAACGGAATGCGAACCCGAAGATCTTGTTCACTGACCTGAGCTATAAGCTGATGGGGTTGCTGCGGATGGCGATTCCTTCGTAGCCGCACCCCGCTTCCTATCTTCGTCCCTAATTCAGCACTCAACAGGCTGGTATCGAGCGAAATGGCGTGTACAGGATGCAGTAGTGGTGTGGACGGGAAGCCAGCGGGGTGCAAGAGCAACGGGTATTGTAGTTCCAGCGGATGCAACAAGCTCGGGGTATTCGACTGGCTAACAGGAGTACCCTTGCCCAACGGACAACAACCCTTCGATGGAGTGGAGGTGCGCTTCAAGAACACCCGAAAAGCATATTACCGCAACGCCGGTGGGCTCCAGCTGATGCAGGGCGATCTGGTGGCCGTGGATGCGGTTCCCGGACATGACATCGGCATGGTGAGTTTGACCGGCGAGTTGGTGCGTGCACAGATGGAACGCAAGAAGATGAGCGGAGAGACCTATGACCTCCGCAAGGTGTTGCACATGGCCACGCAGGAAGAGATCGATCGCTGGCATGTGGCGCGGAAGAAGGAGGACGATACCCTGTTCGCCAGCCGTGCGATGGTGCGCGATGCACGGTTGGACATGAAGGTGACCGACGTGGAATACCAAGGAGATGGCACCAAAGCCATCGTCTACTATACTGCAGAGGATCGCATCGATTTCCGTGGGATCGTCCGGACCATGAGCGACCGATTCCAAGTGCGCGTGGAAATGAAGCAGATCGGTGTGCGGCAGGAGGCTGGCCGTATCGGTGGCATTGGAAGTTGCGGACGTGAACTGTGTTGCAGTACTTGGCTGACGGACTTCCGCAGCGTGACGACCAGTGCGGCACGTTACCAGCAACTGGCGCTCAATCCGCAGAAACTGGCCGGGCAGTGTGGCAAGCTGAAATGCTGTCTCAATTACGAGTTGGACATGTACATCGAGGCGATCAAGAGCTATCCCTCGCAGAACGCCAAACTGAAGACCCAACAAGGTGTTGGTGCGCACATGAAGACGGACATCTTCAGCGGGAAGATGTGGTACGGTTTCAAGCGGCCCGGTGAACCCTTTGTGACAGCTGGCTTCCCGATCGAAACGGTACGCGAGATCCTGGCCCAGAACAAAGAAGGCATAGAGCCAGAGGTGGACTTGAATATGGTGGATGAGGTGAAGGAAGTCGTGAAGACACCGGACTATGAGAATGTGGTGGGGCAAGACGACTTGACCCGATTCGACAGCAAGATCAAGAGTGGCAAGAAGCGCGGTCGAGGTGGGCGCGACAGAAAGGACAAGCCACGCAGCGGACCGAAACAGGCGCAAGGGGAGGGTGGTCCACGCACCGAGAAAAGTGCTAGACCCCCGCGTGGTCCACGTCCAGAAGGACAGCAAGTGGGTCCGCGACCAGAGAAGGGGCCGAGACCTGAAGGCGGAGATCGAAGCCGCCGCCGGAAACGTGGGGGACGCCGCAGTGGCGATCGCCCGGCCGGTGATGGACCTCCCAAACCACCCGCCGCGTGAATCGGTTGCTCCTCGGTGTTGTAGCTGTGGTCGGCACAGTGTTGACGGGCTGTTCCGATCCACCCGTTTTCCAAGCCGACGTGGCCATTCCAGAAGGCTCTTGGGGCCGGACCTTCAAGCCGAGCTTCGCGTTCGACATTGCCGATACCGTTAGCAAGCACGACGTATTCTTCGACGTACGGCACACGGGAGAATATGCCTTCAGTGATCTTTTCCTCTTCGTAGAGCTGAGCGGACCCGGTGGTCGAGCGGTGCGCGATACGGTGGAATGCTTGCTCGCTGATCCGTCCGGTCGTTGGTATGGCAAGGGCACGGGTTTCGTGTGGGCGGATCGTATGCTGGATGCCAAGATCCTGTACAAACTGGGCAATAGATTCCCGGCTTCGGGCCGTTATACCATCACCCTGGAGCAAGCCATGCGCACGGAACAGTTGGACGGTGTACTGGACGTAGGGGTCAGTGTAGAGCGTTCCAAGCAACCCTGATCCCCGATCGTACCGGGAGAACTCTGCGAACCGACCGTTGATCACCTTACCAAGCACAGGTAATTTCGGCCCACGATGACAGCCTCCAAAGCCTCCAAGCGCAAACGCAGGTTCCTGTGGTGGCTGGTGGTGCTTGCTCCCTTGTTGGGCCTCTTCCTTATGCTCTTTCTGGCCGCGAACAGCGACCTGCCCAGCACCGAGGACCTAGAGGATCCACGAAGTGATCTGGCCACGGCGATCCTCTTCAGCAATGGCGTCCAGATGGGCCAGTACTACCGGGAAAATCGTATCCCTGTGAAGTATGCGCAGATCAGTCCGAACGTGGTGAAGGCGCTGATCGCTACCGAGGACGAGCGCTTCCGTGAGCACAGTGGCGTGGATGTACGCGGTTCTGTCCGTGCAGCGGTCTATCTGGGCAAAAGAGGCGGAGCAAGCACGTTGACGCAGCAGCTTTCCAAAATGTTGTTCACCGACCGGGCGGACAACATCTTCAAGCGCATTTTTCAAAAATTCCAAGAGTGGATCATCAGCGCACGGCTGGAGCGCCAGTACACCAAGGACGAGATCATCGCGATGTACCTCAACCGTTTCGATTGGATCAACCAAGCGGTGGGGATCAACAGTGCGGCACGGGTCTACTTCGATACCACACCGGATTCCCTGAACGTGGAAGAAGCCGCCTTGTTGGTGGGCATGTGCAAGAACCCATCGCTCTACAATCCATTGCGTAAAGAGGAGAATGCCACCAAGCGCCGTATGGTGGTGTTGGATCAGATGCGCAAGAACGGATACTTGACCACGGTCGAGTACGATTCATTGAAGTTGCTTCCCTTGGGCCTACGCTTTCAGCGGATCGACCATGCCGAAGGTCTTGCTCCCTATTTCAGAGAGATCCTACGTGCTAAGTTGCAGACCCTGTTGGCTTCCACCGATGCCGAGGGCAACCTGCGCTATGCGAAGTCGGATGGCTCGGCCTACGATATCTATACCGATGGGTTGAAGGTGTACACCACGTTGGATCATCGCATGCAGGAGTATGGGGAGTTCGCGGTGAAGGAACACCTCTCCACCGAACTGCAGGCCGACTTCTTCAAGGATATCGCCCGGAAGAAGAACCGCCCTTTCGACTACCGCGTGAGCCAGAATGAGATCGAAGGGATCTTGAACACAGCGATGAAGCGCAGCATGCGCTACAAGATCATGACCGGCAAACAATGCGGCAATTGCGAGCGCCCTGCCAAATACATCGAGAAGGTGAAGTTCGAGGGCGCTATGCACTTCCACTGCAAACCGGAACTCGGCGGCTGCGATACGTATTGGGCGGTGGTGGATGAAGAGGAGATCCCCAAAGTGTTCGACACACCCGTGGAGATGCGCGTGTTCAGCTGGCAAGGCGAGATCGATACGGTCATGAGCCCGATGGATTCCATCAGGTACTACAAGAGCTTCTTGCAAAGCGGCCTGCTGAGCATGGACCCCCATACCGGCTTCATCAAGTCCTGGGTCGGTGGCATCGATTTCAAACACTTCCAATTCGATCACGTGGAGCAATCGCGCCGCCAAGTAGGATCCACCTTCAAGCCCTTCGTATACGCCACCGCGATCCGCGAAGGGATGGAGCCGTGCCGCGAATTGCCGAATCAGAAAGTGTGCTTCGACATGCCGCCCGGTCAACCCGATTGGTGCCCAGAGAACAGCGATGCGAAGTACGGTGGGATGGTCACCGTGGAATATGCCTTGGCCAACTCCATGAACACCATCACCGCTTGGCTGATGAAGCAATACGGCCCACAAGCCGTTACGGTGCTGGCGCGCCACATGGGAGTGAAGAGTCCATTGGATCCGGTGCCTTCACTCTGCTTGGGCGTCGCCGACCTTACCCTGATGGAGATGACCGGGGCCTTCTCCACCTTCGCGAATGCCGGGGTCTACATCGAACCCATCCTCTTCACGCGTATCGAAGACAAGAATGGGAACACCATTTACGACGTGACCCCGACCACCTTCGAGGCATTGGATGAACGCACCGCCTACGTGATGCTGAAGATGATGAAAGGCGTGACCGACGGCGCGTACAACCCGAGTACGAACAAGACCGTGGGCACCGGCATGCGGTTGCGTATGGGCTGGGGCAACCGCGCCAAATATGCCAACATCAAATTCCCAACGGCCGGAAAGACCGGCACCACACAGAACAACAGTGACGGTTGGTTCATCGGCATCACGCCGGACCTTGTGACCGGTGTTTGGACCGGAGCGGATGACCGCAGTGTGCGTTTCAGCAGCACGGACAAGGGACAGGGCGCGAACATGGCCTTGCCGATCTATGGCTACTACATGAACAAGGTGTACGCTGATCCGAGCATCGAGATCAGTACCGGCGATTTCGAACGACCGGTCGGCGACCTCGGTGTGGAGATCGATTGCCGTAAGAAGGGCGGGATCACCAACGGCTCCACCAAGCCGGTCTGGGACTGATCCCAAGGGCGGAATACGCAAGGCAAACGCATCTATATTTTGCTCGCACAATAGGGCCTGCGCGCTGCGACCCCTCCGGGGTCGAACGCCAGCTGGGTGCGGGGTTTCTACTTTCTGTGACCCTTACGGGGTCATGCTCAAGAGGTGATCGACGACCCCGGAGGGGTCGCACATTTTCGCAATGCTGGCGTTCCTATTTGATGCGTTTGCCCTGACGGAATACGCCACGTAGAATTCCCGTCCGTCTATCTTCGTCGTCCTTCCTTAACCAGATGAACAAACTCGTTGCGAACGCGGATGCTGCCCTTGTGGGCATCCAAGACGGTATGACCCTGATGGTCGGTGGCTTCGGCCTTTGTGGTATCCCGGAGAAGAGCATTGCTGCTTTGGTGAAGTCCGGTGCCAAAGGACTCACCTGCATCAGTAACAATGCAGGGGTGGACGACTTCGGCCTTGGACTGCTTTTGCAGACGCGACAGATCAAGCGCATGATCAGCAGTTATGTGGGCGAAAATGCGGAGTTCGAGCGCCAGATGCTGAGTGGCGAATTGCATGTGGACCTGATCCCACAAGGAACGCTGGCCGAGCGCTGCCGTGCCGGAGGTGCAGGCATTCCCGCATTCTTTACGCCCGCTGGCTACGGTACCGAAGTGGCAGAAGGCAAGGAAACGCGCGAATTCGACGGTAAGATGTACGTGATGGAGAACTGGCTGCGTGCAGATTTCGCATTGGTGAAAGCGTGGAAAGGCGACCGCTTCGGGAACCTCGTGTACAAGCATACCGCGCGCAACTTCAATCCGCTGATGGCAACGGCCGGTAAGATCACCGTGGCCGAGGTGGAAGAGCTTGTTGAGCCGGGTGAATTGGACCCGGACGAGATCCATACACCGGGGATCTTCGTGAACCGGATCTTCCAAGGCGAAGGATATGAAAAGCGGATCGAGCAACGTACCACCCGCAAACGGAACTGATCATGGGATTGGACAAGAACCAAATGGCGCAACGCATCGCGCGTGAATTGAAGGACGGCTATTACGTGAATCTCGGCATCGGGATACCGACGCTGGTTGCGAACTACATTCCGGAGGGAATGAACGTGGTGTTGCAAAGTGAAAATGGCTTGCTTGGCATGGGTCCTTTTCCCTTTGAAGGAGACGAGGATGCCGACCTGATCAATGCGGGCAAGCAGACCGTGACGCTGCTGCCCGGCAGTGCCATTTTCGATAGCAGCACCAGCTTTGCCATGATCCGTGGACAACATGTGCAACTCACTGTGCTCGGTGCCATGGAGGTGACCGATACCGGCGATATCGCCAACTGGAAGATCCCGGGAAAGATGGTGAAGGGCATGGGCGGTGCGATGGATCTGGTGGCCAGCGCCGAGAACATCATCGTGTGCATGATGCATACCAACAAGGCCGGAGAAAGCAAGCTGTTGAAGAAATGCAGCTTGCCGTTGACCGGAGTTGCCTGTGTGAAGAAGGTAGTGAGCGACCTTGGTGTATTCGACATCACAACGGAAGGCTTCCGATTGCTTGAGTTGGCACCAGGGGTCACTGTGGAAGAAGTGAAGGCAAAGACCGAAGGGCGGCTTATCGTCGATGCAGGGGTGAAGGAGATGACCCTCTGAACCTTCAACATGGACCGGCTCATGCAGTTGTACCGATCTGTCGGTCCTCGATGGGTGTTCGTGATCGGCTTTCTGACGTTCAGTGCCATCTATGAATATGGGCGCGTATTGCACCTTCGGCCATTGCCGATGCACCTTTGGCGACAGGCGGACTGCCTTTCGTTGACGTGGAATTATTACACGGGCGAGGCTACCTTCTTGGAGCCTGTGATCCACGCACAGATCGCAGACGGCGGTGAAAGTGGGCTGAGCGCTGGCGAGTTTCCGCTCTTGTACTGGGCCATGGGTCAAGTGTGGAAAGTGATCGGACCAAGTGAATTCGCCTATCGGCTATTCGGTCTGCTCTTCCATTTCGTTGCCTCCTACATGCTGTTCCTGACACTTCGTAGGTTGTTGCGAAGCGACTTCTGGGCCATCGGGATCACACTGTTGCTCTTCACCTCGCCGGTCCTCTTGTACTACGGTGTCTCGTTCTTGACCGATGTCCCCGCGTTCGATCTGGCGCTGATGGGTTGGTACTTCTTCGTTCGCCACGCCGAAGAAGGTAAGCGACGCTGGTGGATACTGTCCACGGCCTGTTTCGCATTGGCCACCTTGCTGAAGGTGACCGCTGGAATGAGTTTCGTGGCGATCATTGGACTCTATCTGTTGTTCACGGTGAGGCCTGCATGGTTCCGTTCCATTCCCAAGGTGTTCCCATCGCGTGTTTTCGGTTGGGCGGTGATCGCTATTTCCTTGGCTGGGATCGCCGCTTGGTATATCCATGCGGAGCAATTCAACACCTACCATGCTGGTCGATACACGTTCAATAACCTTTGGCCGATCTGGGAAATGACTCCGGATGAGATCGATCGTGCGGTCACCTTTGCGAAACGGATCCTCTTGTTCCAGATCTTCGATACCTCCGTGCTGCTGCTGATCGGATTTACGATCATCCTTTTGATCGTTCATGTGCGTGAGTTGCCCATACCCGTGGCGCTGCTCAATGGTCTGTTGCTCCTTGGCGCGATCGCCTATACCCTGTGCTGGTTCCATGCCGTGGATGGACACGACTATTACTTCATCAATCCGATGATCTCCTTGCTGGTGCCGCTTGTCTCGTGGCTTTGGCTGCTCCGGAAACGGTATCCGGACATCTTTCATGCACGATGGCTGCGCATAGGCTTCCTCTTGCTCTTGTGCTACAACGTGGCCTATGCACGGACGAACCTGATCATGCGGAGCAATCCGAACAGTCTGGTGGAGGACAAGAACCTGCTGCCGACCTACCACAGATATGAGTTGGAGTTATGGAATAATCTTGCGAACCCGGTTCAGAACCGATTCCAGACGATCGCTCCGTATTTGCGATCCATCGGTGTGCAACCGGGGGACAAGGTGATCTCTCCGGACGACATCACCATCAATGCGTCGCTCTACTTCATGCAGCAGCCGGGGTTCACGTTGTACGGCTATGACCTAGAGGATCCCGAGACCTACGACCGTCTGATCCGGTTCGGTGCCAAGTATGTGGTGTTCGCGAATGAGAGATGGTGGGGTAAGGATGACCTCCGGCCATATTTCAGTAAACCGATCGGACGGCACAATGGTTTGTGGATCACTGATATCACTGACCGGCCTTCTCGCAAGGATACCGTGCTTGACTATCACCAACTACAAGGGCTGTTGCCTGTAGGTCACCGAAGCAACGCTATTGTCAAGGAGGATACATGGTACTTCGCCCCAGAATCCTTCCCGCTGGTCGTCGACCTTGCCATACCTGCACCACCGATCCGTTTCGCGGAGATCGAAGTTCGGGGGAGCATCCATTGGGAAGGTGATCCCGGCGGAGGACCTTCATTGGATCTTTGGGAAGATGGCTATGTCGTGCAAGCAGGTGAGAGCATCATACCGCTTTCGCAAGGTGAGTTCGATCTGGTGGTCCGCATTCCTTCTGGAACCGACGCCAAGAAGTATCAACTCCGATTCCAGAATTCGTCCGGACATGCATTCCGGGTGGAACGATTCGAGCTTCAGATCAGGAATGATGTTCTTCTACCGTAGCCAGGGCTATCGCCTCTTATTTTCTGCGACCCCGCTGGGGTCGTTCTCCCATCGGGGGCACAGAGCATAGAATTCAAGTCGGACGAACGTGTTAGACCCCAGCGGGGTCGCAGAAACAACAGATCTGGTGCGGAATGTATTTAGAGGCGATAGTCCTGTGCCGTAGCATGCTCTAGCGGTGTGCCGTCTATCTTCGCCGATCCGCCCATGCGCGTCAAGACCCTTTCCCTCATCATCCCCGCCTACAATGAAGAGCGGACCATCCATTTGATCCTGGACAAGGTCCGCGATGTGGTGTTGGAAGGTGGTGTGAAGAAGGAAGTGATCATTGTGAACGACGGTTCCAAGGATGGGACCGTGGAGGCCGTGGAACGGTACATCGTTGCCAATCCGGATCTGGGCATCAAATTCGTCCAACAGCCGCAGAACATGGGCAAGGGTGCGGCCATACACCGTGGGATCAAAGAGGCAACGGGGGAGTTCCTGTTGGTGCAGGATGCTGACCTGGAGTACGATCCACGGGAATACAACGACCTGCTTCGCCCCATCCAGGAAGGCTTCGCGGATGTGGTCTTCGGCTCACGCTTCATGGGCCACCACCCCCACCGGATCCTCTTCTTCTGGCACAGCATCGGCAACAAATTCTTGACCCAACTCTCCAACGTGTTCAACAATTTGAACCTTACGGATATGGAGACCTGCTACAAGTTGATCCGCAGCGATATCGCAAAGGGCCTCGACCTGCGTGAGAACCGGTTCGGGTTCGAGCCGGAGGTTACTGCGAAACTCGCCCGCGTGAAGGGTGTGCGGATCTACGAAGTAGGCATCAGTTATTACGGCCGCACCTACGCCGAGGGCAAGAAGATCGGCTGGAAGGACGGATTCCGCGCCATTTGGTGCATTTTCAAGTACGGGATCTGATCCCGCGTTCTACGGCCCGATCATGGAAGAAGCAACGGAACGACCAATGCCGAAGGGTTCGCAGCATGTTCCGGCCGCATACGTGGTCACCGGCGCTATGGTCCTGCTGGCATTGGCGGCCTTCGCTTGGCGCTATTATTTGGAACGTACGGCCTGTTTCGATAGTGCTTTCTTCTCGTGGTTGATGATCGATGAAGGGGTGCCGGTGAGCGTGCTGGGACGTTATGGAAGTTGGGTGGCCCAATTACTACCGGTGTTCCTGATCAAGTTGGGCGCTTCGTTGCAAGGTGTGTTGCGTGCCTATTCCATCGCTTTCATCCTTTTCCATGCCTTGGTGTTCTATCTGTTGGCCTTTCGTCTGAAGGACATGCAGGCGACATTGGTGCTGCCCATGGTGCTCACTGCGGGCTTCCACTACATGTTCTATTATGGCATCAGCGAATTGTACCAAGGTCTTTCGCTGATGGTGCTTTTGTGGGTATTGATCCGAAGGGCTTTTGATCCTGTTGGGCCATCCCCTCGGCGTTGGATGATGCTGGCCTTTCTGGTGAATGCGTGGGCATCGTTCTACCATCAGTTGTTGGTGCTTCCACTGCTGTTCATCTTGGTGTTCGAAGCCATTCCGAATGCATGGAGACAACGCAGATCTTGGTTCTTCGGTTTGGCGCTGGTCGTGTGGTACGTGATCCGGATCAAGGGCATGTCCGCCTCCTCGTACGAAGAAGCACGGATGCCCACTTTGGCTGATCTGGCTACGCACATCGTTCACCTCGGTGATCTGAATAGCACCATCTACTTCCTGATGGTGTGGACCAAATTCAAGGCGATGTTGCTGCTCATTGTAGCGGCTGGAGCACTTGCCATATATGCACGGGCATGGTTGCGCCTAGCGTGGTGTGCCGTCTTTTCCATTGCCTTTCTGGTGCTGATCCTGATCGTTGATCGCGACGGCATGGCACCGGTGATCTACGAGAATTACTATCCTGTTTTCGGCCTGGTCTGGGCCATCTTGTTCGCTACCGTGGTCGAATCGTTGCAGGGACGACTCCGCCAAGGTGCCCTGTTCGTTCTTGTAGCGGTGTGCGGCTTGGGCTTGTTGCAGATCCATCGTGGGCATTATCGATTGACGGATCGGGTGGAATATGTACAACGGATCACGGCTTACAAAGCGCAGCAGGGCGTTCGTAAATCAATGGTCCGGTTCGACAATTATCCGTGGTCGTATGGCTTGGTCCATTGGGCCGTTGGCATGGAGAGCGCGCTTTGTTCCGGTGTGAATGGGCCAACACGTGCGGCCACCATCTTTGTTTCGGATAAGGTGGCCTTGTTGGATAGCGTTGCTTCGCATACCGAACAATTCCTCGGGCCGGATTGGCAACCACTCTGGTTCGGCCTACAGAATTTGGATCATCGCTTCTTCGACTTTCCGACCGATGTGGGCTATGCTTGGGCCAATACGACGGATACTTTTCCTGATCCTCCTGCGCTCACCATCCAATGTCCGGCCTCCCCTTACCGCATGGTTCCCGATCGGTTCACGGTGGTGCCCATCGAACTAAGGAATGAAGGAACGCTCCGAATGCCTTCCCGCGGCGCTCGTGGAAAACCGCTCCAATTCATCTACACGTTGTTACGGACCGATGGAACGGTCTACCAAGAGAGTGCCATTCGCTCGTCCATGGAGGTAGATGTTGCACCAGGAACCACCTACAAGCAAGGATTGGTGGTGGAACGCCCAGTGGATAATGGACGGTTCGTTGTACGTGCTTGGTTGACCGATGAAGGTGTGGAATTGGGTGATGCGGTGCAATTCGAGATCGATGCCGATGCATGGCCGTTGTGATCCATTTGCGATCGGGACCGGTGTGCCCGGGTATTGTTGGACCATGGACTGGTGATGAGTGCGGTTGAACGCATGAACAAGGATCGAAATATCCATATTGTCATTCCTTGTTACAACGAGGAAGATCGATTGCCATTCGGCACATTGCTCGAACTGTTGCATAGTGAACCTGGACTACGGCTGACCATTGCCGATGATGGCAGCACAGATGGTACACGGGACCTGGCCCAGAGAATGCACGAAGCACTACCGGATCGGATCTTGGTACATGGGTTAGTACACAACATGGGCAAGGCCGAAGCAGTGCGACAAGGCATGTTGAAGACTTTGGAGCATTGGCCCGATGCGGAGTATATCGGCTATTTCGATGCGGACATGGCAACGCCTATCTCAGAGGCATTTCTCATGAGGCAAAGGACTGAACCCCGAGAACCGATGATCATTTTGGGGAGTCGGGTGGATCTATTGGGCACCACCGATATTCAACGCTCACCATACCGGCATTACTTCGGACGCGTTTTTGCCACCATGGTGAGCATGCAGCTAGGTATTCCAGTATATGACACTCAGTGCGGGGCTAAGCTGATCCGAGCCGACCATGTCCGAAAGCTTTTCGATGAGCCGTTCTTGACCCGATGGTTATTCGACGTTGAATTGCTTTGGCGTTGCATGGCCTTGGTAGGCCGGAATGGAATGCGCGAGCATGTGGCCGAAGTACCCTTGGTGCGTTGGCATGAGCAAGGCGGTTCCAAGGTGCGGGTCACGGATGCCATCAAAGTTCCGTTCGGACTTTGGCGTGTGGCAAAACATTATCGTGGTCGCGTGAGGAAGTGACCGTTGTAGATCACTTTGGTGATCCGCTCCCCATCATGTTCAAGTACGCGGAAGCTTGTGGCAGCATCAGGGCGTATGATCAGCTCATCGACCCAAATGGTGTCCTGATACGTTCTTCTCCCCTCCACGAAAATGCGATACTCGTCCTCGGCACGGTCTACAGTGAATGGAAGTTCTACGAGTGACCAGTCGCCGTTCACGATGCGGGCGAACCGCATGTCGCTGCACGTAATCCAGTCTTCCTGTCCTGTGGTCGGTTCGCGTTGTGCAACGCAGGTCAGTGCGTGACTTCGGAGCGCTCCAGGCGTATAGGTCCAATAACTGGCGATGTAACGCTCCCCCTCCTGCAATGTGAAAGCAGGTACCGTTGCCAAGGTGTTCACATTTCGCTTCAGTCCACTGTATGCTCCGGAACCGGCATAGCGGTGCTCCGAGTTCGGGTCATCGAGCGGATAGTGAAGGATGGTTGCTCCTTTCTTCGAGCATATCCAATCATTCGATATACTGTCTCCGGCCAGAGCCTCCAGCTTTGTGAAAAGCTCCTCTGTTCGGTCACGAAAGAGCACTTCTGCTGTGATGGATGCCAAGCTGATCGAGCCGTTCGATGCTAATGGGTGTGCGAGTTCGAGATACCGCTTTTCCTCATCATTCGCTGGTGTTGCATCCGTAATGAGTAGGAATTCGTCTTCTGGCCGATAGTGTGCTGCGATGGGTCGTTCGTACCACGGCGCATTCATTACGCCGAGTTGCTCGATGGTCTCCGTGACACTCGTCCGCGCCAAGGAATAGGCGGTCATTGGTAAACCGGTCCAATAGCTCAATACCATCGCTAATTGCATGGTATTATCGTCCGGCAAGAGCAATCGTTCATCCGAACCTGCAAGGAAGTGAGGGATCGGAATGATCGCGCGATACCGTTTCGGGTCTACCCGATCGATCAACATGCGTTCTTCGGGGAGAAGACCTTCGTAGGAAAGGACATTGCGGTGGTGTGCGATACTATCCGCTACTTGGGTGTGCATCGTATTGGCCTCATATAGGTACAACAACGGGATCGCAGCAGCGAATGCTCCCGCAGCGTAACGACTGAAACCACGGGCCCTGCGCCAGAGCCACCACGAACCGAACATGACGAATAGCCCGAATGCATAATAGGAGGCCCAACCAAAACGCCCCGGTGAGCGGAACTGGCCAATGAATGGTATGGACCAAGGATAAGGACCATTGGTTTCGGAGAAAGGCAGGCCGAAGGCGAATCCGAGCAATGGGAGGGATGCGAGGAACAGAGCGGTCAGTATCGTGGGCCAAGCGACCTCTCCCTCACGGAGTGGTGCGTTGTGCGCCCATTGGATGGCTCGGGTCGGGATCAGCACGATCAAACCGAGCATTGCTCCAAGACCTAAGTAGGAGGTTGCTTCGAACTCCTGAGGCATGTTCCAAGGGAAGACCGACCAGCTCAGTGCACTGCGATAACCGGACGGGGGAGCGAGGACACCGCTCCAACTCGTGCAGTACTCAAAGAAGCCTAGTGGATGGGCGGTTCGGCCAGTGTGATGGTCCGTTAGCGCTTGCACGAGTAAGAATAGCGCGATCGGACCCGCTACGAGCGCACCGGAATAGAACAACCTTGACCAGGTCTTGCGCTGTATCATGGGAAAGCATACGATCAACAGAAGGAATCCCATCCATGAGGCGGTGATCATTCCAGTATAAGGATGTAGGTATAGGCCGATGAACGTGATCATACCACCGAACAGGGCCCAGCGATGGTACTTGATCGAGGTGATGGTACGTATGAAGAAATAGGCGGTCAACGTTAATGTCCATCCATAGCTCAATCCGTGGTGCGCAGCCTGTACGCGAAAGGTTTGAGGAGACAATGCTGCTAGGGCGATACCGCAGAGTCCGGCGTAGACCCAATTTGTGCCGAAGTGGCAAAGCAGCAGGTATATGGAGAATGCAGTGAGTACCATTCCCAGAAGCGCCGCTAGGTTAATGACCGCAACGGTATGGTTCTGTACGCCAGGCACCACAACAGAGATCAACTTGACCACTCCAGAGAGAGCGGGCTGTGCATCGGGGTAACCTATTTGCTCGCCGAACGGATGGTTCATTCCATCGAACTGCATCAGGGTACTATCATGCGCCACATGATAGGCGAACACGTAGTAGTTCTTGAGGCCATCACCCGTATCGCTGAAAAGTCGTGAACCGGGAGCCTGGAGCAAGGAGCCATAGTGGACAAAGAGTGCGGCGAATGCAACGATGATCACCGCTAGTGCGCGGACCCAAGGTCGTTGGAAGATCGAAGCGAACGTGTTCATAGGAAGAGCGAATCCTTCCAGAAGGTGAACAATGAATCCCATGTCCAGGTCGGACCATCCATAGGGGAGAATGCAAGAAGCCCCATGCGGATGTTCAAGAAAATGAGGAATGCAACAAGCACCAGTACCGGCCAACGCCACCGCACAGACCACTGTGTGGCGCTGTGTACGAAGGCCGTGAAAGGCAACGCAAGGATGGCATAGTACTCCACAAAGCCACGATGCCCGAAGGATCCGCCGAGCCACCAATTCCACCAACTCGCGTATGAATACCAAACGATCGTCCAGACCAGCAGGATCGTCCTCCAATCAACGAAGGCCGGGGTCTTGGTATATGCGCCGCGCAAAAGAACGACCATGGCTCCGATCATGATCGGGTGATAAAGCAGCCAACCTCCCTGATGGCTGAACAGGATCTCCCACAGGTGCGGGTCGATCCAGTCGAATCCTTCATTCTTGGTTCCGTAGGTGAAAACCAAGTACGAACCGGTCGCGTATTTCCAGTACAGGAGTTGCGGTAGCAATAGGACGAAGGAGAACCCTACGCCAACCACAGACCATCGCCAATAGCGCAACACCCATTGATAGCGCATGCGAATGGACTTGATGACCGAATGCGGACCATACAACAACGGAACGAGAAGAACGACGCCATTCAACGGTCGGATCAATACGATAACGGTAGAACAAAGCATGATCAACATCAACCGCGGACCGCTTGGATCTTCGAGCATTGAAACGGTGAGGTGTACGAGTACAGCGAATAGAAAGAAGCTGTAGATGTGCGACATACCACCATCATGAACCGTGTAGTAATACAGATTGGTGCCGAATAGTAACAGGCCGCACGCCAGCCATACGGTTCGTGCAGGCCATGACCGTGCGAGCACCCGGAACAACAATGCCAGACCCGCCGATGCGTAGAAGGCGGCCGCGAGGAGTCGTGTGAGAACGAATGGTAATTCGAACCCAGTGATCTCAGATCCGGTGATCTTGCAATAGATCAAAGCCATCAGAAAGAACGGTGCCTGTAGTATGGCCACCCCCATGCTGAAAAGGCTGAGACCCTTTCCGTTCGGCAAGTAATTCACATACGGCAACGCACTCCAATCCCCATGCAGGAAGGTCCACGGCAGCCATTGGTAATAACCCAAGGGATCGCTCGCATTGGTGAGCACATGACCCATTTTGGGGGCATTGGTGTTCCACGCGAGCCAAGTGAGCAGCGTTGTAAGCAGCGCGATACCGATGAGGTATGGCGTTCGTGTGTTTACAACAGACTTGGTCATGCGGTCCGGGGTCCAGCGCAAAGATGCACAAGCGCACCCGAACACGCGCCGGATCAAACCTCGGTGATCGCAGAGGCAGGCAGCAGATCGTCCCCTGTCAATCGCAGGAACAATTGTGTGGTGGCCACCACATCCTTCTTGCAATACGCAGCGATCCGTTCCAGATCCTGATCTTCGTAGTAGACGCGTGCCACATCGGCACCCGTGATGTCGTCCTTCGGTGTGGGTATGCCCAGAATGTGGGTGAGCAGCGCCAAGGAGGTGTATGCCTTGCGATCTCCGAAGCTCCACAGGTTCATGGTGTCCAAGTGCCCTACTTCCCATGGCTTCAGGCCAGCGATGTCCAGCAAACGCGGCAGCTTGATGCGGTGTACGACACAGCGCCGGGCGATATAAGGAAAGTCGAATTCCTTTCCATTGTGACCGCAAAGCCAATGATCATCGTTGTTGTAGTGGCGATCCAAGAGATCCACGAAGCGGGTCAGGACGTCGTATTCGTCGTCACCGTGGAAGGAGGTCACGCGCATGCGCAGATCGCTGCCTTCACGATGCAAGCTGCCCACGCCGATGCAGATGATCTTGCCGAACTCAGCGAGGATGCCGCCTTTCTCACCGTAGATCTCCTCTGCGCTCTTCGCATTGCGTTCCTGCTCGAACCGTGTCTTGTCGCTGAAAAGCTGCGCGGTCCGCAGGTCCAATTCATTCCAAACGTAGTGCTGTGGCACCGTCTCGATATCGAGGAACAGGATCCGGGTGAGGTCACGGGCTCGTTCGGGTCGCATGGGCTTGGGGCTTGTAACTGGAAAGGTAAGTAGCGGGTATTGTAGTGACGAGTGGAGAGTGACGAGTCGGGGCTCCTCAACTTCGATCGGAGGAAATAACCCCGACTCGCCACTCGTCACTACAATACTCGCTACTCGTCACTAATAACTCGCCACTTCTTCATTCATTCGATCATCACACCGCGTTTCTCCATCAAGGGGATGCTGGTGAAATTCGCTTCTTCGATGCTTCCGGCCAGAAAGATGTACTTCTTGTCGTGCAGTGTCTTACCGATGTAGAAGCTGAGCCAGTATTGGTTGCTCAGGGCGAATACATCTTCAACGATGCGTTCGATCTTGGCCCAGCCCTTGGCCTCGAGTGTCGGTAAATGGTGCCGCAATTCACTGGTGCGCCGCGTTTCTCCTTCGATCTCGCCGTAGCCGCGTGAACTCACCAACACGTTCTCCAGCGCGAACTCGTTCTGGTTGATCAGGTACACGAACCAACCTTCTTCGCCGTTCTCGTCCGGCTCACGTACCACCGCCATGGCAACACCTTCGACCTTCGGTGGGTGGATGTCCTTGCGCATGCTTCGTTGTTCCGGTCTAGGTCGGGCGTGCCGCCATTTTCCGCGCGATCGCGATCCACTTGAACACATCAGTGGGGTGTCCGGTGTCGTTCACCTCTTCGCGTTTCATGCCGGTACGTACAAAGACTAGATCCTCTTGGGGTAGCACCACCACGTATTCACCGTGGAAACCGCGGCAATACCATACAGGCTGGCCATCTACTTCGGCCAACCACCAGAAGTAGCCGTAACGCTTGTTGGGCGTTCCTTTGTCGTTCAGGTCAGCAGGGGTGATCGATGCCTTCCAGTATTCCCGGTCGATGAGCTGCTCGCCCTTCCATACGCCGCTGTCCAAGTACAGTTGCCCGATGCGGCCGAAATCACGCGCTGTGGCGTAGAGACAGCAGAAGGCCTTGAAGTCGCCATCCTTGGTGTCCTTGCCCCAATAGGCCTCGTGTTCGCAGCCGAGCGGTCCCCAGATCTTCTCGCGCACCAGTTCATCCAAGGGCTGGCCATAGGCCGATTCCAACACTTCGGCCATGATCTGTGTGCTGCCGCTGATGTAATCGAATTCCTTACCCGGCTCGTCGCGGCACGGTTGGTTCAGGCTCAACTCGCGCACATTGCTGCCATAATATCCTTTGGCGTTGTCACTGAATGGATTCGCGCCGCTCTCGCTCCAATCCAGACCCGTGCTCATGGTCTGTACATGGTAGAGATTCAACTTCGCATAGCAGCCTTCCTTGTACTGCGGAATGAAATCACCGACGGGTTGGAAGATGTTATTGATCACGCCCTCCTTCATGGCCACCCCGGTCAGCAAGCTGATGTAGCTCTTCGCGACGCTGAAGCTGTTGCTCACGCTGTCGGCATCCCAACCGTTCCAGTATTGTTCGAAGATGATGCTGTCGTGCTGGAACACGGCGAAGCCCACCGAGTAGAGGTCCTTCAACTCTTGCTCTTCCTCGGCGGTCAGGGCCAACTTGCCATAGCGTTCACCTTGCGGCCAGGGCTGTGGGTCATCTGCGGGTATGGTCGAATAGGGGAAGAAATCGCGGTCATCGATCTCCGGGGAGTTGCGACCGATCAAGTAGGTGTAGCGCATACCACGCACCAAGTGTTCGTTGCCCGTGATGTATGCCAGAACGATGAGGCCAACGACACTGCCGATAAGCCAGAGGAGGAGTTTGCGTAGGAAGCGCATGGAATGGATTCTTGTGCGAAGTTATCCCACCTGTCCACACACGCGTTCAGGATAGCTTTGTACACCATAAGCTTGAAAGGTATGCGCGGGGGAATGAGCAGTACAGCGGAACAACGCGTCCAAACCAAGGAGATGGATGGAGTGGGCCTGGTGCTTTCCGGTGGCGGGGCCAGAGGTGTTGCGCATGTGGGCGTGATCAAATTCCTGGAAGAGATCGGGGTGCTACCGAATGTGGTGGCCGGGACCAGTGCCGGTGCCTTGGTCGGTTCGCTCTACGCTGCGGGTTACAACGCACAGGAGATGCTCGACTTCTTCCTGCGGACCACGGTCTTTTCTCCCAAGAATTACGCCTTCCGGAAGCCCGGACTCATCGATCTGGAGGGCTTCATTCCCGTTTTCAAGGAGATGATCCCTCACGATACGTTCGAGGGCTTGGGTCGAAAGCTGTTCGTTGTTGCAACCGATATGGAAAAAGGCGAACGAAAGGTCTTCCGTGCAGGGGAACTCATCCGTCCGGTGTTGGCCTCGGCCGCTATGCCGTTCGTGTTCCCTCCGGTGGAGATCGATGGGGTCCTGTATTCGGATGGCGGTATCACGGATAATTTTCCGGTGGAGCTATTGACCGACGCATATCCTCGAACGATCGGCGTTTACGTGAACCCACTAGCACCGGCACCGCGCAACGAATTGGACAGCAGCATCGAGGTGCTCCTGCGTGCCTATCATGTCGGGGTGCATGAACAGGTCCGCAACTCCTTCGCCAAATGCACCGTGTTGATCACACCCGAACTGAACGATTACACCACGCTCGGTATGCAGCATTTGCAGGCCATCCACGATCTCGGCTACGCGGCTGCGAAATGCGTGAGGTCGAAGCTCCTGAAAGTGTTGGGCGGGTGATGCCTTACTTGACCAATTCGACATCGAAGAGGTCCGCCAACTCCAGCTTCAGTCTGTTCTTTACCTCTTCGACATCGAGCAGACCACCCAACTCCTTCGCCATGCAGGTAACCCCCTTATCGGTGATACCACAGGGCACGATGTTCTCGAAGTAGCTCAGGTCCGTGTTCACGTTGAAGGCGAAGCCGTGCATGGTGACCCAGCGGCTGGCGCGGATGCCGAAGGCGCAGATCTTCCGGGCCTTGAACGGGTCTTCCCAGTCGAGCCAAACGCCGGTGAGTCCCTCGATGCGGCCCGCTTTGATGTTGTATGCCTCCAAGGTGCCGATCACGGCTTCTTCCAAAGTGCGCAGAAAGCGATGGATGTCCGTGAAGTGGTGGTCCATGTCGAAGATCGGATAGCCCACGATCTGGCCCGGCCCGTGGTAGGTGATGTCGCCGCCGCGATCGATCGGGAAGAACTGTACGCCTTTCTCAAGCATCTCGGCCTCGTTCAGCAAGAGGTGACTTTGCTTGCCACTCTTGCCCAACGTATACACGTGTGGGTGCTCGCAAAAGAGCAGGTGATCCTCGGTCAGGACTTGTTCCTCTTCCGGCACCTTGCGGTTAGCGATCTTCCGGTCGATGGTGGCTTGGAAGAGCTTGGTCTGGTACTCCCACGCGGTGGCGTAGTCGATCAGGCCGAGGTCTTGGAAGAGGACTTTTCTCACAGCGCAAAGATCGGGGAAGAATACCTTCAACCGCAGAGCACACGGAGTGCGCAGAGGAAGTAACCAATAGATACACCGTAGATGAGGGAGAATGAGCTGGCCACAGAGGTCATCGGAGCCGCGATCGAGGTCCATCGCGAAATGGGTCCGGGGTTGCTTGAGAGCATCTACGAGGAATGTCTCCTTCATGAGATCCATGAAAGAGGGATCCATGCTGAGCAACAGGTCGCGATCCCTGTTCTGTACAAGGGGAAACGTATCAAGAATGACCTTCGGCTAGACCTTTGGATCGAACGGCAGGTCATCATTGAAGTAAAGGCCGTTGAAGCCCTGAACCCGGTCCATTGGGCACAACTGATGACCTATCTAAAGCTGACCAACAACCGGCTCGGACTGCTCATCAACTTCAATGTCAAACTACTGAAGCAAGGGGTCAAGCGTATAGCCAACGACCTATAGCGGTCCCCGGAGTTTGAATTTCTCCGCGAACTCCGTGTGCTCTGCGGTTCGGTCTATTTAACCTCCGCCAACTTCCCCTTCAGCATATTGATCACCGCGATCTCACTGGGGTCCACGCCTTTCTTCTCTGCCCAATACAGGCTCACCCAATCGCCGAGGTTGATCAGGAACAGTTGTCGCGCGAAGGCCGTATCGCCTTGGCTCCAGACCTCGAACACGTTGGGTGTGTACTTCTCGAAAACGGCTTTGTTGATCTCCATGCGCATCTGAGTTCGCTCGTGATCCGCTTTGTGACGGAAGATGACCACCGCAATGTTCTTGTCCCCACCAGCCCAGCCTACGAGTTCGTTGTGGTTCATCTCCGGAATGGCGTGATGCCAGCAGAGCTCTTTGCTGTTCTCGTTCACCTGTTGGCGGAAACGGATGCACACCGCTTCGGTGTTGGCTTCGCTGTAGATCACCAAACGCTTACCCACGAGCTTTTCCGTGAGTGCCGTGGCCGCCTTCTTGATGTCCTCCTTCTCATGCTCCAGCATCTGCGCAGCTGCATTGATCGCGCCTTCGAAGCCATCGCCGATGATCCCAAAGTGGTGCAAGAGGAAGAACTGCTGGACCAGCGAGTAGGCCAGCATGGTGCGTGGCGGATTGCCGCCGGGGATCACGATGTGGTCCAAACCCTTCGCCTTGGCCGTTTCCAGCATGGTGCCGCCACTGGTCACCACGCAAACTCGGGCACCCTTGGCCAGTGCCTGCTCCATGGCCGCGATGGTCTCTTCGGTGTTGCCGCTGTAGCTGCACGCGATCACCAAGCTCTTGTGGTTCACGTAGCCGGGCAAGTAATAGTTGTGGTAGACCTCGATGGGGCACTTGGCTTCCTTGTGTACCAACTGTGCCGCAAGCTTGCCCCCGATACCGCTTCCGCCCAAGCCGGTAACGACCACATTGGCGTACGGCCCTCCTGGTGCTTTCAGTTGTGCCTTTCGGCCGATCTCCAATGCTTCCTTCAGTTGTTTCGGGAAGGCTTCGATGAGTTGCTGCATTTTTCGAGGTCTGGTGCTGGGTCAAAAGTAGGCGCGTGATACGGAAACGGGAGTACGGAGGTTCGTAGACCACCATCTAGGTCTGCACGGGATATCTTCGCGACCCATTCCAAGGTACCTTATGTCCCACGTCCCTTCCGATCAAGAACTCGTTCGCCGCGAAGCCCTTACAAAGCTCCGTGCGCTCGGTATCGAACCTTTTCCCGCTGATACTTTCCCGGTTTCACACAGCGCGAAGCAAGTCAAGGAGGGGTTCAAAGAGGTCGGACATGCACCGGAAGGTGAACAGCCGCCTCCGAACATCGTATTGGCCGGTCGATTGATGAGCGTGCGCGTCATGGGCAAGGCATCGTTCGCGGTGCTCCGAGATAGCACTGGCGATCAACAGATCTACGTGAACCGTGACGAGATCTGCCCAGAAGAGGATAAAACGTTGTACAACGATATCTTCAAGAAGCTGCTGGACCTCGGCGACTTCATCGGTGTGAAAGGGTTCATGTTCCTTACGAAGACCGGTGAACTGACCCTGCATGTAAAGGAACTGACCCTGCTGGCCAAAGCCTTGCGCCCACTGCCTGTGGTGAAGACCGATGAGGACGGTAAAGTGCATGATGCATTCACGGACCCCGAGCAGCGCTACCGCATGCGCTATGTGGACCTGATCGTGAATCCGGGCGTGAAGGAGACGTTCTTGAAGCGCACCCGCATCTTCAATGCCATGCGTGAAGCGTTCCAACTGGCGGGCTATCTGGAAGTGGATACGCCGGTGATGCAGCCGATCCCTGGAGGTGCCGCTGCTCGCCCCTTCATCACGCACCACAATGCGTTGGATACCCAATTCTACTTGCGCATCGCGAACGAACTCTATCTGAAGCGTCTCATCGTTGGTGGGTTCGATGGCGTGTTCGAGTTCAGTCGCAATTTCCGTAACGAGGGCATGGACCGGACGCACAACCCGGAGTTCACGGTGATGGAACTCTATGTGGCGTACAAGGATTACCACTGGATGATGGACTTCATCGAAGGCGTGTTCCGCAATGTGGCCACCGCAGCGAACGGATCGCCCACGTCGAATTTCCAGGGCAAGGCCATCGACTTCGGACAGCCTTTCAAGCGGATCACCATGTGCGGCGCTTTGCAGGAGAAGACCGGCGTCGACGTGCTGAACGCGGATGAAGCAACACTGGGCGAATTGGCGATAAAGAACGGGGTCGAAGTGACCGCGGCCATGGGCAAAGGCAAGTTGATCGATGAGCTCTTCAGCGAACTGGTGCAACCCGAATTGATCCAACCCACCTTCGTCATGGACTTCCCGTTGGAGATGAGCCCACTCTGCAAGAAGCACCGTGATGATGACCGCTTGACCGAGCGATTCGAACTGTATGTGGCCGGCTTCGAGGTCGGCAATGCGTACAGTGAATTGAACGACCCGATCGATCAGCGCGAACGTTTCGAAGAACAGTTGAAGTTGATGGAACGTGGCGATGATGAAGCCATGTTCATCGATCAGGATTTCCTGCGCGCTCTGGAGTACGGCATGCCGCCCACATCAGGCATCGGCATCGGCATGGATCGCTTGGTGATGCTCCTCACGGACAACCCGGCGATCCAGGAGGTGTTGCTGTTCCCGCAGATGCGACCGGAGAAATTCGATTGAATTGGACCGCAAAGGCGCGAAGGCGCAAAGCTGCTGCATACGGACCTCTTAACGTCTGTCCGCCTACTGTCTTCGTCGTTTGAGTCACCCAAGCTGAATTATGCTCTTGAGATTTCCGCGTACGACTCATGAGATACACCGAAACAGCGTTTATGCGATTCATGCAAGCCTCCCGGATCTTGAGTCATCCGACCGTCGAAAACCGCAAAGGCGCGAAGCTGCTGCATACGGATCTCTTAGCGTCTCTGCGCCTTTGCGGTCAGCATTTCGGGGTTCTCCCTTTCGACGTTGATCATCACATCCCCCACCTGTAGTTTCCAAACCACATCCATTCCCTCTGTCACTTCGCCAAAACGTGTATAGCGGCCATCGAGGTGTGGAGTAGCGCTGTGCGTGATGAAGAACTGGCAGCTCTCCGTATCTCGACCTGCTGATGCCAGCCCAACGGAACCGGTCGTAAATGGTGTACGCCCGATCTCTGTGCGCAAGGTCCACGGCATGCTCCCATAACCGTCGCCTCGCGGGCAGCCACCTTGCAGCACGAAGCCCGGAACCATGCGGTGGAAGGCTTTCCCGTTGTAGTAACCTGCTGTCACCAACGAGTCGAAAGCCAAGCTGCTTCCCGGACATTCGTTCACATCCGTAGCGATGATGATGTCGCCTTTGGCCGTTGTGATGCGGTAACGTTGACCCTGCTTCAACGCACGCAATTTCACTGGATCGATCGGGTGGTTGAAGGGAACCGGCAATGGGGCTGTCGTCGGATCTCCAACGCGCATGGCAAGCACGTGATCGAGCAGCCGTATGGCTTCAAGGTCCGCCAGTGGGCGCAATGTATCGCGCAACGCACGCTCCCGTTCGGGTGTCAGGATGAACGAATCGGGATCACCGCCACCATTGATGAGATGCTCCAGTGCCGCGCAGATCAACCCGGCATCGCCGGAACCTAGTGCATGGGCCAGCGGGTCACGATGGTCACGCCATTCGAAACGATCCGGTCGGATCATTTGCTGGTATTGGCGCATGTGCTCCGCCTCTTGGTCCTTCAGTGCAGAAAGAAAGGCTGCTTGCCGGATCGTCGGATGCACGGTCGGGTCGATCATGAGGTCCATCGCTTCGGTACGTGTGATCACACCGTGCAGGATCCAGTGGGCTTGAATGGCCGCTGCACGCACGTATGGCGATGGGTCGCCCATGGCAGTGTTGTGCAGCAGGACGGTCAAACTGTCGTGCTGTGTGGAAAGGCCGGGGACGCCGAGTAGCTGCGCGGCCAAGAGTGGATCGATCGCCGCCTTTCGCGCAGCCAAGACCTGTGCGGGGTCCAAGTTGTACCGTACGCGCAATGCATCTACCGCCACCGACCCGATCGCACCTTCTCGTGCTGCGACAAGGAATGTGCTGTCGTCCTTGCTGTCATTCATCGTACCCAACGAACGCAACGCATTCACACGTACAGGAAACGGCATGTCCGGTAGCACGCCACGGCGCAACACCGCCACGGCCTCCGGGCTGCTGATCTTGCCCAGAGCCAGCATGAGCATGCCCTCGGTCCCGCCCGGATCCGCTGCTTCGAACAAGGCCAGATAGTCGGCAGCAATGCGCTGCAAGGTGCTGTCCGGTGATCGCCGTAAGGCATCGGCAGCGCGCATCCGGTCCTGCCCACGACTTCGCTCCAGTAGGTAGAAGATCGCATTCACGTCGGTCAGCATATCATTGCGTTGCATGGCAAGGAAGGAGGCACTGAACAAAGCGTGTTGCACGGTACTGTCCTTCTCCTGGATCGCCCATTTGGCCATCTCTTCCACCGCGCTACTGTCCGCGATGAAGCCCAAAGCGAACGCCACAGTTGCTCGTACATCGACCCGATCATCGCGAAGTGCTTTCAGCAAGCAAGGGAGAGCGGCGCTTTCCTGAACAGAGGCAAAGGCCAAGGCCGCCGCCGTGCGAACAGTTGCTTTGGTGTCCTGAAGTAAGGCGCACAAGGCTTGCGTATCGCGATGCTCTTGGGCCTCCAAGACCGGCCAAAGGTGCGCATCGGACCAGCGGTTGGGCGGCGGTTCTACGGTCGATGCATCGGAACAACCGCAGAGAACCAGCGTTGCGACGAAGAGTAGCTGGAATAGGCGCATCTATTTGTCTTTTGTGAAGTCGATCGATCTGCTCTTCATGAACCACTCCGTCACGTCCCAACCGAAGTAGCGCAATGCTGCAATGAGCACCATGGTGGCCGTTGCTTCATCCAGATTCCCAACAAAAGGTACGTTGTCCGGAATGAGTTCAAAGATGCCGAGTGTGGGATTCAGCAAGTATAGAAATGCCAATACCCCGGCCATGCCAACGAGGAATTTCTTCATGTTATGAACGCTGTGATCGGGCGAAGGTGTTGGGTCACGAGAAGGTCATGTCGACTTCTGTTCGACCCATCGAAGGTAGGGCCGAGGTATCTTCGCGGTCCATCCCATGAATGCCTATCGCTCCCTCATCGCCGCTGGTGCATTGCTCCCGCAGGTGCTCTTTTCTCAACTCCGTTCGGATGCTGATGTGCTCTACGAAATGCGCAATCAGGTCCGCTACCTCTCCAGCGATCGCTTGGAAGGCCGGGAAGCCGGTACGCCTGGAGAACGGTTGGCCGTGGACTACATCGCAGCCAAATTCGGCAACGTGGGGTTGATGCCGTACGGAGATAGTGCGACCTACATCCAGGCCTTCCACTTCCAAGCCGAACCTGTTCTCGGCGAAGCCAACTCCCTACAATTGGGTCGGGAAAAGTTGGTGAGCGGGACGGATTACAGCGTACTTCCCTTCTCGGCGAATGGTGTCGTGCGGGGCAAGGTGCTGCGTGTGAGCTACGGCATACAAGCACCAGAGCTGGACAGGGACGATTACGCGGGCCTTGATCCGAAAGGTCGGATCGTCGCCATTTCGGTGAGTTCGCCGGACGGGATCCACCCGCACAGTAAATTCTTGGCCTTCCATGATCTGCGTATCCGTGCGGAGAAGGCGAAGGAGCTAGGTGCCACCGGTGTGGTCTTCTATAATGATGACCCGGCTGCGGAGTCGCCAACGAACGGGCTATCATCCAAGGTGAAGGACTGTGGCATTCCCGTGATCTTCCTACAAGGGGATCGCTACGAAGAGTTGTTGGTCACGAACAACCCTGTGGTGATGGATGTGGTTATTCAGCGCGAGGAAAGGACGGCATACAACGTCGTGGGAATGCTTGACTTCGGAAAGCAGGATATCGTGGTGATCGGCGCACACTTGGACCATTTGGGCTGGGGAGACGAAGGCTCTTTGCATCGAGGAGAAAAGGCCATCCACAATGGTGCGGACGATAATGCGAGCGGCATCGCGGTGATGTTGGCTCTTGCCGAAGACCTGGCCAATATGGAACACATTCGCGCCAACAACTACCTCTTCATCGCGTTCAGCGGAGAGGAGAAAGGCTTGTACGGATCCAACCATTGGACCAAGCACCCGACCTTGCCCATCGCGCGGCTCAACTACATGATCAATTTGGACATGGTCGGCCGACTGGATAGCAACAACACCATCGGCGTGAATGGGGTGGGCACTTCACCGGCTTGGGCCGAGGTGGATCACACGCAAGTGGAGAACCTCAAGGCGAAGACCACAACGAGTGGTATCGGACCTAGCGATCATACGAGCTTCTACCTTCAAGGTGTTCCAGCGATCCACTTCTTCACCGGTTCGCATGCCGACTACCACAAGCCGAGTGACGATGAGGAAAAGATCGATTACAACGGCATGTTGCGGATCACGAGGTACATCGAATCCTTGATCGGTTCGCTGAACGATGATGGCAAGTTGGCCTTCACCAAGACCGAGGACGTGAACACCGAGAACACACCACGGTTCAAAGTGACGTTGGGGGTGGTGCCAGACTATTTGTACGATGGCCGAGGCATGCGCATCGATGGCATCACCGAAGGCCGACCCGCAGCAGAAGCCGGACTGAAGGTGGGTGATGTGGTGGTGAAGCTCGGAGCGATCGAAGTGACCGATATGATGGCCTACATGAAAGGCCTGAGCCAATTCGAGAAAGGAGATACCGCACCGGTCAAAGTGCTGCGCGACGGGAAGGAATTGGAAACGAACGTGACCTTTTGAAGAAGGACCAATGGCGAACCCGCAACGCATTGCCGTGATCGGCGCAGGTTCATGGGGAACCGCCTTGGTGAAGTTGTTGACCTCTACCCAAGAGAAGGTGGGGTGGTGGGTGCGCAAACCGTCCACCATTGAGCATATCGGGAAGTACGGCCACAATCCGGATTACATCAGTGCAGCGCAGTTCGAGGTGGATCGGTTGGCCATGGAGAGTGATATCCATGCGGTGGTGAAGCAAGCCGATGTCCTCGTACTTGCCGTTCCAAGTGCATTCTTGAAAGGAGCGCTCGACCAACTCGACCCTACGGAGTTGAAGGGCAAAATGGTGTTCAGTGCCGTTAAGGGGATCGTACCGGAAACGAACCAGATCGTGGGCGAATACCTCTTTCAACATTGGGGTGTCGCCGAAAGTGATTTCGGGGTGATCTGCGGTCCGTGCCACGCCGAAGAGGTGGCCATGGAACGACTGAGTTACCTCACCATCGCCTGCTTGGATGTCGCGAAGGCAACGACCATGGGCGAAGCATTGAGCGGTCGTTTCTTGAAGACCACTTTGAGCGACGACATCTATGGCACGGAGTACGCTGCGATCCTGAAGAACGTGATCGCCGTTTGCGCAGGGATCAGCGTGGGCTTGGGGTATGGTGACAATTTCCGCGCAGTGCTGGTGAGCCGTGCCATTCAAGAGGTCGAGCGGTTCGTTGCGGCCGTGCATCCCATCGATCGCGACATCAATGAACCGGCCTACCTCGGCGATCTACTGGTCACAGCCTACTCCACCTTCAGCCGCAACCGCGAGTTCGGTACCATGGTGGGCAAGGGGTACAGTGTGAAGGCTGCGCAAATGGAGATGAATATGGTGGCCGAGGGCTACTATGCGGTGAAGTGCGTACACGAGATCAACCAGAAGTTGAAGGTGGATATGCCCATCGTGGAGTCCACCTACCGCATGCTGTATGAGCGCATGGCACCTGGTGTGGAGATGCGCCTTTTGAGTGAGCGATTGGCCTGATCGTCAGGTTTCGGATCGGTTGCTGACCATTGGTCATAGGTTCCGGTAATGATCCGGACTTGATGTTCCCTTTTCCTCCGACCTCCATGTTGAACAACGATGGATCTTCCGGCCTGCGCAAATGGCTGCTCCGGCTGCCCAATTTCTTTGCTGCGGTCATCTTGCTGCAAACCCTATTCTTCAAATTCACCGATGCACCAGTGTCCGTGTACATCTTCACGGAACTGGGCATGGAACCCTGGGGCCGATACGGCTCCGGTGTGGCCGAGTTGATCGCTGCGGTGTTGCTGTTGGTGCCGCGTTACTCTTGGATGGGTGCTGTGCTGGCCATGGGCATCATGGCGGGGGCTATCACCAGCCACCTTACGGCGCTGGGGATCGAAGTGCAAGGTGATGGAGGAACTTTGTTCTTCTTGGCGTGGACCGTCATGGTGCTTTCGGCATTCGTTCTATTCAAGGAACGAAAGGCTGCATTGGAATTCCTCGGAGCGGTCACAGGAAGAAGCAGTGTGAACCACTGACACGGACGTGAAGTTCTGTATTCACCTTTATGCACCCATACATGCAAGCTCTTATCGTCTACAACATCGAGGTCCTTGAAAAGGTCGATGTCATCCTTGGTCAATTGTCGGCCGATGAATTCACCAACGAACAGCCCTTGCTCTTCGGCTCCAGTATCGGACAGCATGTCCGCCATATCCTGGAATTCTACGAATGCCTCATGGGCAATGTGAAGTCGGGTTCGTTCAGCTACGATCATCGAAAACGTGATCTGCTTTTGGAGACGCAGTTGGGGAAAGCCCGTGGATCCGTTGCGCATTCCAGCCAGATGCTCTCCACGTTGATCGTGGACAAGGCATTGCGTATGTCGAGCGAACTACCCGGTGAAGGTCTGTCTTCGCAACAGTCGACCACCTTGAAGCGTGAATTGGCCTATCTCGCGGACCACAGTGTGCATCACTTGGCCATGGTCCGGATCGCGTTGGAACAGACCCTGCCACACATCGTATTCCCTGCGGAACTCGGCGTGGCGGCCTCCACTCGGAACCATAGAACGCGCTGAATGCATTGGACTGCGTTGAGGGAGGAGGGGCGCTTTCCCCAATGGAACCACGAGCATTGGCCGTGGTACGTCATCTATCTACCAGTTCTTCCGGTATTGCTCTGGCATGCGATCCGTGCGCGAAGTCTCGTGTTCTTCACGAACGTGGATCCAGCGATCGACATGAGTGGCTTCTTCGGCGAGCGTAAATCGGAGATCTATGCTTTGTTGCCGAATGATTCGTACCCGACCACATTGTGTATTGAGCCGGGCACATCATGGGCGGAGGTAGAACATCAAGTTGACGCTGCACGACTGCAGTTCCCGTTGATCGTGAAGCCCGACATCGGAGAACGCGGGGAAGGGGTGATCCGCGTACCGAGCATTGAGATCTTGCAACACGCGATCGAGCATGCGAATGAAGCCGTACTGGTCCAGGACCTCATTCCCGGAGAGTGTGAGTTCGGTATGATGTTCGTTCACGACCCGGAGACCGATGCAGTGGAATTGCTCTCCATCACGGGAAAACAATTCCTTACCGTGATCGGCGATGGTGTAGGCTCTGTCGAGGTGTTGTTGCAACGCACATTCCGTGGATCACGGCAAGTGGAGCGTTTGCTCGCGTACAAAGCGGACCTGCTCAAAGTTGTACCGGCGCTGGGGGAGCACGTGGTCGTTGAGCCGATCGGTAACCATTGCAGGGGAACGACATTCGTGGATGCATCAGCTCTTCGTACGCCGCCCTTGGAACGACGTATCGCGGCATTGGTCCGTTCGACAGGTGGCGTGTACTACGGAAGGTTCGATGTTCGTGCAGATTCTGTAGAAGCCTTTCAAGAAGGGCGCTTTAGCATCGTGGAAATGAACGGAGTGAGCAGTGAACCGGGCCATGTCTACGATCCTGCGATGAACATTTTCCAATGCTGGTCGGAGCTGCTGCGTCACACCCGCCACATCCCGAAGATCAGTCACCAGCTGCGCAGGCAGGGTCACCCGCCCGTATCGCTGCGCATGTTCTTGGAGCGTTGTGATGCGCACTTCGATCCACCACCGTTCTGGCGCTGGCTATTGCACGTCATTGCAAAAAGCCGAACAGTCCAAGTGCCAACAGCACTGCGCCGACCAGCCGGAACATCCTTCGAAGCCGATCCGGTGCAAAGCGTTCGGTGAGCTTGGTCCCCAGCCGCACCAGGATCAACAACAGGATGATGGCGCCGAAAGTGGCACCACCAGCGAATGCCAGGAACCCCCAAGCGCCAGCGACATTCAAACCCATGGCATCCACGCTGAGTCGTATACCGCACCAGAACAAAAGCAATTGAGGGTTCGCGAGACCAAGGAGAAGGCCCTTACGAAAGCCACGGGACTTCGGCGTAGTGCCTTCCACTACGGGTACGTGGGGCCGGAAGAAGAACAGGAAATAGATACCCAAGATGATCAGAATACCACTTGCGATCAATGTGATGGTATGACGATCCGCACCGAGCCACTCCTGCACCCAACCAGCGAAAATGTAAGCGATACCGGCATGCACGAATTCAGGGATCGCACCACCGAATGCCATCCGCCTACCCGAGGTGCGACCATGCCGGACCGTGGTCGCCAGCACCGCAGTGTTCACCAGTCCGGCTTGAACTGAACCGATGAAACTCACCACGGTGGTGAAGAGGAAGAGGATCGTGGCGTGTAGGATCACAGGTATTGGCTGGTCGGCAAGGTAGGATCTGTTGGGATTTTCACCCTGGTTCATCCTTGTTGCCGAACTTGTGCGCAATTATATGCCCCGCCTTCGCTTCCACTGGGATTTCTTCGGCCCCGATGCGCCCACTACCGCGCAACACTTCCTCAAGCACGTGGACCAGTTCTGCGATCGTGAGGGTATTCGTGACTATCAGCATGCGATCACGAATCACCCGGTGCGCTGCACGGCTGTGCTTGAGTGCGATGAGCAGCACTTGAAAGTCGTCCGCGATGCACTGAAGCCGGTGCGCGGAGAAAGGGTGCTTGAAGATTGAGGTCTTACCGCACGAAACGCACCACGGAGCGCTGTTCGGCCGTGACCCATTCCACGAGGTAGGTGCCGGGATCGATGCCGCGCACATCGTTGTGCAAGCGCTGGGCACCGGAAGGCATGCGTGCCGAGAGCAGCTTACGCACCAAGCGGCCACTGCTGTCCAAGAGGTTCAGATCCCCGGTCGCTGCATGTTCCAGGTCCAAGGAGATGATGAGCTGCTCACCGTTCGTGGAGAGCGCCACTTCCAAGGTGTTGGGCGTAGCAGTGGGGGCGATCACACCGGTGTTGATGTCGCGCACCAGCAACACGCGGAACACGCGTGTACTGGCCGAACTCTGTGTGCCGTTGTTCACGAAGAAGATGTTGGCCGCGCTGCTTTGGATGCCGCCCACGATGTGGCCTGCTAGCACAGTGTCACCGACCAAGGCATCGAGGTCGATCACATCGTTGAAGACCGTTGGTATGCCCGGCGCGGTGATGAATTCAGCGCTGGAGCCCAAGAGTGCGGGCATGGTGCCGATAGCTGTTTCCAGCATCGCTCCGTTCTCGCTCCGTTCCACACGACTGATGGTGTTCACGAAGGGCACGTTCACGTCGTCCCACAACTGTCCGTTGCCATCGAAGTAGTAGCGCCCGATGCCGCCGAAGAACACCGTGCTCATGGTGTTGGAGGTGCTCGCGAATGCCGGTAGGTGGGCCGCATGATACTGGTTGAGCAGCTGCTCGAATTCCGGGACCACGGTATAGCCCGAAGCGGTGATGTCCACCGTGTTCAACCAGGGGATATCACTGCTGTATTGGAACACGCCGGAGAAAGCGGTGAAACCGAATTCGCCGTTCGGGAACACCTGCGGAACGAGGTTGTAGTCCCGGCGATGGAGTTCCATCGTATCAACGGTCTCCGTGTAGTCCGCGAGGACCAAGCTCGAGCCGTCGTCCTCGATCCGGAAACGGCGGATGGCGTTGGTGTATTCCTGAATGAAGCCCGGACCGAAGTCCGGTCCCATCGGATTGTAACGCCCCATGAAGCGCTGGCCACCGACCAGGTAGAACTCGTCGTTCATGTGCCCGAGGTATCCGCCGGTAACCGCCATGCGGCTGTCGTCGATCTGTCGGAAATGCGGTGTGAGCGGAGTGCCGTTCTTGATCGCTGCGATCGCACCGGGCACATTGATCGCCGCCAAACGGCCGTGCGTGATGTGGTCGTTCGCTGTTGGTGAGAATCCGTAGCCCCCGATGATGTACAGTGTGTTGCCGCGCTGGAAGAACTCGGTGTTGGTGCATTGCAGTTGCTCGTACAAGGTTGTCGGCAGGCTGGAGATGCTCGCGCTCCATACCTCGTTCGTAGTAGGGTCCACCACATGGGCCATGGTGTTGTTGCCTGCGGCGAGGAAAGCGGCGAAGGGTTGGCGCTGATGAAGGCCTTCTGTGCGCCCGGCGAGCAGAAGCCACTCGTTCCCTTGTTGAGCCCATGCGAAGGATTGCACACCCGGCATACCGGGGATCGTGATCTCCTCAAGTACGACCCGCCGATCGCCGAGGTCCTGCGCCACGAGTTGGGTCAGGGTGAAGGACAGAAGAAGAACGAGTGCCGAAGATCGCATAGAAGCAGGGGTTTCCACAAAGCTGCGCTCCGCATGCTCAGGGCACCGTGAGGAATATCACCAAGACCTCAGCGCAGCACAAAGCGTAGGATCCGCTCCTTCCAGCTCGAATACGGTGGGTACTGGACACCCGGTTCGATCAAGGTGCTGGCGTGTACGATGCCCTTGTGATGCGAGAACAGGTCGAAGGTTGCTTTGCCGTGGTAGCGACCCATGCCGCTGTTGCCAACCCCACCAAAGGTCATTTCCGGATTGCCGAATTGCAGCAGACAATGGTTGATGCAGCCACCGCCGAAGGCGATCTGCGCAGTGAAGAAGCGTTGCGCCTTCCGGTCGTTGCTGAACACGTAGGTGGCCAACGGATGAGAATTACGCGCAACGATCTCCAACACTTCTTCACGCGTGGTCCACGGGATCACAGGAAGCACCGGCCCGAAGATCTCCTCCTGCATCACGGGCGCATCCAATGGTACGTCGGTGAGCACCGTGGGTGCGATGTAGCGTTCGCTCGCATCGTTCTCTCCTCCGATCAGGATCTGGCCGTCGTTCAGAAAAGCCCTCACCGCCTCGAAGCGCTTGTCGTTCACCAAACGTGCGAAATGTGGACTGGCCTTGGGGTCCGTGCCGTAGAAGCGCTCGATGTATTTCGCGACAGCTTGCAGGAAAGGCTCCATCACCTCGGCATGCACCAACACGTGATCGGTCGCGATGCAGGTTTGTCCGGCGTTGAAATAGCGGCTCCATACGATGCGTTGAGCGGCGCGTTCCACATCGGCAGTGCGGTCCACGATGGCCGGACTTTTCCCGCCGAGTTCCAAGGTCACTGGGGTCAAGTGCGGCGCTGCCAAGGCCATGATCAAGCGGCCCACACGCGGACTGCCGGTGAAGAAGATGTGATCGAAGCGGAAGGGTTCGATCAATTTCGGTCCGACATCGCGCCCTGCGCCTTGCACCACCAGTACGTGGTCTGGCGCGAAGACCTCGGCCAGGATCGTCTCGATCACCGCTGCGGTAGCTGGTGCTTCATTGCTGGGTTTGACCACGGCGCAATTCCCTGCCGCGATCGCGCCGATCAAGGGAGAGAACACCAAGAGCGCCGGGTAGTTCCAGGGGGCGATGATGAGAACGACCCCGAGCGGCTCGGAACGCACTTCACTGCTGGCCACTTGGAGCGAGAGAGGTGTGGACGGCCGCTCGGGTCGCATCCATCCTTTCAGTTGGGCCAGCGTGTGGTCGATCTCCGAATACACCAAGCCGACATCGCCGAGATAGGCCTCGAAGCGCGGTTTGCGCATGTCGGTGTACATGGCCGTGAGCAATGCCTCTTCGTGTTTCTTGATGGCTGACCGTAGCGCCTTCAGGGCGGACTGCCTTGCCTTGTAGCTGCGCGTGGTACCACGTGCGAAATGATCGCGGCATGCGTGGAGGCGTGCGATGACCTGGTCGGCGGTGGACGATTCGAATTGCATGTGAAAGTGGTTCGTAAAGCTAGGCCGAGGTGGCCCGTCCTAAGCAGCAAGAATGAAGTCCTCGCCCTCCACGAGTCCTCGAGAAGCAAGGAATTCCGCGATGCGATCACCCGTGCCGCGCTGGCTGATGAAGGAGATAACGAGCGCTTCGCCGGGGCCTGGCAATTCGTCGTGCGCGATGAAACGATAGCCCGGAACCTCGCGCCGCCGCACATCCGTGAAGGCATCGATCCGCAGGCCTTGCGCTTCCAACAAACGGGCTCGCTCACGACATAGGTTGCTGGTACCAGCGATGATGATCGGACGGCGTTCAGCGAACTTTCTCCCATACCACGCAGCGATCCACTTCGCCTTGGTGCTGAAGAAGGCATCCACGCTGTAGTTGGCATGGGTGCGGCTCAAACGCTGCGGGTGATCGTACCAGGTGAGCAGTTCCTCCGGCAGCTTCGCGAAGCGCACCCCGTTATGCATCCAGCGAAGCCAGAGCTCGTGGTCCTCGGGTAGCGGCCCGGTATCATAGCCACCATACTGGTCGACCAATTCGCTGCGGAAGAGCACAGTGGGATGAGCCAACGGAGCATCCACGAATCGCTTCACATAGTGATCGCTAGGCGAAACGATCGTGTTCTGCCATTGCACGAACCAGGCCATGCCGCTGCTCTTTTCAACGGTGGTCTCGAATCGTGTTCGCGTCCCGATCACGCCAACCTGCGGATGCGCATCGAGGAAAGCAACCTGCTTAGCGAGCCGCTCCGGATGGCTGATGTCGTCGGCGTCCATGCGGGCGATGTAGGAACCACGAGCGTGTTGCAGTCCGGTATTCAATGCATGCGCAATACCAACGCTCGCTTCTTCGACCAGAGTGATGCGTAGATCCTTTTCGCTCCAAGCACGGGCGACCGATCTGCTGCTGTCATTCGAAGCATTATCGATCAGGATCAGCTCCCATTCGCCCAGCGTTTGTGCGGCGATACTGGCGATGGCCGCATCGAGGGTGGTGGCGGCATTTCGGAAGGGGAGGAGTACGGAGACGCGCATCGCAAGCGGGTCATCAAGATGGCCGCACGAACACCTCGCCCAGAGGGATCCCCAACATCAGGGCCACCAGCACCGTGCTCAGCAGCACATACAGCCAGAAGCTCAGGGGAACCATCACCACGGCCTTGGTAACACTCCACGTCGACCGCTTGTGCAATGAGATACTTGCCCAGATCATGATGGAAAAGATGATGATGAAGTTCAGGACCTGAAGCGTAGGCCACAGTTTGTTCAGCGGCAGCAACGTGGAGGCGGCAAGCAAGTAAGTCCCTGCTGCGAAGAGGTAATGCACCAGGCGTTCCACCCAGCGCAAGGCAGTCCGCGGGAAGAGCAAGCGGTCGAACAGCGCGATCATCATCAACCACAAGGGCAGGAGCAGGTTCACGTTGTTGGACATCCAATGGTTCACCTGCATGGCGGGTGTTTCGATCGCGGGAGCCCCGGTCGTGCTCTGCACCGCCGCATCCACCGGGTTCCAGTCCAGCAGCCAGCGCATGATGAAGTAGTAGGCGATGCCGAACAGGAAGTAGCGCACCGGTGGCGTGTAGGACGCGCGTTTGCCTGCGAGGAACGATCGGGTCAAGGTCCCGGGTCCTTTCAGGAATTCGCGGAAGGTGCGCAGGATCGGCGCATCCACATTGAACAAGCCGGATGCGAATTCGCTGATCACCTCGCCCAACTTGATGCCCGGCGGAACGCGCTTCTGTCCGCATGAAGGGCAGTACGCACTATCGAAGGGATGGCCGCAATTGGCGCAGGGCTGCATGTGGGAAAGGTAGTGGCCGGATCGGTGGTCTAAGTATAGCAGCTCAATACACGTTCCTGCGCTGACCTACTCCGTTCTATCCAGCACCACACCACAACTTTGGTCAATCCACCTTTACGACTCTGACGCATTGGTCACCCCCCCGTACGAAGTACACGCCTTCGGCCCATCCGGAGGTGTCCAATGTCGTGGTGTTTCCGGAGATGCGTTTTTGCAGCACGACCCTACCCTGCGTGTCGGTCACTAGCACAGCATGCCCATTCGGGGATGGTGGGAACGAAAGGTCAAGTGCGTGTGTGAAAGGGTTCGGCCATGCCTTCATAATGCTTGAAGCACTGTTGTGTTGTACCACACCCAGTAGTACGTCAATGGTGTTCAATGTCGTATTTGTGATCACCGGCGCATTCAGGTCGAAATAGATGTAGGCCGTATTGGTGATCATGGTTCCGGTCGGTAGTCCGTCGCGGATCGGAATGCTGTATAACACATAACCATGGCTGTTCGCTTCGTCTTGCAGGCTGTCGGCCAAATTGATGTCGTCGAACCGGAATCGAAGGATGTGATCGCCCACTATCTCCAATGCCATAGGATGGCTGCTTGCGATCACGCGCAGGTCACCAAGTATGAGGTTGGTATTCAACGTATCGTCAATGTGAACATTGAAGGCCGGTGCGTTGCCTGTATTCTGGAAACGGATGAGATACGTTAGCTCGGTTTCCGGAGCTACGGTGCCAGCGGGTCCAATTCCCTTGGGTGTTACTTGCTTGTCATTGGGGTCGTACGAGTTCACTATCGGGTAGCACTGCGCGAGTTGGTTGTCGACAAGGTTCTCGTCGTTCTGCACCGGTAGAATAGTGATCAAAAAGCAAACCGAATCGCCGATCTGCGCGGCAACATCGGTTTCCAGGACGATGGACCTTACTGGTAGGATCGAGGCCGGTTCAACAACGCCCATGTCCAACAACACGGTATCGCCATTGATCATGTCCGTTGGTCCAAGCCCGGATACGTAACTCACCATAGGGTCGAGCACCATTCGGAATTGAGCAGCGACTTCGGCGCAACCTTGTTCAATGACGGCGGCGAGCATGTCGGTCGGGACGCCGGGCCGGAAGTACGGTAGCGGGAAAGCGGCTCCGGTCAAGTCCTGACCCGTACCCGAAAGTGGCCCGGGTACGTATACCGTCAATTCAGCACTGCATGTATCGCTATCGTTGATCACCACGTTGTGGATGCCGCTTGATAGATCCTGCCGGAGCGAGGCGGTGCTGCCATCATCCCACAAGGTGGAGTACGGAGCGACCCCGCCCTGAACGATCAGCCCCAGCGAACCATTGCTGGCGAATGGACAGGCCGCTGGCAACACGTTCGTTGCCGTAGCCGCCATGCAGGTGGGAGCAAACTTCAACAGAAAAGCATCCCTGCCACTGAAGGGTTGGGGAAGAGGAGTTCCTCCGAAGGTGGTTACAGAAGTATAGGATCCGTTGAGGTAGACCCGGTCTTCAGCATCTGCGTTGATACCGACCGACCAATCGTAGTTCTCTGCAACCATGGTATACGCCCATGTCCAATTACCTGCTGCATTCATTCCGGCAATGAATACAGGCTCATAGTCCGACACCTCAACGGAAATGCCACCAAAGGGAGGCGTGGAGCCTAGGTCGAAGTAATCGTAGAACTGGCCTAGCACTACTGAAGACCCGTCCGCCATTGTTTTGGCGTGACCGAAGATCACATTGCTTGTTTCCAATTGTTGGAAGGATTGAACAGTACCATCGCCATGTACCATGATCCTCAATTGCCCGTTCCCGCTAACATTGGTTCCACCCAAGGTGATCGCATCGGTTATTTGGGCCAGTAGCTGAACGCCTCCTGTCGGGGTAGTGCTTATCACTGCGGAGGACAAGTAACCTGCAGAAGTATTGGTGGGCTGGATCGTCCATAGCGCCTCTCCGGCAGCGGACACCCGGATCAATCCATAGACGTTGGGTGCGGAGGGGTCGAAGTTGAGCGGTGGGTCGAATGTTTCCCCGAACACCTCGCAGCCATCTTCACTATACACGATGTTGAAAACGAGGTCGCCATTTGGAAGCTCGACCGGATATGGGTAGATCCATTCTGCCGCACCTACCAACTCGGTGCTCCACAAGTACTGACCATCAGGGTCGAGACAGACGATGAATGGTTGGCCCGCAGTGGTGAAGCTTGGACCATTCGGAATGTTGACGAAACCCGGAAAATCGGGGTCCGGTGCACCTATGATCAACACATTTCCCGATGCCAACACCTTTTGGTAAGCGAATGCCTGCTCGGCGGGAATAAAGAATGCATCGATCAGTGACCCGTCCGTGGGGTTCAGTTTGAGGTTGGCCAAGGCCGGCTCAGTGGCTCCAATAGGTTGCCCGTCAAACTGTGTGTTCGCATCCACGGACATTGAAACACGTATCTCACCGCCAAGGGCAAGGTCAATGCCGAAACTGCCGTTGATCAAAGAGGAACCGAACACCTTGACCCAGTCCCAATTGTTGGCCCCGTCTCGTTTGCCAATAAAATTTGCAGCACCCCCACCAGGTGCCGAGACCTGGGTGCCGGGGCCAAGATCCACAGTGCCCGAGATGTACCCACCAAGGACCTCCCCTCCGGTTGGCAGGGGTTTCACGGCAGTGTACGAGTCATCCAAGATGCCGCCCATCGTAGTGACCTCTTGCGCGTGCCACACTTGCGCATGGGCGAAGGACCAAAGGAACAGGGCGATGAATAGGGTTTCAATTCGCATAGCGGATGGCTCGATGAGGCGAATCTAGGCTGATCGAAATGAGGAGATACCGGTTGCCGAAAGCAAAAGACCTTCCGGCTGAGCTTCGATCTGGAAATAGAACGCTTGGAGCCGCTTACTCTGCCGTCATCAACGCCTTCAACACCACCTCCGCCTTCTTCGCGCCGACCTCGGCGATCACGTCTTGTGGCTCGGCCTCCTTCACGCCCTTGATGCTTCCAAAACGTGTGAGGAGCTTCTGCGCCGTGCCCGGTCCGATGCCGGGGATCTCCTCCAACCCGGTCTTGATCACACGCTTGCTACGCTTGCCGCGATGGTGCGTGATGCCGAAGCGGTGCGCCTCGTTGCGCATGTGTTGAATAACACGCAGGCTGCTGCTGCGTTTGTCGATGTGCAAAGGGTAGGGGTCGCCGGGGAAGTAGATCTCCTCCAACTTCTTCGTGATGCCGATCACAGCGACCTTTCCCCTTAACCCCAATCGCTCCATCGCGTTCATGGCAGCGCTCAACTGGCCCTTGCCGCCATCGATCACGATCAACTGGGGCAGTGGTTCGCCTTCGGTCACCAGACGGCTGTAACGCCGCTCCACGGCCTCTTCCATGCTGGCGAAATCGTCCGGTCCTTCCACTGTGCGGATGTTGAAATGGCGGTAGTCCCGCTTGCTCGGCTTGGCGTCCTTGAACACCACGCACGCGCTGACCGGATCGGTGCCTTGCGTGTTGCTGTTGTCGAAGCATTCGATGTGCTTCGGTAGTTCGCTCAGACGCAGGTCCTGTTGCAATTGCTCCAGCACGCGGTTCGTCGCGGCGTCGGGGTCCACGAGCTTCTCTTGCTTGCGCTTGTCCATCAGGAAGTAGCGCGCGTTGCGTTCGCTCAGGTCGAGCAGGGACTTCTTATCGCCGCGTTGCGGAATTGTGAAGGAGACCCCGGGCATCTCGATCTCCGGATCGATGGGAACGATGATCTCCGGCGCATCGCTGCGGAAGCGCTCGCGCAGTTCAGTGATGGCGTACTGCAACAGTTCGGCCTGCGTTTCCTCGAGCTTCGGTTTCAGTTCCACGGTGATGCCGTGGATCACCGCCCCGTCGATAATGCGCAGGTAGTTCACACATGTCCCGCCGCCGTCCGTGGCCGTGCTGAACACATCCACGTCACCGATGTCGGCATGCACGATGGTGTTCTTGGCGCGGTAGCGATCCAACTGTTCCACCTGCACCTTCAGCACTTCGGCGCCTTCGAAGTCGAGCGCTTCGGCGCGTTGGAGCATCTCCTCCTTCAAGAGGTTGGAGACACCCCGGATACGGCCGCGCACGATCTGCCGGATCACCTTGATGTCCGCGTCGTAGTTCGCCTCCTCCACCAAGCCTTCGCATGGCCCTTTGCAATTGCCCATGTGGTATTCCAGGCAGCGCTTGTACTTGCCCTTTTCCACGTTCTTCTTGCTCAGGTCGTAGTTGCAGTTCCGCAGTTTGTACATGCGGTTCACCAGCTCCACCACGGTCTTCATCACACGCGCGCTGGCGTACGGGCCATAGTATTCCGAGCCGTCCTTCTCCGGGTTGCGCATGCCTTCCACGCGTGGAAAGCGCTCGTTGCGAATACGGATCCAAGGGTAGCTCTTGTCGTCCTTGAGCATCACGTTGTAGCGCGGCTGATGCTGCTTGATGAGCGAGTTCTCGAGAAGGAGTGCGTCGAACTCGGTCTCGACCACGATCACCTTCAGGTCCGTGATCTTGGATACGAGCTTGGCGGTCTTTCCGGTCTCGAATTTCAGCTTGTTGAAGTAGCTGCCGACCCGGTTCCGCAGGTCCTTGGCTTTGCCGATATAGATGATGACGCCCTCGCTATCGAAGAACTGATAGACCCCTGGCTGATGGGGAAGCAGCTTCACTTTCTCACGGACGTCGAGGTCGGGCATGGGTGCTCAAAGATCGAGCAAAGGCACGTCGTAGAGCTTGAAGTGCGGGTCGACGGTGAGTAGTTGCATGCCCTCCGCCTTGGCCTGCGCGATCAACATGCGATCGAACGGGTCACGGTGGTGGAGGGGAAGGGTGGAGACTTCGACGATATGCTTAGTGCGAAGTGAAAGGATCTCGAAGCCCGCTTCTTCGACCTTGGCGAAGGTGGTCGATAGGTCCCGGTCCAATGGAAGTTTACCAATGGAGTGTTTGATCGCTATCTCCCATAAGGAGACTTGGCTCACGAAATAGCGTTCCGGACCCGTTTCGATCCTATTCCGGACATCCGTTGATAAACGGCGATCGAGACCTTGGAACCAAAGAAGGACATGAGTGTCGAGCAGAACCGTCATTTCATGTACTCCTTGAAGTCGTCAAGGGGTTCGTCGAAATCATCGGGTACATGGATCTCCCCTTTCATCAAACCAGCCACACGCTTCTTCTCGGGTTTCTCCGGTTCACGGTTCCTCCGTTTCATCAGGAACTCGATGAACTCGACCACCTGCTTCCTGATATCCTCGGGTAACGAAGAGATCTGGATGTATTGATCCTTGCTGGCCATGCTACGAAGTTACATCCACCGCTACCTTTCCGCCAATCCAGCGAACCATGCAATTCACCGCCACCCAGATCGCCCAGCTGCTGCAAGGCACCGTTGAAGGAGACGCCAACGCTTCGGTAACGAAACTCTCGAAGATCGAGGAAGGCGGAGCGGGATCGCTTTCCTTCCTGGCCAACCCGGCCTACACGCAGTATGTGTACGATACCACCGCTTCCGTGGTGATCATCGGGAAGGATCATGCTTTGACCGCTCCGGTGAAGACCACCTTGGTGCGTGTAGTCGATGCACAGGGTGCCTTCGCAAAGGTGTTGGAGATGTACAACACGATCAAGTTGGACAAGAAGGGTACTTCAACACAAGCCGCTATTGCGGAGAGCGCCACGCTGGGCGCTGACTGCTACGTGGGAGCTCTGGCCTACATCGGCGAGAACGTGATCCTGGGCAACAACGTGAAGATCTACCCGCAGTGCTATCTGGGCGACAATGTGACGATCGGTGACAACACGACACTTTTCGCTGGCGTGAAGGTCTATTCGGATTGCGTGATCGGGAAGAACTGCATCATCCATAGCGGCACCGTATTGGGCAGCGACGGATTCCGTTTCGCAACCGGTCCGGATGGTGGACAAAAGATCCCGCAGATCGGGAACGTGGTGCTGGAGGATGATGTGGAGATCGGTGCGAACTGTGCCATCGATCGTGCTACGTTGGGTTCTACGATCCTCCGCAAGGGTGTCAAATTCGACAACTTGATCCACATCGCACACAACGTGGAGGTGGGTGAGAACACGTACTACGCGGCCGGTGGTGTGGTAGCCGGTTCCACCAAGATCGGTAAGAACTGCATGTTCAGCGGACAAGTGGGGGTCATTGGTCACCTGAAGATCGCCGATGGTACGGTCGTCGCGGCGCAGAGCGGGATCAGTAAGAATACGAAAGCAGGTGAAAGTTATATGGGTTCCCCAGCTTGGGAGGCCAGCAAGTACCGAAAGAGCTACATCCATTTCAGGAACTTGGAGCAGATCGTTGAGCGGATCGAGAAGCTGGAAGAAAAGTGACCTTCTCAAATATGTACGATCTTTGTTGTTATGGATCGAACAGAATGCCGTTCCATGCGTTAAGCATACACTGACCTATGGGGACGTACTCGATCAAGGACCTTGAGAAGCTCAGCCGTGTAAAAGCGCACACGATCCGGATCTGGGAAAAGCGGTATGGACTGCTTAGTCCCGCCCGGACGGACACGAACATCCGGTTCTATTCGGACGAGGACCTGCGCAAGCTCCTGAACATCTCGTTACTGAATGACAACGGGTTCAAGATCTCTCGCATCGCGAAACTGAATGATGCTGCTATACGATCCCATGTCCTAGCGTTGGAGAGCAGTGAGAGTGGAGCGGTGGACCAAGTGGAGAATTTGATCCTGGCCATGACGGAACTGGACGAGACCAGGTTCGAGAGGGTCATCGGGAACAGCATACTCCGCAGTGGGTTCGAACAAACCATGCTCGATGTGATCCAGCCTTTCCTGCATCGCGTTGGCGTGCTTTGGCAGATCGATGCCGTGAAGCCGGGACAAGAGCATTTCATCAGCAATCTGATCCGGCAAAAAGTGATCGCAGCCATTGATGGACTGGTACCTGCGACCCGCGAACGGCCAAAGACCATTCTGTTCTTTCTTCCAGAAGGAGAGTTGCATGAACTGGGCTTATTGTTCGGCCATTTCTTGGCGCGCAAGCACGGACATCACTCCATCTATCTGGGCCAATCGGTACCGTTCGATGACTTGCAAGCCGTTGTGGACCATCGACGGCCAAACGTGTTCGTCACAGGCTTTCTTTCTCATCAACATGTAGGCGAGATCAATGCGTTCTTGCGAAAGCTTCACGAGCACTTTCCGACCAAACAAGTGCTCTTCTTCCATGACCTGCGACTTGAAGGTATTGAAGCGGCCAAAGGGCAACAGGTCGTGGCCGATCTCCGCTCGTTGAGAGAGGCTTTCCAATAGCCTCGGCTGTCCACGGCATTGTGTATGTCGTGATCCACTTCCTGCGAAGCCGTGCATTCGCCTCTGGCGTTCGTGATCGATCCGGATGCTTGGGACGTGTTTTTGTGGAACATATTTTACCGATTGCTTGACAAATGAAATTCTATGATTACCTTTGTCTAAGAAAAAAATGAAAACATTAAACATAATGACGCTCTCTTTTGAGAATCAATTGATGTCGCTACAGGATCGGATGCTCTACTTTGCGTTGCGCCTGACCAGAAACATGGAGGATGCGCGGGACCTTACTCAGGAGAGCCTGCTAAAGGCTTTGGCGAACAGGGATCAGTATAAAGCGGATACCAACTTCAAAGCATGGTTGTATACCATCGTCAGGAACACCTTCATCAATGGCACCAGACGTGATCGTCGGGGACAGCGGGTGATGGAAAGTGCTGCGCTACTGGAATTGGCCATGGTGAACGGTCAGCATGTTCAGGGCCCATTGGCGACGTACAGTACCCAAGAGATCGAGCAACGTGTGGAACGACTTCCCGTGCAGGTCCGGATGCCGTTCACAATGAATTTCGAAGGCTATAAATACCAAGAGATCGCGGAGGAAATGGGCATTCCCATTGGAACGGTGAAGAGCCGCATCTTCCAGGCAAGACGGATGTTGATGAACGAACTCGGTGAACACGCGGAAGCAGCATGAACGAACGAACAGTGGTCATCGGTGCCGGGTTCGCCGGACTGTCCGTCGCGGCGCATTTAGCACGCGCAGGGCGGAAGGTGACCGTGTTGGAAAAGCATGATAGCGCCGGAGGAAGGGCCAGGACCTTTGCGGAGCAAGGTTTCACATTCGATATGGGTCCGAGCTGGTATTGGATGCCCGATGTGTTCGAACGACACTTTGCTAATTTCAATACCCACCCGAGCAAGCTCTACGAACTTGTTCGACTTGACCCGTCGTATTCCATCTATTTCGGAGAGAACGAGCGCATGCGTATCCCCGCATCAATGGATGAGCTTCGGTCGCTCTTCGAGTCAATAGAACCCGGAAGTGCCGTAGCGTTGGACAAGTTCTTGGCGGAGGCACGCTTCAAGTACGAAACAGGGATCCACGACATGGTACAAAAGCCGGGGCTCTCCTTGCTTGAATTCGCCGATCTACGATTGATCAAAGGCTTGTTCCGGATGCAGGTGTTCACGCCCTTCAGCAGCCATGTGCGCAAGTATTTCAAACATCCACGGTTGATCCAACTCTTGGAATTCCCCGTGCTCTTTCTGGGTGCCACACCAAAGCACGCGCCCGCGCTTTACAGTTTGATGAACCATGCGGACATGGTGCTCGGAACATGGTATCCGATGGGCGGTATGGGCACGGTGGTGGATGCGATGGTACGCGTCGCAGAGCAAGAAGGAGTGGAGATACGATACAACGAAGCGGTGGAACGGATCGAAGTGAAGGATGGGAAAGCGGTCTTCGTCCACACTGCGAACAACGCATACGCTTGCGATGAACTGGTTGGTGGTGCAGACTACCACCATGTGGAGCAACACCTGCTCGATAGCGAGCATCGCCGCTACACGGAGCAATACTGGGACAGTCGCACGCTGGCGCCTTCCGTACTGATGTTCTATTTGGGCGTGAACAAGGTCTTGCGAGGTCTTGATCACCATACGTTGTTCTTTGACGAAGACTTGGACGTTCACGCCAAGGAGATCTACGATGATCCCACCTGGCCAACGCAACCGCTCTTCTATGTTTCGTGTTCTTCAAGGACGGACCCTTCTGTTGCTCCGGCCGGTATGGAGAATCTAGTGATCCTGATCCCGATAGCGCCCGGCCTGAAGGATGATGAAGCGACACGTGAACGGTATTACCGGATCGTGATGCAGCGCTTGGAACGTATCACTGGGCAAGCCGTGCGCGAGCATGTGGTATTCAAGCGCAGCTACTCTGTGAACGACTTGGAGAAGGACATGAACGCCTATAAGGGGAACGCCTACGGCCTGGCGAACACGTTGCGGCAAACGGCGATCCTACGACCGAGCATTCGTAGCAAGAAAGTGAAGAACCTATACTACACGGGCCAACTCACCGTGCCTGGCCCGGGAGTACCACCCGCGCTGATCTCCGGTGCGGTGGTCGCAAGGCAAATCATTGGAAGATCGAACACATGAACAACCGAAGCATTTACGACGAAGTGTGTATCGCGACGAGCCGGAACACCACGCGTTCCTTCAGCACTTCCTTCTCGCTCGGCGTGCGCTTGCTCGATAAACGGTTCCGTGATCCCATCCATGCCATCTATGGTTTTGTGCGCTTCGCGGACGAGATCGTGGATACGTTCCATGAGGCACCACAACAGCAATTGCTGCAGCAGTTCCGTGACGATGCGGAGCAGGCCATTGAACAAGGGATCAGCCTGAACCCGATCCTGCATAGTTTCCAATGGGTGGTGCGACGGTTCGGCATAGAACGCTATTTGATCGACACCTTCATGGACAGCATGGCGATGGACCTTTCGCGTTCACGCCACGATCAAGCATCGTTCCAGCAATACATTCTTGGCAGTGCCGAAGTGGTCGGACTCATGTGCCTGCGCGTTTTCTGTGAGGGCGATCGGGATCTATTGGAACGATTGAAACCGAACGCGATGAGCTTGGGGTCCGCTTTCCAAAAAGTGAACTTCCTCCGGGACCTGCGGCAGGACAGTCAGGGCCTTGGACGCACCTACTTCCCCGGAACAGATCTGAATGCCTTGACGACCGAACAGAAGCAACGCATCGAGGATGATATCCGCGCAGACTTCGAGCATGCGGAGATCGGGATCAAACAGCTACCTAAAGGAGCGCGCATCGGAGTACACCTGGCCTATTTGTACTACCTGCGGCTCTTCAAGAACATTCGATCAACACCGGCCAGTGAGCTCTTGACCCGTAGGATCCAAGTGCGGAAGAGTAGTAGGATCCGTTTGCTCGTAGGAACGGTGGTACAGCATAAATTGGACCTTGTATGAAGAGCGATGGATACCCCTTCCTGGACCGAGAGATGGTGGTACTGATCGATCCGAACGACCGGGAGATCGGTCAAATGGGAAAGTTGGAAGCGCACCGGACAGGTCGATTGCATCGTGCCTTTTCGGTGTTCATTTTCAATGCGCAAGGTGAACTGCTTTTGCAACAACGTGCGGCCAACAAGTACCATTCCGCCAGTTTGTGGACGAACACGTGTTGCGGACATCCGCGGCCCGGTGAAGCGTTGGTTGCCGCTGGCGAACGCAGGCTGGAAGAGGAGATGGGGCTGCATGTTCCGTTGCGTCCAGCATTCCATTTCACTTACGCTGCAAAGTTGGAGGACGGACTTACCGAGCACGAGCTTGACCATGTGCTCATCGGCCGAAGTGACCGTGATCCACGCCCGGACCCAGAAGAGGCTGCCGACTGGCGTTGGGTGGACCGCGCAACGCTTGAAGGTGAACTTGCCGCACATCCCGGTCTCTACACTGTTTGGTTCCTGCTGTGCGTGAAAGCAGCATGGGAACATGCCGATGGAATGACAGTGCAGGCATGAGTGAAACCCGCTCGGTGGTACTTTTCTGGTTCCGACGGGATCTTCGCCTGAACGATAACCATGGCTTGTACCGGGCGCTGAAGGAGGCGGGAAATGTGCAGCCGATCTTTATTTTCGACACGCATATCCTTGGGAAACTCGAAGACACGGACGATCGCCGTGTCAGCTTTCTGCATGATCGGGTTGGAACACTGGATGATCAGTTGCGATCACATGGTTCTTCTCTTCTGGTAAAGCAAGGTGATCCGTTGACGATCTTCAGAACATTGATCCAGGAACGGGCGATCGAAGCAGTTTACGCCAACCACGATCACGAACCGTATGCGCTGGAACGTGATGGAAGCATCAAGGAATTGTTGCGGGAGAATGGGATCGCATTCCACACCTTCAAGGACCAAACGATCTTCGAACGCGATGAGGTGGTTAAGGACGACGACTCGCCGTACACGGTATTCACTCCCTATGCGAAGCGCTGGAGAGCCAGGTTGACTGAAGTGGGTGTGCCGCATTATCCCAGTGAACATGCACTCGGTTCCTTGCACAAAAATGTAGGTCCTGCGCTGATCCCATTGGAAGACCTTGGGTTCCACTATGAACCGTACGATGTGGTGGGCTTGGTTCCCTCAACGCTCTTGCTAGAGCGTTATGCTTCACTCCGCAACACGCCTTCCGTGGCCGGTACTTCGCGGATCGGTGTACACCTTCGGTTCGGTACCGTTTCGGTCCGCGACATGGTCCGACTGGGCATGCTGCACAGCGATACGTGGCTGAACGAATTGATCTGGCGTGAGTTCTTCATGCAGATCGTTTGGCATTTTCCGCATGTGGAGAAAGGTGCTTTCCGCAAGGCGTATGATGCGATCCCATGGCGGGATGATGAAGCGGGATTCGACGCGTGGTGCGCAGGAAGGACCGGTTACCCCTTGGTGGATGCCGGCATGCGTGAGTTGCGTGCGACCGGTTCCATGCACAACCGCGTGCGCATGGTGGTGGCCAGTTTCTTGTGCAAGCACCTACTGATCGACTGGCGCTGGGGAGAGGCATGGTTCGCTCGGTGGTTGATGGACTTCGAGCTCTCATCGAACAACGGCAATTGGCAATGGGCGGCTGGTTGTGGTTGCGATGCGGCTCCTTACTTCCGGGTATTCAACCCTACACTTCAATTGAAGCGATTCGATCCTGAAATGAAGTACGTGTTGAAATGGGCGCCGGAATACGGGGAGTTGAATGCGCCCATTCCGATCGTTGACCACAAGACAGCGCGGGAGCGAGCGATCGCGACCTACAAGTCGGCCTTGACGCTAGGATAGCGCGGTATTCTCCAAGGCCACGGATAAGGGGGGGTCACGCTCAAGCAATAAGTTGTTTAACGATATGATACAAAGAATGAACAAAATCATTTTTGGGATGTTCTACCAGTATTGAATCCCTAAACACACACCAAAATGAGAATACTAACCACTGCTCTCTCCGTATTAATTGGCTCTTACTTGGCACAAGCTCAAATGGCGCGTGTTCAAGTGGTGCATAACAGTGCCGATGCCGCTGCCGCGATGGTGGATGTGTATTTGGACAATGCTCTTCTCTTGGACGATTTCGAGTTCAGAACAGCATCACCCTTCATAGATGCACCTGTCGGTGTGTCCTTCACAGTTGGTATTGCTCCATCCACTAGTTCCAGCGCAAGTGAAGCGATCTTCACGCAGGACTTCACCCTTGCCGATGGCGCGACTTATGTGATCGTTGCCGATGGCATCGTGAGCCCGACCGGTTATTCCCCAGCTGTTCCGTTCTCGCTTGAAGTTTTCGACATGGGCCGTGAGGCAGCTGCAGGCGGAAGCATGATGACCGATGTATTGGTACACCATGGCAGCACTGATGCTCCGACGGTGGATATCTATGAAAGCGCATTGGCGAATGCCACGATCGTGGACAATGCACCATACGGAGCGTTCGCCGGCTATTTGGAATTTGGAACGGCGGACTACACGCTCCAAGTGCGTGACCAGTACAACAGCACCATCGTTGCCGCCTATTCAGCACCCTTGGCCACGTTGAATCTAGGTGGCACAGCATTGGTCGCTTTGGCATCCGGTTTCCTGGATCCGTCGGTGAACAGTGACGGAGCTGCTTTTGGACTTTACGTCGCCTTGCCGAGCGGCGGTCCGTTGGTCGCATTGCCAGCAGCCGATATTCCCACGGCACGTGTACAGGTGATCCACAACAGCGCTGATCTTGCTGCTGCACAGGTGGATGTTTGGTTGAACAACACACCCTTGCTTGACAATTTCACTTTCCGTAACGCAAGCCCATTCGTGGACGCACAAGCAGGTGTGCCATTCGATGTGAGCATCGCACTTCCCACATCAACGGATACGATCGGTGCGTTGGCGCGCTTCACTTACAACCTGGAAGCAGGGGAGACCTACATCCTCATTGCCAATGGTATTGTAAGTGCTTCCGGCTACTCACCCGCCACTCCATTCGATCTGTATGTGCAAAGTGGTGCACGAGAAACGAGCAATGTCGCCTCCAACGTTGATGTGTTGGTTTTCCACGGAAGTACCGATGCGCCAGTTGTTGATGTGGTTGAAACCTCCGTACCCGCTGGGACGATCGTGAATGATCTGAGCCACGGTGAATTCGCAGGCTACCTGGAACTTGCCGAAGCCGACTACACACTCCTGATCGAAACGATGGGAACGCCCGTGGTGAGCTACAATGCTCCACTTGCTTCCTTGGGCCTCGCAGGGAATGCGATCACCGTTCTGGCATCCGGTTTCCTTGACCCAATGGTGAACAGCCAAGGTGCCTCATTCGGTCTTTGGGTAGCATTGCCGACCGGAGGCGCATTGGTTGAACTGCCTTTGCCGACCGGCGTGAAGGAGAACGAGATCGTTCGTTCGCTGACCGCATATCCGAACCCTGCCATTGACGAAGTAGTGCTGGACATGGACCTCCTTACCAAAGGTCTTTCCACATTGTACATCCAAGATGCACTGGGCCGTCAACTGCAAGTGAAGGACCTCGGAACACTTTCCAGTGGTCAACAACGTGTGAATGTGGACCTGTCAACACTTAGCGCAGGTGCCTATTGGTTGCGTTTGGAGAATGGATCAGGACAAGTGATCGTTCCTGTTCAAAAGCAGTGAATAGTGGATCAACAGCGAAAATGGCGCGGCGGTCGGGAGACCGCCGCGCCATTGCGCTTAACGGGAACAACGAAATGAAGGACCATGTGATCGAACGAAGGATCCTGTTGCCAATTCGGCAAAAGGAAGCTTGGGATTTCTTCTCCACGCCGATGAACTTGGCCCGCATAACCCCGGAGGATATGCGGTTCGAGATCCTCACGGAACATCCGGAACGTCCAATATTCAGCGGCATGCACATCACATATCGCGTACGCCCATTGTTCCGAGTACCAATGACATGGCGTACCGAGATCCGAGAGGTCGAGGCGCCTTTTGCGTTCACGGATGCGCAGATCAATGGACCCTTCGCGAAGTGGGAACATGAGCACAGTTTTGTCGGAACACCACACGGCATTCGGGTCGTGGACCGTGTGGTCTATCGGCTACCATTCGGGATGTTGGGCAGGTTGATGCATACACTGGTGGTCAAGAGCAGAGTAGAGGCCATCTTCGATCATCGCGAAAAAGTACTAAGGGCGATCTTTGCACTGAAATGATCTGGACGATCAATATCCTATCGCTGCTCTGTGCGTTCGTCGGCATGGAATTCGTTGCATGGACCACACACAAGTATTTGATGCATGGCCTTCTTTGGAGCTTGCACAACGATCACCACAAGAAGGACCACGGTGGACCATTCGAGCGCAACGATGCCTTCTTCCTGATCTTCGCCGTACCCGCGATCATCTTATTCCTCTACGGTGTGCGTGGCGGGATCGGCGATGTGCGCATCTGGATCGCAGTCGGTATCACCCTTTACGGCATGGCCTATTTCCTGGTACACGATATTTTCATCCACCAACGCACCAAGTGGCTTCGCAACTCGGACAACCGCTACTTCAGGGCGATCAGACGAGCACACAAAATGCACCACAAGCACCTCGGCAAGGAAGAAGGAGAATGCTTCGGAATGTTGTTGGTGCCGCTGGAATACTTCAAGCAAGCCTCTTCTGAAGCCTGAAGTTTTGGAGCACTATCTCTATCTCTTCCTTGATCTTGGCGCATTGATCCTGCCCTTCCTCTTTTCGTTCCATAAGCGGATCCGTTTCGACCGTCAGTGGCCTGCCTTTAGGCAGGCCACGCTAATCGTCGCCTTCGTTTTCATTGTTTGGGATATCGCCTTTACGCGCATGGGTGTTTGGGGGTTCAATGCGCGCTACCTCACCGGTCTGGATCTCTTGGGACTACCCGTCGAGGAGTGGTTGTTCTTCCTATGTATTCCGTATGCTTGTGTGTTCACCTATTTCGTTCTCGGTGCGTTGCGGTCGGACCCATGGGCACCGAAGGTCACAAAGGTGATTTCATGGGTGTTGATCGGCATTTCCCTTTGCATCGGTATGTTCCACTTTGGGCGGTGGTACACGTCAACGACCTTTCTAGCACTCGCCACTACGCTCACGACCTTATTCGTGAGCGGACGGATCGACAGCCTCGGTCGGTTCTTCGTCAGTTACGCAGTTGTGTTGCTGCCTTTCTTCCTGATCAACGGAACCCTTACTGGGTCCTTCATTGAAGGAGAGGTCGTGTGGTACAATGATGCGGAGAACCTTGGTATTCGACTTGGGACGATCCCAATTGAGGACATCTTCTACGGCATGCTGCTGATCCTGTTGAACGTTGTGCTCTTCGAGCGCTGGCGGAAGATTCAGTAAACGATCAAGCGCGGCTCGCTCATCTCCTCCATCGCGTACTTCAAACCTTCGCGACCAAGTCCACTGTCCTTCACTCCGCCGTACGGCATGCTGTCCACGCGAAAGCCCGGCACGCTGTTGATGATCACGCCGCCGACCTCGAGTTCGTCGTGGGCCTGTTTCACGTGTGCGAAGTTGTTGGTGTACACCCCCGCCTGTAAGCCATAGTTGCTGTCGTTCACCTTCGCAATTGCGCTCGCAAAATCCTTCACACTTTCAATCACCGCAACGGGTCCGAAGACCTCCGCGCAGCTCACCTTCAGGAGCGGGTCGGCATCGGTGAGCAGCGTGGCCGCATAGACGTTGCGTTCTGCATCCACGGCCTTTCCGCCGGCCAGGAGCTTCGCGCCGCCTTTCACGGCTTCATCCACCCAACTACCGATGCGCTCGAAATGACCTTTGTCGATGATGGGTCCAACGGAGACCTTAGGGTCGCTCGGGTCGCCAGCCGACAGGGCGTTGTACTCCTTCACCAAGTGCTCCTTGAAGGCATCGAATGCACCGCCGACCACGTAGATCCGCTGTGTGCTGATGCATGTTTGCCCGGCGTAGAGGTTGGCCCCCATGGCCACGGTCTTCGCCACGGCAGGTAGGTCCGCTCCTTCATCGATGATCACGGATGCATTTCCGCCCAACTCCAGCGCGACCTTCTTTTTGCCACAGATCGCCTTCAGGTGCCAGCCTACTTTGTCACTTCCGGTGAAGCTGAGCAAGGCGATGCGCTCATCCGTAACGAGCTTTTCCGCAACTGGGATCCCGCAGAGCATGACGCTGAATGCGCCCTCCGGCCAGCCGATCTCCTCCAGCATCTTGCCCAACGCCAAAGCGCAAAGTGGTGCTTGCGGGGCCGGTTTTAGCACCACCGGACAACCAACAGCCATGGCCGGTGCGACCTTGTGCAACACGAGATTCAATGGAAAGTTGAAGGGTGTGATCGCGGCGATGACACCGATCGGGAAGCGTTTGGTGAAGGCGGTCTTGCCCACTCCGGCATCATGATCGATGGGCACGGTTTCGCCCGAGAAGCGCAAGGCCTCGGAAGCAGCAGTGCGCACTGTAGAGATGCAACGCGTGATCTCCCCTTTGGCGTAGCCGATCGGTTTGCCGCCCTCTGCAACGATCAGTTGCGCCAAGGCATCCTGGTCCTTCACCAATAGATCGGCCAATGCGTTCAGCTTCGCGCTGCGCTCTCCTGCGCTCATCTTGCGCAACACACCCCTGCTCGCATAAGCTGCTGCGATGGCTTCCTCCATCTGCGCTTCAGTAGCATGCGGGATCCCCGCTAGTTCTGTGCCGTGGTACTTGTCCACCACGGTATTGAAGGAGCCATCACCCTCATTCACCCATGCTCCATTGATGTAGTTGGAAGGATGGAACAGTCGGGATAACGAAGGGCTGATAGGGCGCGCAGTTGTAGCTGAAGACATGGTGCGAAATTAGGGCTGAGGGTGCAGGCGGAGGGCGAATTACTTCGCCATGTACCGGCCAACAGGCCTAAGGAGCACGACCTCAACGAACTGTTCTTCGAACTTCTTGAAGCTGGCTTCCACCTGCTTTTCCGGCCAGATGATCTTCACGTTCCCTTTGGCTACATCGTAGACCGCCGTATAGAGTGTTCCGAATCCGCGCAGGTATTGTTGGCTGTACAGCGGTGGCTTTAAGAAGCGCTTGATCATCGCCGCTCGTGTCAATTTAGGCTCGGCTATGCTTTGCTCAAGGACGTGCTTACGCTCAATGGTATGCGTGAATGCCGCATACTCGTCCCATTCCACTTGGTGCTGATGGTTCGTGGCAACGGCTTGGTAGACCACCTGCGCCGGCCTGTCCGGATTCAGATACACGGTCGCGTAATTACCACTCTTGTCCACCACTGTGACGTTGTACCCCATGTGTACGGGTATGCGCTGTAACACCACGCACGCTTCTCCCACATTGCTGCACGTCTCGAGTACATAGCGGATCACCAACGGAATACCGAAGCCGATGCCGGTAACCTTCCGGCCACCGAAAGCCAGCGCAACCGCTAAACCATCGTCGTTCATGCCATCCAACAATCCCCATCCGCTATCCTGCACACCGATCACCGGCTTGCAGTACTCGGTGAAGGTCATTCGGCCATCGAAGAAGCGTGGATCGAAATCGTAGTTGCGGATGAGCGTGGGACCACCACGTGTCCAAGCGACCTGAGAGCATCCGGCCATATACGGAGGCGGGCACCACATGCTGAGGAATCGGTGCGCAAGTTCATCGTCCCCGGACATACGACACAGGCTGTTGTATACCGGGATCAATTCCGGCATGTGCAATTCCAGCAACGAGCGACTCGTGATCTGGTCGGGACGCTGCTCTTCCCCTTCACTGATGAACCAGATCCGGTACAACGGCCAAGCATGCTCGAAAAAGCCAAGCCAGCGGTCGCCGGGCCAAGGTTCATGAACAAGTTTCAGGTGGACGTACATATCGGTGCATAGTTAACCGCAAAGTCGCGAAGACGCCAAGCTTTCCGTACGAATGACCCTTTGCGTTACTGCGACTTTGCGGTTCGAACTTCTCACATCATCTTGAACCCACCGATCTCCAGCAAGTGCTCATGGCCATTGGAGCTTTGTGTGCCAGGCACCACGCTCTTGTATTCTTTCTTGATCGCGTTGAGCCACTTCTTCGAACGATCGAGCAATTCGAAATTGTCGTTCATCATGCGACCGCGCATCACCAGGATCCCGATATCGGCACCTTCGTAGAGCCAATCGCCGACGCGGGTGATGCGGAGGAAGAAGGCTTCGTTCTCGTTCTCGACATAGCGACGGTGGGTGTCCATGCGCCAGAAGTAGATGCTGCCGTCGGGGCGCATGCGCCAGATGCCGCTGCGCGGTGCTTCGGTGACGCGACGGACATCGTCCTGCGTGTGCTTGATGACCATCTGTCCCCAGCTGTCGATGTTCTCCTCGCGCGCCCAGCGGCGGTTGAGGGCATTCACGTTCAGTTCGTAGGGTTGGTCCATCCATTCCATGATGTGGAAGAGGTGGAGCGGGGCATCGCTCATCGCAAAGACGGCGTGGTTGGTGATGCTGCTCGCGCCCGTGATCCTGGGGTTCAACTCGCCGAGGTAGATGGCACCGTTGTCCTTGTCGATCAAGAAATCCAACTCGAAATACCCCTTGTACCCCTCTTTGCGCAACTGGTCTCCGAAGAGTTGTGCGTACTTGCGCGCCTTGCGCCGGATCGCTGGCGTAAAGGTGTCTGCGAAGATCTCGTTGCCGCACCACCCGCCTTTGTATGGCGTTAATTCCTTGAAGCCAACGAGCTCCGTCATCAACGGCGTGACGATCGTTCCGTGCCGCGTAACGCAGGCTTCCAAAGCGGCACCTCGGCAGTTGATGCGCTTCATCACCTTACACTCCTTCTCCGCCTCGATCTCCTTGGCGTACTTGTCGTAATCCGCCTTGTTCTTGACGAAGAAGGTGGTGTGACCGCTGTCCCCGAAAGGGGTTTGGATCACCAGGTCATGGCCGAGTTTCGCAGAGACCTTGTTCAGGTGGTCGTAGTTCTTCACCTGGCTCAATACGTAGGGAACACAGGGCACACCTGCTTTCTCAGCGATGCGGTTCGTGTTCACCTTGTTGTCCATGAAGGTGCGCATCTTGGCACTCGGGAACATCACCTCCAAGCCGAGCTTCTTCGCGAGCTTTTCGGTCTTCTCATCGAACATGAGGAAGAGCACTTTGCCTGCCTTCCCCTTCACTTTCCTGCTTTCGATGTAGTCGCGCACCTCGCTGTGTGTGAGCAGATAGTTGTTGATGTCCTCGATACTCTGGAACTCCTCGTGCGGCTCTTCCTTCATCGGACTCATCAGGTTGGGATGCAACCCATCGAAGCACTCGATGTAGGTGATGAACTTGAAGCCCTTGATCCATTCGTCGGCACCCAACAGGTTGAAGTTGGTGGCACTGATGAAGTAGATGGGTGTTTCGTTGCGATAGAAGAAGCGACGGATATCGCTGACGCCTTTGACGGTGGGTCTCGAGGGTTTGAGCTTCCGTTTCGCGGCCTTTCGTGGTGCCGTTTTCTTCAACGGGGTAGCCACCTTTTTCTTGACAATGGTCTTCTTACTCATGTGTTTTTGGTCTTTTTATTGGCCTTGCCGCTACCGTTGGTATCGGGCATGGCGGGCAAACGCATCCCGCCCATGGCGGTGCCGGTCCGTTGTCGGCCAAGCGTTGCTTCGGTGAATAGGACGAGGCCGAGTTCCTCCCGATAGCCGTGGATCTCTTTCACGTCGATGGCCAGGAGGAAATCGATGATCTCGTGGTTGATCAACTGCCCCGGCACCAGTACGGGGAAGCCTGGTGGGTACGGGATGACGAAGGAGGCGGAGACCAGTTCGCGACCGTCGGCCATGGCCTTTAGGCATTCGGCCAGCTTCAGGTGCTCGCAATTGGTGTGCTCGTATGCCAAGAAGTAGGCGGCGCGGAGGTTGCCTCCTGGTACTCCTGGCTGACCCAGAAAGGAGCGGTGGAAGCTGGTGAAATCGGGTAGGGGCGGCACCTCCTCCACCAAGGAGCGGATGCGACCGAGGTGCATCTTTTTCTTGGCGTGGTCCATGCTGGCGTTTCGTCGCTCCAGGTCATCGGCGATCTCCAATAACACCTTGGTGAGGTAGGCCACCGAACCGCGCGTTGTACCGATGTTGGTCATGAACAACACGCTATTGCGGGAGGTCTTGTTCACTTGGATGGAGTATTTGTCCATCAAGTAGTCGTTCTTGAATGTGTCGCCGTCGATCCCCGTACGGCCCGTGAACAAGTTGATCTTGGTAGGGTCCAGAGCGAACTCATCCTCTTCCCAAGCCTTCTCGATGTCGTTCCAACCTTTTTCTCGCGAGTAGTAGCCTTCGATCCCGCTTTCGCGGTGTTCCTTCGGGATCAATTCGCCGATGGTGATGATGTCGAACCACTTGCGCAGTTTGTCGTGCTCGCGGATCGTTCGGCGCAACATCATACCCAGTTCGATCGCCTTTTCCACGAGTTCGTTGCCTTCGAATTCCACCTGCCGCCGACCGACGTCCATGCTGGCGAGGATCTGGTAGTTTGCGCTGGTGCTCGTGTGCGTCATGTATGCCTCGTGGAAGGCGGCCTCGCTCTTGCGCACGAAGTCCTCGTCCCAAATGTGGATCATACTACCCTGCCGTAAGGAGCTCAAGGTCTTGTGTGTACTCTGCGTCGCGTACACGCGGATGCGCACCTTGTCCGGATCCGGAAGTCGTGGCTCCTCGCCCTTTGCCAATCCGGCGATGTGCGCTTCGTACTCGGCGCGATAGGCAGCTGTGCTGTATTTCTTGTGCAATTTGGCTGCGACGTGCATGGCGGTACGCTGGCGCAAGATGGAGCTGAAGCGTGCGAACGCGAACCAGGCTTCGTCCCAGAGGAATACGATGTCCGGCTTCAGCGCGAGCACTTGCTCCATAACCCGCTCCACGTTGTACACCACACCGTCGAAGGTGCTGTTGGTCAAGAGCACCATTTTCACTTTACCCAAACGACCGCCCGCTTTCAAGGTCAGGAGTTTCGAGCGAATGTGTTCCAAGGGTACCGCGCCGTACATGCTGTATTTCGGCAACGGATAACTGTGGAGGTAGACCGGATATGCACCGCTCAATAGCATACCGTAATGGTGGCTCTTGTGGCAATCGCGATCGATCAGGACCACATCACCGGGCTCCACGAGTGCTTGCACCACGATCTTGTTGGAACTCGACGTGCCATTCGTTGCGAAGAAGGTCTGTTGTGATCCGAAAGCGCGCGCAGCATTCTGTTGCGCTTTCTTGAGCGGGCCGGTGGGTTGCAAGAGTGAATCCAGACCACCGGTAGTAGCGCTTGTCTCAGCAAGGAACAAATTGCGGCCATAGAACTCGCCGAAATCATGGATCCATCGGCTTTTGAACACCGAGTTGCCTCGCGAGATCGGCATGGCGTGGAAGACACCCATCGGCTTTTTGCTGTATTCCTTTAGCGCGGTGAAGAAGGGTGTCTCGTAGCGTTCGCGGATCCCACGAAGTACGGTGAGGTGCATCTCTTGCAGATCCTCGGTGCGGTAGAAGATCCGTCTGAAGCTCTTCAACGTATCATCGAGCAGACCCGTGACCGGCGTATCCGTCACATAGTACCGATCCACCTCCGGTCGGAATTCATGCATGATCCGGCCTAGCAACGGACCCATGTCCGACTTGCTCTGTGAGCTCATGTCGACACGATCGAAGTTGCGGGTGAAAGGCTTCAGGATCCCTTCAGCGTTCCCACTATGAAAAGGCACGCCGTAGCGCACCACGCACGCTTGTATGTTGTGGTTGAAGTGCAATGCGATCAATGCATCCTGTACCGTACGAACCACAACGACATCATAGGTATAGGGGTCGCTGCGGTCCCTGCATTTCCGCAGATTCTGCTTCAACGCATGTTCTTCCTCTTGGTCGATCTCGTCCACGAAGAGCACCTCGAAATAGTTCTGCTTGCCATGATCCTGATCCTCGTGTTCGTCCTCCGGACCACCTAGGATATCATCCTTCAGAATAGGATCTACACGGAAGGCTCCGCTAACAAGATTCCGCACCACGTGGTCCACCGCTTGGTGCAGTGTGTGATGCTCCTTCTTGTCCAGCAAATGCTGCAAGCGCTTCACCCGATCCAGACCCGGGAACGCCCAGTACTGCTCGATCGTCAACAGGTCCTTCAGTAAGCGATCCGCCGCTCCGGCCGTTCCCTTCCCCTCATCCAAGGCCGATACTTCAAGTCGCAGTTGGTTCCACGTGTAGGACCGTAAGCGAGCTGCATTGAAGTGTTGTCTGTGCGGCGTAGGAAGGGTTTTGGACATGGGCGTGTCAATTGGTGAAAGAAAAGTACATCAGAAAGCCGTCCTCATGTACTGGTTCGCGACCTCTCGGCCAGTACTCAGCGCTTGCGGGGTGCAGCCTTCTTCTTTGGCACAGCCTTCGGTGCGGCTTTCTTAGCTGCCTTAGGGGCTACTGTGGGTCGAGCAGTGGTGCGACGCGGACCCTCGTGCAAGGCCAAGCGGTTGCCTTCGCTATCGATGAACAATGCGAAGGAGCCAGCCTGTTCACTGATCAGTGTCTTGGACATGATCACGCGCCCACCGGCTAGTTCAACCCGGCCCAGTACGGCATCCAGATCACTACCCGCGTTCAGGTAGATGAGCACCCCGGTATCGTTCGGCGTACAACCGGGTCCGGCGACCAGCGCACCACCCACGCCTTTATTTGCAGGGAAGAAGGCCATGGCATACTCGCCATTGAAGTTGGTCTCCATCTGCATGTTGTAGATGGAATTGTAGAAGGAAGTGGCACGTTCGATGTTGTAAACGGGGATCTCGAACCAATTGATGAAATCCTTCGGCTGTTGGTGGTTCTTGATGGAGGCGGTGCTACCCATAGGTTAAAAATTAGGTTCAAATGGCGGTCGTATCGTTGGAACGACCGGAGTGATATTGGGCTCTTGGACCTGACGCGCGTCATCGCGCATCTGGAGCTCGGCGAGCTCCTTCAAGCGGCTGGGCTTGATCAAAGGACCGAGGCTTTCAAGATACGAATGTTTTGCGCCTTTCGCGTAGATCGTGAAATCCAACATGTGGTCGCGGAAGCTTTTCAAGGGCTGCCCAAGGCGCAGAACGCCCATTTCACGGCTTCTGCGGACCCGATCCATGTTCAGCTCGATCGGGAAATATTCCTCGTTGTTCTGCGCTTGATAGAGCACACGACCGTCGGGACCGCACACGATGCTGCGTCCGCTTCCGCCGGTATCGAGGCCGTTCACATCGAAGAAATAGCACTGGTTGATCGCTGCTGTTGCGCGTGCGATACTCAGTTCGATGTCACGGTCGATCGTGCCGGTCAATGTGGGATGAAGGATCACTTCTGCGCCCATCACGGCCAAGGTGCGTGTGGTCTCGGGGAACCACATGTCGTAGCAGATGCTTACCCCGAAACGCCCTACTTCGGGCACATCGAAGACGCAGAATTCGTGGCCAGCTGTAACACCTACCTCGTATGGATAGAACGGGAACATCTTGCGGTAGCGGGTCACGACGCTTCCTTCAGGATCGATCACCGAGGCCGTGTTGTAGATCTTACCGTCCTTCTTTTCGAAGATGCTGCCCGGTAGGAGCCAAACGTTGTGTTTCGCGGCCAGTGCGCACATTTCCTGCTCGAAAGCGCCGGGGACTTCCTGCGCATTGTGCGTCAATGGTCCGTAGGCGCATAGTTCGCTGAATACCACCATATCCACCCACGGGTAGATGTTCATGAGGATGTCGAGTTTCAGTTTCATCGCTTCCACATTGCTGTAGGAGGCGCTTACCCGCATTTGGATGCCGGCTATGGAGAATGGTTTCATGATATCGGTTCGTAGTTAGAGGTTAGGCCATGAGGATCCACGGCCGGTACGGTGGTGTTGGAGAGGGTCGTCGGCTCAGGCGCAGATCTTCCTGAGTTCCTCTTCCATGATATCCAAGCCCTTGTTCAACACTTCATCAGAAATGACAAGTGGACATAGCACCCGGATGATATTCTTCTCTGTGCCGGCCGTGATGACGATGAGGTTCCTTTTGGCGCAAGCCAGCATCAGCTGCTGGCAGATCTCCGCATCCGCCTGATAAGGGTCTCCGTCCTTCACGAATTCGATCGCCATCATGGCACCAAGGCCGCGGACATCCCCGATACAGGTATGTTCAGCTTTCATCTTCTCGAAGCGGGATCTGATCACTTGGCCGACGTGCTTTCCCATCGCATTGATATCCACCTCCTCCATGTACTTCAGGGTCGCCAAGGCTGCGGCACAGGAAACGGGGTTGCCTATGTAGGTCCCTCCAATGCTGCTTGGAGCGGCACAGTCCATGATCTCTGCCTTTCCGACCAACGCCGCGATCGGCATTCCGCTGCCCAAGCTCTTCGCCCAGGTGCTCATATCGGGGATCACCCCGGAATGCTCGAAGGCTCCCCAGGCCCCGGTGCGGCCGAATCCTGTTTGCACTTCGTCGAAAATGAGCATGATCCCGTGCTCGTCACAGAACGCACGCAATCCTTTCAGATATCCTGCTGGTGCGGTATTGAAGCCGCCTTCGCCTTGCACCACCTCAATGATGATCGCTGCCAATTGGTCCGGTGCAACCGTATGCTGGGACACGTGCTTCAAACGTTTCAATTCAGCGTTCACGAACTCCTTTTCGGTTCGGCCATTCGCGAACCGATACATGTTCGGGAAGGGGATGCGATAGACCTCTGGTGCGTAAGGGCCGCACCCGTGCTTGTAGGCCACCTTGCTGGTGAGCGTCATGGCCATCAGTGTTCGGCCATGGAACGCATCGGTGTAGCACAGCACACCCTGCCTACCGGTCTTTTGGCGCGCCACCTTGATCGCATTTTCGACCGCTTCTGCACCTGTGCTGACCAACAAGGTCTTGGTCGGTCCTCCATGTGGAAGCAAGGCGTTCAATTTTTCGCAAAGGGCGATGTACGGCTCGTAACTGGCCACGTTGAAACTCACGTGCAAATACTTGGCAGCCTGCTCCTGAATGGCCTTCACCACCGGCGGAGGGCAATGACCCGCGTTCACCACCCCGATACCTCCTGCGAAATCGATCAGTTCGTTGCCATCCGCATCCGTGATGAACGCTCCCTTCGCATCGACTGCGGTGGCGTAATTGAAGGTGCCAACACCATGAGGTACTGCGGCCTTGCGGCGTTCGATCAATTCCTGGCTCTTGGTGTGTTGCTCGGTCATGGTGCGGTCTGAATTCGGGTGCAAAGGTCTTCTTAATTCCCACAACGATAAGCCGTTATCCATTGGAATAGATACGAACAGTGCGAAGGGAATCCCCATTGCCTGTTCCGAGGAAATTCGGAGGTCAGTTCAAGCGGTGGGCGAGTGTCACGGTCTGCTTGTAGCGTTCCACGTTCCCGCCGAGGTCGAAGGCCTCGAAGACCACGATGTACGGCCCCATTCGGCCCAAGCTGCCGCTATCGAGGATGCCATTCCAAGAAACCGCTCCGGATGTGCCCAGTAGTTCATTCTCCATCAACTTCAAGGCTTCTCGTCCAGCTGGATCGTAGATGGTGATGTTCCCCGCGAAGCCGGGCTGGTCCATGCGATAAGCGATCGTGAGCACGTCTTGGAATCCATCGTTGTCCGGGGAGAAGATGGCGGGCTCGATGGTCATTTCACCATTCGGATCAGGGGAGGGCGCGTATTGCGAATTCTGGAAACCGGGCGTGGCCTTACCGGCAACATCTGCTGCACTTTGCCAATTCGTGTTGTCCGAGGTGGGCCGGTCCGGATCGACCCGCTCCAAGGAGTAGCCTTCGGTTTTGTTGAGCAATGCGAAATGTAGATCGTCATCGTAGTCGAAACGGTCCAGCTGCGTTCCGTCCGGGGCCTGAAGTACAACGCTTCCATTTTCGTTGTTATAGCTCGGTAGGTCGGTCACCAAAAAGCGGTCGGTGCGACTTTGTGGGTAGTTGAGTACGATGTTGGCTTGGTCCTCGCACAGCAGTACGTAACCGCCAGGAACGAGCAAGGTCGCCGCCGAGGTGATCACCAAGGGTGCGCCTACAACTCCGTCGCTGACGTTCGCCATTTGCCAACCCGCTAGGCTCAGGATCTTGGTGCTTCGGTTGTACAATTCCACCATGTCGCTCCCGGTACCGACAGGATCGTAGAGCACTTCGTTGATGACCACATCACCGACCGCAACGGCTTCGGGAAGTCCGAAGGTCGCCGTGTTGTTCGCACCGATCAAGTTCCCGGTACAATCCGAAACATCTTCCACAACGAGCGAATACACCGTACCGACCGCGAGTGGATCCAATAGCACGATGGTTGCGCCATTGGACCCGTTCGGGAACACATCCCCGGTAGCGATAGTCGGGGTGATGAAGTAGTTCCCACCGACCAAGCTGCTCGCATCCATGTCCTCACTGAATACCACCTCAAGGGTAGAAGCATTGGGAACTTGCACCGCGACCAAGGAAGGCGCTTGTATGTCCGGAACGATCGCGTAGATGCTGTTCTGTGTGCCGGGCGTACCTCCAAGGGTGGCGTTACTGGCCCGCCAATTGGAAGCGCCGCTACACGGTGCGGTCGGATCGATCTGTTCCAAGGTCCAGCCGCCGTCGTCCTTCACGGCATCCTGGTACCAACTCAGTGCGTAGGTCACGTTGTCTATGCTGAAGGCATTTTCATCGCGCAGGTCCAGTGGATCCGTGTCGTTGTTCAAGGCCGGTAGGCTGGGCACCCCGATCTTGTTGGTGATGGATGGAAATAGCGGAAGACTCGCATTCGCCATGAGTACGACATATTCCCCGGGCGCTAGTGTATAGGTGGGTAATGTCACGGGGGTGCCACCATCGCCAAAGGTCCATCCGGCCAAGTCGAAGACCCGATCCGAGGTGGCGTTGTACAGTTCCACGAACTCAACATCCGGTAAACCGACCGTTGGCGTGGGGTCCGCCATGATCTCGTTGATGACCACATCGCGGAACTCGGCAGCAATGGGCACCACATAGGCGAAATCGGTCGAGCTGTTCACGGAAGCATTTCCCGCTAGGTCCTGCACGCCATTTACCGTCAATGTGTACGTGTTGCCGTTCACCATTGCCGCAGTGAGCAACAGGGTGACCTTGGCAGGGTCCAAGCCGTTACGTACCGCAGTGGTTACGCCGTTGAAAGGGATGACGGTGTAGTTGTTCGGATCCTCTGCTGTGGTTTCGTCCACCGGCTCACTGAAAAGAACCTCCACTTGGTCCACCGCGATGATCGAAGCGCTGAGCACAGTGGGGGGCGTATTGTCCACTTGAATGGGACCGGCGTAGAAACTGTCATAATAGAATTTATCAGCGTTGCTGACCGTATAGGTACAGGTGACCCCGATGGTGTTGCTGGTGGTGTGTGCAATCCCTGGTCCGCTGGCTTGCAGGATATAATTCGTTCCACCCATTGGGTCCACCGAAAGTTGCCAGTTCCCAGAAGCATCGCGTATCACCTGAACGCCCACGTCGAAGGGGTTGGCGATCGCGGTTTCGGTGCCACGACATATCGAGGTGCTGGTGGTGCCGGTCTGCTCGAAAAGTTCAATGGCATCGGAAGATCCTGCCTCACCGAATTGTAGGTAGTACCCGTTCAGTGGACCGCTTAGATCGGGCTGGTCGCTTACCAAGTAGACCCGACCGAAGTTGCTGGAACTACCGGAGAAACTCTGTTTCACCCGAACCCGCCACTCGTGTTCGTCCAAAGTGGTCATGGCGTTGGGTGAGTGGAGCTGACTGCTAGCTGCAACCGTATTATTCAGCTGCAATTGCTGTGTTCCATTCACGATGAAAACCGATAGGTCGCCCTGCCAGACTGGATCGGCAGTGAAGTCGCCATCGGTGAAATCATCGAAGAACTGAGCATTGCTGCCAAGGAACAGCGCAGTGGCCACCAAGCAGGATAAAGCACGGAAAACAGCGGTCATCATGGCTTTCTGTAGGCAACCAAGGTAGTACTTTAGCTGGCCTTTGAACGTTCACACACCATCATGAAAGTTGCAGTCGTAGGTGCCACCGGTATGGTCGGCGGGGTCATGTTGAAAGTGCTGGAAGAGCGGAACTTCCCGGTCAGCGAACTGTTCGCGGTGGCTAGTGAACGGGCCAATGGCCGCACGGTCCGCTTCAAGGGAGGGGATGTTCCGGTGATCGGCATGGAGGCTGCGATCGCATCCAGACCGGACATCGCGCTTTTCTCGGCGGGAGGTGGTGTGTCGCTGGAACAGGCCCCACGTTTTGCCGAGGTGGGCTGTGTCGTCATCGATAACAGCAGTGCTTGGCGGATGGATCCCACGAAGAAGTTGGTGGTTCCGGAGATCAACGGTCAACTGATCACGGCAGAGGATCGCATCATCGCCAACCCGAATTGCAGTACCATTCAAATGGTGCTCGCGTTGGCACCCCTGCACAAGGCATATACGGTTCAGCGCGTCGTTGTTTCAACCTATCAAAGCGTGACCGGAACAGGTATGAAAGCCGTGGCGCAAATGGAGAACGAGCGTAAAGGCATCGCGGGAGAAATGGCCTATTCGTTCCGGATCGATCGCAATGTGATCCCGCATTGCGATGTGTTCACCGACAACGGCTACACCAAAGAGGAAATGAAACTGGTGCATGAAACGCAAAAGATCCTGGACCCGAACATCCGGGTGACGGCCACGGCGGTGCGAGTACCCGTAACGGGCGGGCATAGCGAAGCGGTGAATGTGGAATTCGCGAAGGAGTTCGATCTGGAAGAGGTGCGTGATCTGTTGCGCAATGCACCCGGGATACGGCTGTTCGACGACACCGCAAAGAATGAGTATCCCATGCCATTGATCGCCAATGGTCAAGACGAAGTATTCGTTGGCCGCTTGCGACGCGATGAGACACAGCCGCACACGTTGAACCTCTGGGTGGTGGCGGACAACTTGCGAAAAGGTGCGGCCACGAATGCTGTGCAGATCGCGGAACAGGTGGCTCGGGTCCATCAACATATCCACTCCGTGGGAAATTCGCTTGCGCACTGATCGGCCCGGTCGCTTGCTCTAGCCATCCCTCCTGTTCAACCCAACACCACGAACCATGCGCTTGTTACTGACGATCATTGCGACTTGTTCATTGGTCTTTTCGCAGGCCCAATCGGACCGACCGCACGCACCCTTGTTGGCCGATGGTTACATCGGATTCGGGAATGCCTCCGGCTTCAACACCGATCTGAGCCTTGCCGATTGGCGGGCCGCACTGCCCAACACGGAGCTGTTACAACATGACATTCCGTTGTCCAATGACGTGGACCATGCATACAAGGACGGGTTCCGTGACGGCGATGGACCCAACGGACGCTACATCGGACCAGCCAGCGGAGCTTTGTATTTGGGTGTTGGCCTTGATCCAGGGCGCAATGCCCCTGAACCTTCGAAGTTCGAGAAGCGACTGCGGATCGGTCTGATGTACACGAAGTACGAAGGTGTTTCCGATGCATGGGGAACCTCCGAGACAGCACGGTACGATACCCTGATATCCCAAGCGACCGGGGCGCAATTCTACCGTGATACGACGTATAGTGAAGGGTACAAGCTCAATGCTTCCTGGTCGCGGATCGGATTGGATGTCTCCTATACCGTGCGCCGGGTAAGTGCATCGCGGTGGGCTTGGTATGTGGGTGCAGGCGCACAGGTCGGGGCCACTTTGAACAATGAGGTACGCGTTTCACATTGGATCTCCCGTTCGGATCTGGGCAGCGAGGAACAAGAGGCAACGTATCGGCAAGAGGAAGAGGAGGAAAACCACCGGCTTCGTTCCAATGCATGGGGCTCCGGCTTTGCACTGGCGGGACTGGATTTCCAGTTGAGCCGTAAAAGTTCGTTCTTGAGCAGCTTACATCTCTTCTACGAGATCCGGCCCACCTTGCAGTTCAGTGCGCTGGTCGGGGTACCCACCCGGGTCCAAGGAGCTGGAAGCTCGGTCTTTGGAATGCGCTTCGACCTACGTTGATGCCTCCGCAGTCGGGGCCACTGATCCCGTGGTCGTTCCTTCGGAGGGTACCGTGTCCGTCCTGCGCGGCGGACGTTGCGCCAGAATGAACAGTGCTACGCCGATGGTGATAGCGGCATCCGCGATGTTGAACACCGGTCGGAAGAACACGAAGTATTCGCCGCCCCAGATCGGGAGCAGATCGGGCAATCGCCCTTCCCAGACCGGGAAGTAGAACATGTCCACCACTGCCCCGTGCAACAGCGGAGCATAGCCTCCATCCGGCGGAAGGAACACGGCTTTCTCGAATGGTGTGCTGGCACTGAAGAGTACGCCGTAGAAGGTGCTATCGATGATATTCCCCAAGGCACCTGCCAGGATCAACGAAACGCTCACCACCAAACCTGTGGAAGCACCGCGTTGCACCATGCGATGCAGGCTGTATCCAATGGCACTTACCGCCGCGATCCGCAAGAGCGTGAGCATCAACTTGCCCCATGTACCGCCGAACTCCATGCCAAAAGCCATGCCTCGGTTCTCGATGAAATGCAGAAAACCCTTGTCGCCAAGGATGGAGATGGAGCCGTCGTAGAAGAAGTGCAACTTCACCCACACCTTCAGCGCTTGGTCCGCAAAAAGCACGAGGAATACGATGAGCCACGCACGCCTCATACCTGACCGCGAATGAACGGTGAGCAGGCGATCGCTCGCATCAATTGCCCATCTGCTGCTTGGCCTCGATGCTCAACGTGGCATGGGGTACCAAGCGCAAACGCTCCTTGCTGATCAGGCGACCGGTTACGCGACAGATGCCGTAGGTCTTGTTGCGGATACGCAAAAGGGCATCTTCCAAATGCTTGATGAATTTCTCCTGTCGACCGGCGAGCTGAGCGGTTTCTTCGCGGCTCAAGGTCTCACTGCCGTCCTCGATCATCTTGAATGAGGGGCTCGTATCGTCCGTGCCGTTGTTGTCCGTGTTCGCCAAGGTTTGTTTCAGCAGGTCGTAGTCCTTGCGGGCTTCGTCAAGCTTGCGATTGATGAGTGTCTTGAACTCGGCCAGTTCGTCGTCGTTGTAGTGCAGCTTCGACGCATGCTCCAAGGTGGACACTTGTTTCTTCACTATCGGGGCCGCCACGGGTCGGTTCGGGAAAGCCACTTGGGTCACCAATGGCTTGCTCGCTGCGACCTTTGCCGCTTCCTTGGCGGCTGCCTTCTCCTGCTTCTTCGTCATTCCCTTCTTCACAGGTTTTGCCGGTACACTAACGGGCTTGCTCTTCTTTGGAGCGGGTTTCGTATTCGTTTTCTTGACCACGACCTTCGCCGGGGCTGCTTTCTTGACTGTCTTGGCAGGAACTGCCTTCACTGGTTTTGCAGCCTGTTTGGCTTTCGCTACCTTCTTCGGTGCTGCCTTGGCCACCTTCTTCGCGACCGGCTTGGCCACTTTCTTGCCTTTGCTCGCCACAGCCTTCACCACTTTTTTAGGAGCCGGTTTGGTGGACTTCTTGGGTGCAGGTTTCGAGGCCTTCTTTGTAGGCTTGGTCACTTTCTTGGCCACAGGTTTCGAAGCTTTCTTCTTCGTAACAGGCTTGGCCACTTTCTTGCTTTTGCTCACCGCCGCCTTCACCGCTTTCTTAGGAGCCGGTTTGGTGGACTTCTTGGGTGCAGGTTTTGCGGCCTTCTTTGTAGGCTTGGCGACCTTCTTGGCAGCTGATTTCTTGGCCATGGCGTTCCCGTGTTTGGAAATTGATCGCAAATATAGGCTCTTTGGCCCGTCAATTGGCCGATCGAGTAAGCGACAGCGCGCACGTGACCTCGTCGTCCAAGGCAACTTCGTACACCGTGCTCCCCGCATTCGGAAATTGATCCACCAGGATCTGCTCCACCTGCGTAGCGGCCAATGTTTCCGCTAGAATGTGCTTGGCGTGGTGCCGAACGGCCGCCTCGAAACGGGCATCGCCGTTGCGCCGGATGTGCAGGTCGATCCGATCGGTCACCTCCAAGCCGGTCTCCTTGCGCAGGGTCTGGATCCTGCTGACCAGTTCGCGGGCCAGGCCCTCTTGGACCAAGGCATCGTTCAAGGTGATGTCCAATGCAACGGTCAACGGACCGTCGCTGGCCACGCTCAAGCCGGGGATCGTTTCGGCGGTGATCTCCACATCATCGCGAAGCACTTCCACTTCCTGTCCTTCGATGTTCAGCTTCATGGTGCCCTTGGCTTCGAGCTCCGCGATCTCTGCTTGATCGAAAGCGTTCACGGCAGCAGCAACGCTCTTCATCAACTTGCCCATGCGTGCGCCCAATTTCTTGAAGTCGGGTTTGATCCTCTTGGTGAGTTTGCTTTCGTTCGCATCCATGATCACCAACTCCTTCACATTTACTTCACCAAGTACCAACTCTTGGATCGCCTCCAGACGTTTATGCATAGTGGCATCCGTGACCGGGACCATCATCTTTTGCAACGGCTGGCGTACGCGGTGTCCTTCCTTTTTACGGATGCTGAGTACAAGTGAGGTGAGCTTCTGGGCTAGTGCGGTTCGCTCTTCCAGTTCAGTGTCGATCAGCTGTTCATCATGCTTCGGCCAATCGCTCAAATGCACGCTCGATCCAGTGAGGTCACGGTACGAACGATCGCTGAAGAACGGTGCGATCGGAGCACTCAACATCGCGATCACCTCCAAACACCGGTGCAGCGTTTGGAATGCCGCGTTCTTGTCGGCACCCTGCTCGCCTTTCCAGAAACGACGGCGATTCAACCGAACGTACCAATTGCTCAGGTCCTCCACGACGAAATCCTGAATGGCACGAGCTGCGATGGTGGGCTCGTAGTCGGTGAAGTTCGTATCGGCAAGCTTGATCAATGAGTTGAGTCGCGACAATACCCAGCGGTCTGATTCAGTTCGCGCCGCGCTAACATCGGCCTTCAGGTCCGGCGAGTCGATATTGGCGTACAGCGCGAAGAAGTTGTACGTGTTGAATAGCGCGCGGAAGAACTTGCGTTGCACTTCCGTGATGCCTTCCGCATCGAATTTCAGGTTGTCCCAAGGCGAGGCGTTGCTGATCATGTACCAGCGTACAGCATCCGCACCGTACTCATCCAACGTCTTGAAGGGGTCCACGGCATTGCCGAGGCGCTTGCTCATCTTCTGGCCATTCTTGTCCAGCACCAGACCGTTGCTCACGACCGCTTTGTAGGCGACACTATCGAAACACAAAGTTGAAATGGCGTGTAACGTGTAGAACCATCCGCGTGTTTGATCCACGCCCTCCGCGATGAATTCTGCTGGGAACATTTCGTTGAGCGCGTCCTTGTTCTCGAATGGATAGTGGTGCTGCGCGTAAGGCATGGAGCCGCTGTCGAACCATACGTCGATCAGATCGGCCTCGCGCATCATCGGCTTGCCGCTTGGTGAAACGAGCACGATGTTGTCCGCGTACGGTCGGTGAAGATCCACCTTGTCGTAGTTGGCATCGCTCATGTCCGCGGGATCGAAATCGGCATACGGATCGGCATTCATCACACCTGCCTTCACGCTCCTCGTGATCTCTTCCTTCAACTGCTTCAACGAACCGATGCAGATCTCTTCATCGCGGTCCGCGGTACGCCAGATCGGGAGCGGAATGCCCCAGTAACGACTGCGCGAAAGGTTCCAGTCCTGTAAGTTTTCCAGCCAGTTGCCGAAGCGGCCTGTGCCTGTGCTTTCGGGCTTCCAGTTGATGGTCTTGTTCAGTGCGATCAACCGGTCCTTCTTCGCCGTGGTGCGAACGAACCAACTGTCCAGCGGGTAATAGAGGATCGGCTTGTCGGTGCGCCAGCAGTGCGGGTAGTTGTGTTCGTACTTCTCCACTTTGAAAGCGCGGCCCATTTCCTTCAGCTTGATGCTGAGTTCCACATCAACGCTTTTCTCCGGTGCGGTACCGACCGGGTAGTATTCGTTCTTCACGTATTTGCCTGCGAATTCGCCCATCTCTTTGGTGAAGCGGCCTTGAAGGTCCACCAACGTGAGCGTGCCGATGTTGTGTTGGCGGGCAACGCGCATATCGTCCGCACCGAAGCTCGGAGCGGTGTGTACAACGCCGGTGCCGTCTTCGGTTGTCACGAAATCGCCACCGATCACCTTGAACGCTTCACCTTGATCGGGTTGCGCGTAAGGCAAGAGTTGCTCGTAATGGATGCCTTCCAATTGATGGCCAAAGAACTCCTGGTCCATGGTCCAAGGCGTGTGCTTTCCATCCTTCGCATAAGCGTCCGCCGAGGCTTCCCATGCAGCGGGGTCAATGAAATTCTTCTCGCTGAAGTACGCGCTGATCCGCGTCTTCGCCAGCACCATGGTCTGCGCTTCGTGCGTGTAGGGATTGAAACTCTTGATCCGCACATACTCCAATTTTGGACCAACGGTCAATGCTGTGTTGCTTGGAAGTGTCCACGGCGTGGTGGTCCAAGCAAGGATGAATACGCCCTCATTCCCTGGCCCCTTCTGCCAAGGAGAAGGGGTGAAGAGGAATTCGGAATTCGCGTCGCGGACCACTTTGAACATGGCCACCGCGCTGGTGTCCTTCACATTCTTGTAGGTGCCGGGCTGGTTCAATTCATGCGATGAAAGTCCCGTGCCCGCTGCTGGTGAATACGGCTGGATCGTGTAGCCTTTGTAAAGCAACTGATCGTCGTAGAGCTTCTTCAACAGGTGCCAAACGCTCTCGATGTACTTGGTCTGATAGGTCACGTACGGGTGCTCCAGATCCAGCCAGAATCCGATGCGCCGCGTCATGTCGTTCCACACATCGGTGTAGCGCATCACGGCCTTCTTGCACGCCGCATTGTAGTCTTCGATACTGATGGTCTTTCCGATGTCCTCTTTCGTGATCCCGAGTTCCTTCTCAACTCCGAGTTCGATCGGCAGGCCGTGCGTATCCCAGCCCGCCTTGCGGTGTACGAGCTTGCCCTTCTGGGTTTGGAAACGGCAGAAGATGTCCTTGATCGCACGCGCCATCACGTGGTGGATGCCGGGAAGTCCGTTGGCACTCGGTGGACCTTCATAGAACACGAAAGGCGGCGCATTCTTGCGCAACTCAAGGCTTTGCCCAAACGTGTCCTCGGCCTCCCATTGCTCCAGGACCTCATTGGCGACCTTGGGCAGGTCGAGTTCGTCGTATTGCTTGAAATGCTTGGGCATCAGGGTGTTCGAAAGGGGCGCAAAGATAACCTGAAGCCATTGGCCGGTGAGGCTATTGGATAGGGCAGGATCGATAAGATGGTCCAGATCAAATGATCAGCCGAACCCCGCCAAGCTCCGCAACGCGATACGGGAACTTATCTCCCGGTGAACCGATGAACATGAAGTTGGCCGGGATGTTCCACGTTGTGCTGAGCCGTTGGACGATCTCTGGACCGAAGAGACCTTCGATCTCGACGAATTCGATGGCGATATCCGGGTATGCGCGATCAAGCACCTTCACGTCGTTGATGAGTTCCTTTGGTACATGTTCACCTGGCTTCTTCACCGATACCACTTTCAACCGCTTCGTGATCTCGTTCTCTTGCACGTACATCATCACCCTGTTCAAGGAGGCGATGTCATCTCCTTTGGTGAAATAGACGAATTCTTGCTGGGTAAGGGATCGAAGAGTTCGGCTCAATCCTAACCGTGTGAAGCGGGCCAGATCATTCACACTTTGTAGAAAGCTCGTGACGACCACGACGAGATATTCCAAGATGATGTTCCGCTTCAGAAGGATCTGGATGATCACGATCGCTGGAACGAAGTACTGTAGGAAGACGACCAACAGATCGGACTGGAGCTTGATGTTCCCATACAAGGCGATGATCACGAATAGCAAGGCCAGCGCAACCACGAACGGTTTGGCGCTTTCTGGTCGAGGCAGCCGGGAGCGCTTGATCTTCAGCAAGAAATTGCCCAAGGCAAAATAGGCCATCACCGTCAGAAAGGAGATGGTGTATACACCGGCCATGGCACCGATCTTCCCATTGGTGATCAGGAGCACCGAAACGCAGAGTGCGTAGAACAGGATCAGGATCCGCGGTGAACTACCACGCGCATTCTCTTTCAGCAAGAACTGCGGAAGGATGCGGTCCAAGGTCATGCGTTTCATCAAACCACTCACACCAACGAAACTGGTGAGCACAGCGCCGCAGAGTACCAGTACAGCGTCCACCGAGATCACTGTTCCCAGCCATTGCCCCCCCACTTCATAGCCCATGAAGGTCAGTAGTGCCTCCTTGTTCTCGCCAATGGTGGCGAGCGGAAGCACGGCGATCGCCACCAAGGCCATCAGCGGGTTGATGGCCGTAACGGCCAACCACATGTTCCGCAAGGTCTTCGGGAAAACGCCCTTTTCCTGCTCCTCCACGAAGTTCGCCGAACTCTCGAAACCACTGACACCCAGCATGGCCACGGAGAAGCCGAAGAAGAGCGCCGTTCCGAATCCGTAACCACCCGGCAACGGTGCATTGAAGTTGAGGGCTGCGGTGGATAGGCCGTGTATGAGCAGGTAGACACCTCCGGCCAGGATCAAGATGGCCATCGTGCTCAAGTGGATAACGAAGATGACCACTGCTACCACCGCCGATTCGCTGATGCCAGCGATGTTGAGCAGTAGGAAGAGGGTGAGCACCAACAAGGTGGCCGAGATCACCGGAGTTGCAGCGAGCAACGCATGGAGGTAGTGCATGGCCTCACTGGCACTGATCACTGCGGTGGCCATGTAACTCAGGATCGTAAGGCAGGCTGCAATGCTCGCGTTGGTTTTGTTGGTGGTGTTCAACAATACGTTGTACGCCCCACCATTCAACGGGAGCGCTCCGACCACTTCGCCGTAGATCCTGCGGAACAAGAAGAGCAACCCTGCGACCATGGCCAAAGCGACGAAAGCCCAAGGCCCCGCATAGCCAATGGTGATCGCGCTCACGTACAGACAACTGCTTGTGATGTCGTTCCCGCAAATGGCTGTGGCGCTTAGCGTGCCGAGCTTCTTGGTAGGGTGTGCCATGAGGGTCGCTGTGTTGGGACAAGAATATGTTGATCCCGATCATTACGAATGACCGATCGATGCCTTTAACAAACGGTCGAGCTTTTGATCCATGGCTTGGATGAAACTCAACTGGCCCTCCTGCGCTTCCGAGAGGGACCGGATCTCATCTTGGATCAAGAGGTCCATCTTTTGGTGCAAGCTCCGCAACTCCAACTCGGCCTTTAGGTTGATGAGGTAGTCGTTCTCGCTGCGTTTGCGGTCCTTCTCTTCTTGTCGGTTCTGGCTCATCATGATCACGGGTGCTTGCAATGCAGCGATGCATGACAACACAAGGTTCATGAGGATGAACGGATATGGGTCGAATTCATCACCCTTTGGTACCGTGGCGTTGTACGTGATCCAAATGGCGAGTACGATGAAGAACGCGATGATGAATGCCCAACTGCCCCCGAAACTGGCCACTTTGTCGGCCAAACGCTGCCCACGCGAGATCGCCTCATGCGGCGGATTCGCCAAGTTGTTGAGGATGAGTTCCTGCTCCTTGATCGCTTCGCGGACGATGCTTTGCAACTTCTCGATGCGCTCATTCCGTTGGTGGGATCCAATTCCCGGATCGATCGGCTTCTTCATCATTTGGTTCTTGGTCCGAAAAGTGGTGCGGTGCAAGGGCGGTTGAAGATACCGAGGGTTCACCTCGGAACGATGGAAGAATGATGTTCACCCTTTTAGCGGTCCATTCATGAACAGCCTCACATTGGACTCCCACAGGAAGTACGCCTATTCGCACCACCGACCATCCTTCAGATGGCCCGTTGGCCATTGTGATGGCTGGATCCGTGGATGCCCCAGTAATTTCGGCGCTCCTGCCAGTCGGGAGAAACCCATTCGCTTGCAAACGGTTCCATGATCGATAACCCTCAGGTGGCCCCCACCATCCGTCTCAGCCTGCACGATTCCATCCACATGATCCATCGTGAGGATTGGATGCAAGTGGCCCAGGGTGCTTCGCCCTATTTGAAGTACGACCATTTGCTCGCGTTGGAGGATGCCATGTGTGGCACCATGGATTTCCACTATGCGATCTATTACTGCGAACAGAATCAGCCCATGGGCATCGCCTACTTCCAGGTGGCGGATCTGGTGGATAACGGAAGTGCCTACCGCGCCGGGGTGCAGAAACTCGGAAAAGGGATCGGCGGTCGCATTGCGAAGGAGATGAAAGTGCGCTGTCTGGTGAATGGCAACGTGTTCCACTGCGGGGATCATGGCTCGTACTTCAAGCCGGGCGTGAGCGACCTGCATCGTTTGTCCATTGTGGCGGACACCATGCGGCGTTTGGACAAGGGCTGTTATTTCACCTCGAAGGCGAGCGTATTGATCGTGAAGGACATTTGGCCTGCGGAATATCCCGCCGCGGATGCACTAGAGGACAAGGCCTACGCACCACTTACCATGGAGCCGAACATGGTGCTGGATCTTCAACCGGATTGGAAAGACCTCGACCACTACACCGAGGCGATCAACGCCAAATCGCGGACTCGGATCCGCTCGATCCTGAAACGTTCCGGCACCTTGGTGGTGCGCTCGCTAAGTGCCAAGGAGGTCAAGGCGGCAGAACCCGTGATGCAAGCGCTCTTCGATCAAGTCCTGGAACGTGCGCCGTTCACGTTCGGTCGGCTTGATACCAAGGTCTACGCCATGTGGAAGGACCAGTGGGCTGGCGGACTTTGCTTGCGCGGCTGCCATCTCGATGGAAAGCTTGTCGGCTTCACTGCGGCCTTCGAGCTCGGAGATACCTTGGATGTACAGTACATGGGGATCGACTACTCGTTGAATGAACAGCACGCCATTTACCAACGGATGCTGGTCGATCTGTTGGAGTGTGCCATGAGCAAGGGTTCGCGTCGGATCATCTTCGGGCGTACTGCGGAACAAGCGAAAAGCAACCTCGGTGCACTACCAGCGGACATGCGGTTCTACGTGAAACACCGGAACGCCTTGGCGAACAAGTTGGTTGGTCCCTTTCTGCGGAAGCTGCGCCCCGTCCCATTCGAGCAACGCTCTCCGTTCAAGAAGGAAGTGGCCTGAATGGACTCACTAACGCAGATCGTGTTGGGTGCGGCGGTTGGCGAACTCGTGCTCGGCAAGAAGGTCGGCAACAAGGCCATTCTATGGGGCGCAATAGCGGGCACCATTCCGGATCTGGATGTGCTGAACCGGGTCTTCTTCGATGATCTGCGTGCGAACGAATTGCATCGCGGGGTGACGCATTCGATCTTCTTCAGTTCGGTGATGGCACCGATCCTCGGGCGATGGGTCAAAAGCAACCAAGCGTCGTTGCTGAGCGTTTTCGTTGGGCTGGTGATGGCCGTGTTCTTCTTCGGAACGGAGAGCGTCACGGGGAAGTCCATGGTCGCTCTGATCACGCTACTGATCATCGGCCTTGTGCTGTGGAAGATGAAGGGGCAGGATACAGCAACTGCGAAGGATTGGAGCTGGTTGTTCTGGTGGAGCTTGGTCACGCATCCACTGCTGGATTGCCATACCACTTGGGGTACACAACTCTTCTGGCCACTCCCGCTGAAGGTGGCTTTCAACAACATCTTCGTGGTGGATCCGATGTACACGGTTCCGTTCCTGATCTGTGTTACCGTCGCGATGTTCCTCGAACGGACCGATCCACGACGACGGTGGATCAACAAACTCGGCCTCGTGATCAGCACTGCGTATATGGCGCTGACGATCCTCTTCAAGTTCGAAGCGCACCGACACATTCGTGCTTCGGTGGAACGCCAAGGCATTGCCTACTCGAAGATCTCCACGCGCCCGACACCCTTCAACGCCATTCTGTGGACCACCAACGTGAACGCGGGTGATCATTACGAACTTGGCTATTACTCGTTGTTGGATACCAAGCCGGATGTGGACTTCGTGCGCATCCCAAAGAACCACCAGTTACTTGGTCCATGGGCCGATCATGAGAACGTGAAGCGGCTGACCCACTTGTCCGACGACAACTACGTGATCCAACTGCGCAACGACACGCTCGTCTTCTGCGATCTACGATTCGGTCAGATGGGTGAGCCGGCCGTGGATAAGCCCTTCGTCTATTCCTATCAACTGATCCCCAACGGCACCCAACTGGATGTCAAACTGCTTCCACCCCGAACACCGAATGGGGAGCAGTTCAGCACGATACTGTCCGAGCTGTGGACCCGCGTGAAAGGCGAAAGCTGATCACCGACCTTTTGTTCCGGAGTCCTATCCGAAGTGGGCCAGCACCATGTACATCAGTGCTAGGGTGACCACCCAGTAACCCCAGTTCAGCATGAAGTACTTGAAGGACTTCCGCTCGAAGAGAGCTCCGGTTCCCATGATCGGCAGCAGCACGAAGAAGGAGATGATGAGGCTATGTGCCAAGCCATGGGTCCAGCTGTGGAAGCGTTCACCGTAGCCATCGATCAGGCCTTTCAGCTCCGTGCCGAATGGTGTTGCGGGGTCAACGCCGAGACCGTGCTCGATCACGGGGCGGAAGAAGGCTTGGAAAGCACTGAAATGGTCACCGAGGAACTTGTAGGTGAATGACAACACGAAAGCCAGCACGAAGCTCAGTCCGAAGATGAGCGGCATGTTACCGGTCTTCACCTGTTCTTCCGTCAAGCCAGCGGACTTCATCCAAGCGTTACCGAAGACCTTGGGGTTGTACCAGATGAAACCGACGAGCATCGGTACCAATGCTGCAATGATCTGTATTAGCCAATTGATCTCCATGGTGGTTTGGTTTTGATCAAATGTAGTCGACGCCCCCGATCTCACATCCCACCGTTGCTCGCATGAAGGAACATGCGGATGCTGAAAACCAGGAGCGCGATGCCGATCAGGAGGTACAACTTTCGCAACGTGGACAGCGTGAGTAGTGAACGTAGGCGCGGAGCGAAGTGTGCCTTTGCGAGATCGGAGATGAGGATACCGGCCAATGCACCACCAAGCAGGCCCCAACCTTGATGTCCGTATCCTGAAGTGGCCCTCATGGAAACTCCGATCCAAATGGCGAAGACGAAAGGATTCACGAAGTTGACCGCGAACCCGGAGGTGAACAAGCCGAGCATTCCGCGCCGACCCAGCGGTTCTCTTCCATATGGGTTGGTCGGGCGCTTGAGCAAATAGGACACGCCGAGCACCAACAGAAGCACCCCTGCGGCCAAGGCCATCCATGGGCCGCTGAACGTGCGTTGCACACTTGCCGAAAGACCTGCCGAACAGATCGCCACCACCATGATGTCCGATGCGATGATCCCCAAGGCGACGGCAAAACCACCGCGCTGGCCATGGTCCAGTGAGGCACGCAACAAGGTGAAGAACACCGGACCGACGAGCACAGTGGTCGCCAAGCCGATCGCGAGCCCTTCGACCAAAGCGAGAATCATGGCTCTTTCGCTGGAGAAGCACCCCAAGGGGGGAGTTCTGCGCCACAACGTCGGCAGAAGCGCGCATCGGGCAAGTGGCCAGTAGCATGGCAACTGGTACACTCGGGTCCGGGGTCCTGCGCACGTGAGATCTCCACACCGACGATACCAGTGGGCACCGCGATCATGGCGTAACCCAGGATCATGATGGCTGCGGCGAGGAACTGCCCGAACCAGGTCTGTGGTGCAATGTCACCGTAACCAACGGTCGTGAGCGTAACAATGGCCCAGTAGATGCTTGTGGGTATGCTCGTGAAACCTGCCTCTGGACTTTCCACCAGGTACATCACCGTTCCGAAGATGATGGTGATGCTCATCACCGCCATCAGGAACACCAGGATCTTTCGGCGGCTGGCCGCTATGGCGCGCCCCAACATCCCCGCCTCCTGAATGTAGCGAACCAACTTGAACACACGGAACACGCGCAGGAGCCGCAGTACCCGGATCACCATCAGCGAATGGGCGCCGCCCAATATCAGACTCAAGTACGTGGGCAGAATGGAGAGCAGGTCCACAATGCCGAAGAAACTGAAAGCGTAGCGCAATGGTTTATTGATCACCCATAGCCTGAGCGCATATTCCACCGAGAATAAGGCCGTGAAACCCAACTCCGCGATGTACAAGGGCCAACCGTATTTATCCTTGATGGCCGGCACGCTTTCCAACATCACAAGTGCCACGCTAATGAGGATAGCCCACAGTAGCGCCACATCGAAGGCCTTGCCGGAAGGGGTGTCCGTGCCGAAGATCACGCGGCGAAAATGACTCCGAAGGCTTTCTTTACGCTCTGGGTCCATGCGGTCAAGACTTGGGCGCGATCATGTGTACATCTCGCTGTGGGAACGGGATGGTGATGCGCTGACGGGCAAAGGCATCCGTGATCGCGAAGCGGATCTCGCTCTTGGTGGTTTCTATACGGAACACATTCTGACTATAGAAGAGCACCTCGAAGTTCAACGAACTGTCGCCGAAACCGACCAAACGGGCCGTCACCGGGTGCGCGGGATCATCCAGCACTGCAGTGTTCTCACGCGCGCAACTGATCAACACACGCTCCACTAGCCGCGGATCCGTGCCGTAGGATACGCCAACACCCACATGGAACCGGGTCACTAGGTCGGTATGCGACCAGTTCACCACGTTCTCGTTGATGAACTTGTGGTTCGGGACGAGGATGTGGATGTCGTCCCGTGAAAGCACTTTGGTGGTGCGTAGGTTGATGTCCGTTACGCGGCCCACCAAGCCATCCACCTCCATCACATCGCCAACGCGTATGGTTCCCTCGGCCAAGATGATAACTCCGGAGATCATGTCGTTGAAGGTCTGCTGGATGCCAAGACCAACCCCGACCAACAAGGCCGCGCCACCAGCAAGCAAGAAGGTGAGTCGAACACCCACCACATCCAGCGCGAAGAGCAACGAAGAGGTCCAAATGAAGTAGGAGAGCAGTTTGTAAACGGCCATGGCACGAGCACTCTCCTGATCTACTTTTCCCCACCGGCGCCGCATGGTGCCCTTGATCAGCCGAAGGGCCAACCAGGTGCACAACAGCACCAGCACCGAAATGAGGATGTGCCCAACGGTGATGCTGGCTTTCCCTATAGTGAGGATCTCGTACTGGAGAATTTCCCGCATGGTATCAGGAGGCTGCGTTCACAGGAGACGCGAGGTGCCGGAGTTCGATGTCCGTAGGTAGTTCTTTGTCCAAGGCCAACACCTTCAACCGGCTCCTTCGTAAACGCATCTTCACCGCGCTCTCGCCGAGCCTCATCCGTGTAGCGATCGTCTTCACTGGAATGTCGTCCCGGTATTTCATCAAGAGCAATTCTTTTTCCTCTTGGTTGATCCGATCGAGCAGATGCATCAAGCGTTCGTAGAGCAGTTCGAACGTGCGCTTCTCTCGGATCGTTTGATCGCTCTCTTCCATCATCGAAAGAGTGGATGGATCATCAGGCAACGGATCCATCTGCATCCGTTGCCGTTTGCGAAGTTCGTCGATCACCACATTGTAGGTCAGCACTTTGAACCACGCCGCGAAGGCACTCTGCTGTTTGTACTTCGCCGCATTCTTGAACAACCGCAGGAACACTTCCTGCGTCAGGTCCTGAGCTTCCGCACGATCACCCACCATGTGCCAAGTGCGCGAGAGCACGCGGCCCTGGTAACGCTCATAGATGATACCGAAACAGGTGCGGTCCCCTGTTTCGCCCATTCGTTGCACCAATGCTTCATCGCTGAGGTCATGAACAGGGGTATGTGGAGTTCGAGCGGTCATCGTGGACGGAGTAAAGGTCGCCATTGCCGTGGTTCCAGCACGGGGCAATGTGACCCGATCGGCAATGGATCGTTCAACCTTTATTGAACAAGAACCAATATCGACAAGAATGAGCAACACGATCACCATACACGGGAAACAAGTACAGGAAGACATGATCCAGATGGCCGATGCCTGCGTGAAGGGCGCTGGCGATGGCCGTATTTCCTTGGCCGATGCGGAGAAACTCTTCGCCCTGGTACGGGATGGGAACAAGTATACCGATAGTGAGAAGGACACCATGTTGTACATCCGCGACAACTACAAGTGGACGGATGAAGCGGACGCATGGTTCCGCACGAAGATCCGGGAGTGGGCGGCCAGCAACTGAATATCCCGATGCGGAAAGGTGCAAGCGATACTTCCGGCACAACGATGTAACCGTGTGATCGCGGATGTACTTTTCGCCCGCCCAGCGATCAAGCCGCTGGTTCGAACATGATCAGGGAAGAACAGCACGTGGAGGTCCGGCCGTATAGTATCGAGGTCTACGAAGATTTCGCCGAGGCCATGCGGGCAGCATATCCGAAATGGAGTGGGGACCTTTGGCGAAAAGAAACCATATCCCGCTTGATCAAGCTCTTCCCGGATGGCCAACTTGGCGTGTTCGTCAATGATAAATTGGTGGGTTGTGCCTTGTCCATCATCGTGGATCTGGACAAGATCGGACTGGACCATGATTACAGGAAGGTCACGGGAGCTTACACCTTCAATACCCACACGGAAAAGGGTGATACCCTTTATGGCATTGAGGTCTTCGTTCACCCGGAATTCCGTGGTAAGCGACTTGGACGTCGGCTGTACGAGGCGCGAAAGGAGTTGTGTGAACGCCTCAATTTACGGGCGGTCATGTTCGGAGGCCGAATGCCGAATTATCACCTCTATGCCGATACGCTAAAGCCCAAGGAGTACATCGAGAAGGTGCGAATGAAGGAGATCCATGACCCCGTGCTCTCCTTTCAACTCGCGAACGATTTCCACGTGGTGAAGTTGCTCCGTGGCTACATGCCGGACGATAAACAGTCGTTGGAGTATGCCACGTTGTTGGAGTGGGACAACATCTACCACAACGAGGTTCGCTTCGATCGGCAGGACACCCGGAATGTGCGCCTGGGTCTGGTCCAATGGCAGATGCGTTCCTACCGCGATCGCTCGGAGTTGATCGAACAAGTCAACTTCTTCTTGGAAGTGGTGAGTGGCTATGGCAGTGATTTCGCCGTATTCCCGGAACTGTTCAATGCCCCGCTCATGGCAGCCTACAACGACCGCAACGAGGCCGAGGCGATCCGCGCATTGGCCGAGCATACGATACCGTTGCGTGATGAGATGATCACCGCAGCCGTGAAGTACAACCTCAATATCATCACAGGGAGCATGCCCTTGGTGGATCGTGGCAAACTGCTCAATGTGGGATTCCTCTGTCGGCGTGATGGGACATGGGAGCGCTACGAGAAGATCCATATCACACCGAACGAACAACGCCAATGGGGTATCGCAGGGGGCGATGGTTTCCGTGTGTTCGATACCGACTGCGGCAAGATCGGTGTGTTGATCTGTTACGATTGTGAATTCCCGGAACTGGTACGATTGCTCGCTATGGATGGTATGGAGATCCTCTTCGTGCCATTCCTCACGGACACCCAGAACGGATATTCACGCGTACGGCATTGTGCGCAAGCCCGCGCCATCGAGAACGAATGTTTCGTTGCCATCGCAGGGAGTGTTGGCAATTTGCCCCGAGTAAAGAACATGGATATCCAGTATGCCCAAAGCGCGGTGCTCACACCTTGTGATTTCGCATTCCCTTCCACGGGGGTAAAGGGCGAAGCCACGGCAAATACGGAAATGGTACTGGTGGTGGATGTGGACCTGAGCTTGCTGAAGGACCTCCATCACAATGGCAGTGTGCAGAACCTGAAGGACAGGCGTCCGGACCTATACGACCTCGGGACCGTCGGCGGTGGGAGCCTCGGGAGTTGATGGCTTCGCACCCATCAGACCAATGGCCATGACCGTGCAGGTCCCAAGGACCATAGCGAAAAGCAGTCCAGTGCTTACGGCCGGGATCCGATAGGTTTCCGGCAATCCCAAGTAGAGCAGGATGCTGATCAACCCGCGTGGGGTGATGTACGTGAGTGGGCGCACATTCATGCGTAGGGCCATCATCGCCAACGCTCGCAGCACCAAGGTCAGCACAAGCATGGCGGAAGCAAGCACCAAGGTGGTGATACCCCGCAGTTCGCTGGGTACCAAGGTGTATCCGAAAAGGACGAAGAAGAACGTGCGTAACAAGAAGGCTGTTTCTCGCGAGAGCTGGTGCATCTGCGCCATGTCCTGATCGAACTGGGGATACATGAAGCGTTCGTGGAACCACTTGAAAGGGATCAACTTGGCGTTCGCGAGGAACAAGCCGAAACCGAGCACTACCACGAGCGTGGAGAGATGGAACTGTTTGCCCACGGCATATACGAGCACCAGGATGGCCATGATCAAGAAGAACTTCACCGAATGGGTGATCCGCCCTAAAAGGCCTAACAGCAACATGCAGAATACCGCGCTCAGTAGGATCACAGCAAGGACCTCAATGGCTAAGTGACCGAATGCTTGAGCGCCGAATGTCGAGTTGGAGACCACGAAGTTGAACAACACGATACCGAGAATATCCGATAACGATGACTCGTAGATCACGAATTCGCGCGTTTTGCTGCCGATGTGCGCCACCGAAGGGATAGCTACTGCGGAACTGATGACGCTTAGTGGAATGGCGTTGGCGATACAGGAGATCCAAGGGGCCTCGGTGTACCAATGCAGCAAGCCGGCGATCGCTGCCGATGTGATCACCAACAAGCCCAGTGCTGACACAAAAGCCTTCCGGATCAAGACGTTCTTGGATCGGTCATAGGCCAAGTCGAGCCCCCCTTCGAACACGATCATGATCAGGCCCACGTTGCCCAACGCCGGTAATATGTCCACGATGCCGGGTTTGTTGATCCCGAGGTGGTCTATAGCGAACCGCAAGGCCAAACCCATGCCCATGAGGAGGATCACAGCGGGTAGCTGTGTCTTTTTCGCGAAAAGGTCGAACAGATAACTGAAAATGACCAACCCACTCAGGATGATCAGAAGGGTGTACGCGTTCATGCAGGGACGAATATCGGCATTCGGCGATAGGTAGGATGTGGGCCGCTCTGGGTCACTAAAGGACCATCGCGCGTCACGACGATCCCATCCTTAGGTCTTGAAGCGCACCATTACCGCATTGCCACGTTCTTCGCGCCGCGTTTCCAGTTGATCCTTCAACGCGCTTACCAAGGAGGAAAGCGACGCATGGCCATAGCTCCGAGGGTCGAACCCGGGGTCCAAACGCCGCAACGCTTGGCCGATCAAGCTCAAGGATACCTCCTCTTCCTCGCCCTTCGCGATATCGAAGGCCTTACGTAGTTTGCGCATCAACGCCGTGTTCTTCGAAAGTTGAGCGGCTGCACTCTTCCGTGCGACCTTCCCACCTCTTTCTGGGGTCTTAGCATCTTCCTGTACATCCAAGTTCTCCACATAGATGAAGCGCTCGCAGGCCTTCACGAAAGCATCGGGTGTCTTTTGTTCGCCAACGCCCATTACGAACAACCCACTTTCGCGCAGCCGGGTCGCCAGTCGGGTGTAATCACTGTCGCTACTCACAATGCAGAAGGCATCCACCAACTCGCCATGGAGAATATCCATCGCGTCTATGATCAGTGTGCTATCCGTGCTGTTCTTGCCCTTGGTATAGGCGAATTGTTGCACGGGTTGTATCGCGTTGCGGTTCAGTAGATCCTTCCAACCCGTCATGCCCGTGCTGGTCCAGTCCCCATAGATGCGTCGAATGGTGATGGTGCCTTGCTTGCTCACTTCCTCCAAGATGGCCGCTAGGCGCTTTGGTGCCGCGTTATCCCCATCGATCAGCAAAGCGATCTTGGTGTCGTTGATCTTCTTCATACGCCACGAAAGTAGACTTCCGAAACGCGACCATCGCGTATGGCCCTATGCTCAACGCAATGCTTTGGCCAGCCAACTACTGAAGCGCTGTGCATTGTGTGGCTCCAAATGCAGGCCATCCGCTGTGCGCCACGTGATGTTCGGGTCCGTGCGTAGGAACCGGTGATCCGGGAACCGCGCTTCGATCATCGCCCGACTGCGCATGGCAAGGGGGCTAGCGGTGATCTCCGGCGAAACGGGAACTTCCATGAAGATCACTTCGATGTGTTGGGCTTCCAAAGCAGCCACCTCCGTGGCAAGTAGATCGAGGTAGCGGTCCTGCACACTATCCGGCGGAACCACCGCGAAACTGGCCATGTTGGTGTCGAACAGGGTTTGACTCATCGCCATGCTGTCCGTTCCTGTGGCGCTGGCGTCTGGTACTGTGCGCAACTGTTCCTTCAGCCACCCGACCAGCACGCCGGTGGGCTGGTTCTCCTCTTGGAGTATGGGTATCTCCCGGCGCAAAGCGTATAGCCCTGGAGCGAAGACCGCATCCAGAAAGGAATGGTCAGGTTCCTTGAAAAGCATGTTCGTTTCGATCAGCACGCGGGCCGGGTGCTTGCCCGATCGGCGGATCAGCTCCAGTCCATCGTAAATGCTCAACCCGCCGAAACCCAAGTTGCTGGTGCCTGCGGGCAGACTGTCGAGGATGATGCGGAAGGACAAGGACGAGCCCACGATCACTGTGGCATCCGGGTCATCTGTTCCGAACACGAATTGCTCCGCCTTGATGCGATTGCCACTGGCCTGATGCTGTGATGTGTCCCGATCCACCTTGACGAATTCGACGAAAAGTGCGTAGCCAATGGTGAGGATCAAGAAGACGAGGAACGCACGACGGATCATTCCCGATCAGAACTGGAAGTAGATGAACGATGCGCCACCGCCCGAATTCACAAGGATCAAAAAGAGCATACCGCCATAGACGATGGGCTTTATCCGGGCCACGATAGGTCGAGGTTCGCGCGTCCACAAGTACAGCAGGTGATACGCTACCACCGGTACGGAGAACAAGGCCGTGAAGAAGATGATGATGGGCTGGATGTTCGGAATGTCCGTGTTCTGGAGGAGCATACGGACGTACACGATGACGTGGTCGAACTCCGGCAATTTGAACAGGAGCCATGCGAACGTCACACTCGTGAAGATGAAAAGCATGTGAAGGAAGCGAGGCACCTTGCCTTTCATGCTCCAGCCAAGGTCCTTGGTCAAGCGTTCCAAGGCCAATACCAAGCCGTGGAAGAAACCCCATACCGCATAGCTCCATGCTGCTCCATGCCAAAGCCCGCCAAGCACCATGGTGATCATCAGGTTCTTGTAGGTATGGAAACCACCCATGCGGTTGCCGCCCAACGGGATGTACAGGTATTCACGCAAGAAGGATGAAAGCGAGATATGCCAACGGCGCCAGAATTCAGAGAAGGTAGCCGCGATGTATGGGAAGTCGAAGTTGTCCATCAGGATGTAACCGAACAAGCGCGCCAACCCGATGGCGATGAGCGAGTATCCCGCGAAGTCCGCGAAGATCTGCATGGAGTAACCGAAAAGCAGCACCAACAACGTAATGCTGTGCATGTCCTTGAAATAGGGGAAGGTGATCCAGAACGTCTGGTCCTTCAAATTGTCCGCCACCACCATCTTCAGGAAGTAGCCGACCACCAACGAGGCGAACGCGCTATTCCACGCGATGTCCTTGAAGTACTTGGTGCGCACTTGTGGCAGGAATTCATGGGCCTTCACCACAGGACCAGCCACCAGCTGCGCGAAGAAGGCAATGAAGGTGCTGATGCGCAGCGTGTGTTCCCACATTCCCTTCACCACAATGGATGCGTAGTCCGGCACATCCTTGCCCCGGTACGCGTCAACTACCAAGCTGATCCCTTGAAAGGTGAAGAACGAAATGCCCACCGGCAGCGGAATGGCGATCAGGAATTCACCGATGCCGCTGCCTTCGAAGAACGAGCGCCCGATCAGCGGGCTGTACTTGAAAAGGATGAGTACCACCAAGTTGAGCGTTACACCCACGGTGGCGTACATCTTTCGCCGATCCGCTCGGCCGAAGACCACCGCGTGGCTCGCTAGCGTGTTGATACCCAAGGAAACGATGAGCAATAACAACAGCCAAGGCATGTTGTATGCATAGAAGATGAAGCTCGCTGCGATGATCACATGCAACTGGAAACGCTGCATGAAGGGCACGTAGTAGAGCAACAGCGTCGGTACGAGAAGAAGGAAGAATGGAACGCTATTGAAAAGCATGGGTAGACCCGCAGCCAAAGTAGCCACGACGGCGCTTTTGAACGGCATTCCGCCGGGCCGGGTTACGAACGAAGGTCGGTTCGGAAGCCTCGTCCAAACGTACTGTTCGGTTGTCCGATCCGCGAGTCCGCAGCATTCGGAACAACACGCTCGCTGCTCATTCATCACGGTCGGGAGCGAAAAGGCAAAGGGCCTGCTTCCGCCACATGTATCCGCCCGGGTCTCCGTGGAGATTCTTGGTCAGGGCTATCGCCTCTACATACATTCCGCACCAGGTCTATTGTTTCTGCGACCCCGCTGGGGTCGAACACGTTCGTCCAACTCGAATTCTATTCTCTGTGACCCCTCTGGGGTCAACCCACAAGGAGAATGACCAGTGCTGCGTTCTGACCCCAGAGGGGTGACAGAAATTAGAAAATGCCCCCCGATGGGAGAACGACCCCAGCGGGGTCGCAGAAAATATGAGGCGATAGCCCTGGGTCCTTGGTCGACACGAACCAATGGACCCTTAACTTCGGTTTCCACGTCGGCACTTCTGAATGGGTTATCCCCTTTAAGGTGGTCGACAACAAGGGCAACTGAACAACACTGAAATGGATACGATCATGAAGACCCTTTGCGCATTACTTCTGGCCTTGGCCAGCGCGTTCAGTGTATCCGCACAACCATGGTGCCCGAACATTGGCGCCCAATGGTGGCACACCTATGCCCAGGTGGGCGGTTCGTATGGTCATGTTTCAACCACGTACGCTTCCGATACCTTGATCGATGGAGTAAGTTGGCAGAAACTACGTTCCGTCGCAACGTATCAGGATCTTTCGTCAAGCGGCACACCAACGTATGTGGAAGCATGGTCGTTATTCACTGGACAGGTCGACAATACGGTCTTCCTGCGCGACCGCTTTACGCCTGATGTGGTCGATACCTTATACCGCTTTGATGCGGAGATCGGGGATCGGTGGTCGGTCCCTTTCATGGAGTCCCCTGAACTGACCTATGTCGTCACGGATGTCGGTGTCCGGAATGTGGACGGCGTTGATCTATCGTGGTGGGCTGTTGATGTGGTTCTTCAGGGAGAGGAAAGTATCTACTACTTGGATACGCTTGTTGAACGATTCGGCTTTCTGGAGCAATACATCTATCCGCAGAATTCGCTGGCAATAGAACCGAACATCGTGAACCTGCGCTGTTATTCCGATGCCGAGATCGACCAACACGTTGTGCTGGACAGTGATTGTGCGGTCGTTGCGGGAATAGACGAACGAGGTGGCACCGATCCGCCTGCGATCCTGTGGTACGACGGAGGTTCCAGTGAGTTGAAGGTGCAATTGATCGGCACAAAGAACTGCGTCTTCCAGTTGTTGGACATCCGTGGCAGGGTCATGGACCAAGGCCTACTCCGCCACGGTATCACGAACATTCCCGCAGCAGACCTGCCCCAACGCGGTCTATTTGCTTCGAGTTTCGGATCCTCAGGGGCATATCTGGATCCGCAAGTGGGTAAGGTTCTAGCGCCTTAGCTTTCAGGACCACACGGACGGTATCGTACATATTGGTCGTGCAATGAATTCCGTCTGGTCTTGGGCAATTGTTGCCGGATCGTCGCGTTCGAGACCTCTTGAACAGAGTTCCCACGAACCAATGGACCGTTAACTTTGTTCACTAGTACCGAACATGGGCAAGACCGAACCCACCTATCCGCTCCTTAGTGGGATCCAATTCCCAGCGGATCTTCGTCAGCTATCCGAGGAGCAACTCCAACAGGTCTGCACCGAGTTGCGCGATTTCATCATCGATGTGGTCAGCGTGAAGGGTGGACACTTCGGCGCAAGCTTGGGTGTGGTGGAATTGTCGGTCGCATTGCACTATGTGTTCAATACGCCATACGATCAACTGGTGTGGGATGTGGGCCACCAAGCGTACGGCCACAAGATCCTCACCGGACGGCGCGATACCTTCCACACCAACCGCATCCACAAAGGATTGAGCGGATTTCCCAAGCGGAGCGAAAGCGAGTATGATACGTTCGGTGTTGGGCACAGCAGCACCAGCATCGGAGGTGCCTTGGGCATGGCCGTGGCCAGCAAATTAAAGGGAGAGACCGATCGACAATGTGTTGCCGTGATCGGCGATGGTGCGATGACCGCAGGCATGGCGTTCGAAGCACTGAACCACGGCGGCACCGCCAACAGCGATCTGCTCGTAGTGCTCAACGACAATTGCATGAGCATCGACCCGAACGTCGGTGCGCTGAAGGAATACCTCACGGACATCACGACCAGCCACACCTACAATAAGGTGAAGGATGAGGTGTGGAAAGTGCTTGGAAAAGTGAGCAAGTTCGGGCCCAATGCCCAAGCCGTGGCGCAGAAGGTGGAGAACGCCGTGAAGAGCGCGCTACTGAAACAAAGCAACCTATTCGAAAGCCTGCGGTTCCGCTACTTCGGTCCGGTGGATGGGCACGATGTGGACCACTTGGTGAAGGTGCTTCGCGACCTGAAGGACATTCCCGGCCCGAAGATCCTGCATATCGTTACCACCAAAGGCAAGGGCTATGCACCGGCCGAGGCGGGCAGCCCAACGGTATGGCATGCGCCTGGACTCTTCAACAAGGAGACGGGAGAGATCATCAAGGTGGTGCCGAAGAGTCCGCAACCGCCCAAATACCAGGATGTATTCGGCCACACGATCGTGGAACTCGCGGAGAAGAACGAGAAGATCGTTGGTGTCACACCGGCGATGCCCACGGGCTGTTCGCTCAACCTCATGATGAAGGCCATGCCGGACCGCGCCTTCGATGTGGGCATCGCCGAGCAGCACGCGGTCACCTTCAGCGCGGGAATGGCCACCCAAGGTCTGATCCCGTTCTGCAACATCTACAGCTCGTTCATGCAACGTGCCTATGATCAGGTGGTACACGATGTGGCCTTGCAGAACTTGAACGTGGTGTTCTGCCTGGATCGAGGAGGACTGGCCGGTGCCGATGGACCAACACACCACGGGGCATTCGACATTGCGTATTTCCGCTGCATCCCCAACATGATCGTAAGTGCGCCGATGAATGAGGAGGAACTGCGCAACCTCATGTATACCGCACAATTGCCGGATCGTGGACCCTTCAGCATCCGCTATCCACGTGGCGAGGGAGTGATGACCGAGTGGAAGACCCCATTCAAGGAGATCGCCATCGGAACGGGGCGGAAGGTGCGTTCCGGAACAGACATCGCCGTTCTCTCCATCGGTCACATTGGGAATATCGCCGCTCAAGGCATCGATGCGTTGCTAGCCGATGGATACAGCGTGGCCCATTACGACATGCGCTTCGCCAAACCGATCGATGAAATGCTGTTGCACGAGGTCTTTGGCAAGTTCAAACACGTGATCACCATCGAAGACGGCTGCATTCAAGGGGGCATGGGCAGCGCCGTCCTCGAGTTCATGGCCGACCATGGTTACAGTGCCCAAGTGAAGCGCCTCGGCATCCCCGATCGGTGGGTGGAGCACGGCTCACAGAAAGAACTCTATGCCGAGTGCGGTTTCGATGAGGTCGCTGTGATCGCTGCGGTGAAGGAGATGCTGGGGGACCAGAAGGCATCCAAGGGAAGGAAGGCAAGCGCGTGACCCAACATGGCGCAACGCAAAGCCAAGCCCAAGTGCATCATTATTGCTGGACCCAATGGGGCTGGGAAGACCACCTTCGCAAGAAAATTCTTGACCGCAGATACGGGTATTCTTCGCTTTGTGAATGCTGACCTGATCGCAGCTGGTCTATCTCCCTTATACCCCGAATTAGCGGCACGTGAGGCGGGGAGGTTTCTGCTTATGGAGTTGGATCGACTTGCTAAGGAGAGGTCCTCTTTCGCATTGGAATCGACGTTGAGTGGAAATTGGAACGCATTCAGCATCTGAAGACGGCGGGGTATGTGGTCGAAATGGTGTTCTTGAGGTTGAGTGACCCGGATCTGGCGATCAAGCGCGTGGCCCATCGCGTGAAGCAAGGCGGACATCACGTACCTGCCGAAGATGTGAAACGACGCTTTGTTCGTGGATGGTCTAACTTTGTTCACCATTATCGCCAGCTTGCCGATGTTTGGGTAGTTTATGAGAACTCTGGTCCTACACCGATCCTGCTAGAGAAACACCCATGAGCAAAGCGAAGCCCACAACGCACTAGGACGAATTCGTGAAGTCCGTTACCAAGGCATTGAAGGAGGCCGCTAAAGAAGCGCGCCGTATGGCCAAGATGCACGGTACCTTGGTCTGGGTGAAGGTGGATGGAAAGATCGTAGGACTGAAGCCTTAAGCCTAGCGCTTCGTCAATCGGGCAGTGCCCAAGGTCCCATTCGTGCCGATCCACGTTAGCGTGTACAGGCCAGCAGGCGCGCTGGCAATGTCCAAGGTCAAGCGTCGGGTCTGTGGGGAGTTGAACTCCTCGTGCCATTGCATTGCGACATTGCCGGAAGCATCCACCAATTGGAGGATGGTGCGGTCCGCACGCGCTGCAGGTAGGTCCAAGGTGATGATGTCCACACAGGGGTCCGGGAAAGGGCGTAAGGCGATGGGTTTGAACAGAGTGGCCGGATCTTCTTGCCAAGAGCCATCCAACCACCGTGTGATGCGATCCGGTGGTGCCCAGCCCGATCGTTCGGTGATCTCCAGCAGTGGCATCGGAGTTCGCGGACTGTACCACGTATAGCGGACCACGGTACGTACAGGGTAGGCTTTATACCGCCGATCCAGCAGTACCAGATCGCTGCGGACCCGAACCGCGTCGGAGACCACACCGTAGGGCATCACCAAGGTTCCCCAAGCATCGGCCTTCGCATCGAGCCTTACATCCAGAATGGACATCCGACCGGCACCGGTCACCGCCACGATCGCCGAATCGGTCCAGCGGTCGCCCGCGTGCATAGGGATCGGTAATTCGAGCAACGGTGGATCGAAGCGGATGAGGGCCGTGTCCGTGTACGTTCCCATCCAGAGCAAAGCCGTATCAGATCCGTGGAAGTAAGCAGTCGGTTCTCCGGGCACTTGGCGTACCAAGGAGTTGCTGGGGAAGGCTCCCGCTCCGGGGGCGATGTCCGTAGTGGACCACGTGTAGGGGACCAAGGTCCCTGTGGGCAGACTGGAAAAGTCCCAACGGACACCGGCACCAGCCGGTCCGGCTTTCAGGAACGGAATATCGTGGTAGCCGTATATGCTTCCGGTTTCTGGTAACACCCCCGTATCCAAAGTGGGCTGTGTGAGGCAGGTCAATGTGCCGAACAGGAAACAACCACAGAACGCACCTTTCAACATGGAATGAATTTACTCGATCCGATCAACACGGGGTTCGTTCGATCGCTTTTCAAAGGTATTGCCGGTCCACGAATACCAGGGATCCTTTGCGCCGACAACGAGATCTTGGCCCCGATGCCGAACGCGCAACGATCCGTCCGCCGAGCGATGAATGTCCGCTGCATCGGTATCGATGTATCGATCTCCGTTCTTGCCGCTCAAATGGATGGCTTCCGTGAAACCATTCCGGAAGATGAACGCGCCTTGATACGCATCCGGTAGGCCCAGAACGAATGTTCGAGTTCCGGGAGAGAGAGCCGGTAGCTTGCTCAAGATACGCTCGGTGCGATCGGAAGCGATGCGCCAATTCACCTGTCCAGCGCGCGTAAGCACGATGGCTCCGAGGATCAACACCGCCGAAGTGGTTAACCGCAATGGGCGTGATGCGATCCGTGTGATGAGAAGTCCTGCGTAACCGCATAAGAACACCGATGGCAAGTACAGGAACCGATCGCTTTCGCTGGTGCGTGTGCTCACGGCGGCGAGTACCGGGATCGCGTATGCAAGCGCCAACCACCACCCCCATTTCCGGGGCACTTCCGAGATGTTCTTCCAACCTTTTCGGAGATCCAGGACCGCTATCAACAGGAAGAACACTGCAAGGCCAAGCCCTTTCCAGAGTTGCCGGTGTGTATCCGGGTCCGGTGGAAGGAACGAACGAAGGGCGACCTTCGGTACGTTGATGAGGATACGCACCGGGTCGCTGATCAATTCCATCGGGTAGCTATTCGCAGCCCAACCGACCACCGTTGTTCGAGCGATCACATACACGACCAAGGCAAGACTGAAAGCGATCAGCGAAGGGCGACGTTCTTTCTTGGCAAGCACCGGCATGGCCATGACCGGAAGTAGGATGGCACTTTCGTAACACAACAGACCGACTAACAGGACACCAGCGGCTGCCCATGAACGCGCTGGGTGCGAGCCGCCGCTCAGGATGCACAAACCAGCCAAGATGCTGAAGGCACCCAAAGCAGATTCCCGGCCCACCAACCAGACCACGCTTTCTTGATGGAACGGGTAGCTGATGAAGAGCAGTGCCGCGAAGGAGGCGGCGAACATTCGTTCGGTGCGGCCTTCCCGGATCAAGCGGAATAGCAAGTACCCGTTGATGCCGTGCAATACCACGTTGAATGCGCGGTTGATCCCTGCATCCGAGCCATGCAGTAGAAAGCCGATGCGAAAGGTGAGGTCGGAGAGTGGGCGGAAGAAGCCATTGCGCCAAGGGATCCCTTGGACACCTGCGTTCCACAAGGCCGAGTGGTCATCGCTGAAGGCCGAGTAGGCGAAGGTGAGCCCATGAACAACGAAGGAGGCCAGCACCAGCACGGGCAATGCCCATGCCGTCGTGTATCGCTCGGTCCCTTTCATCCGTCGTGCTCAAAGCTAGATGCCTTCCCGGTCCAGAGGGCTGAAGTAAGTTCGCTCCATGATCAAGCGGGAAGCGCTCGTGTTGCTCGTCGCCTTCGCGCTCAGCGTGGCAGTGCGCATTCCCTTGCTCGATCGACCGCTCTCCGCACATCACGAATACTGCACGGCCTTCACCCTGATCGCCCTTACGAATTGGTACGAGGACGGTTTCGCCAGTCACCACGGTGTGCCGTCCGGGGGCTATGTGCGCGAGGGTGAAAAGTTGTTGCCAAAGGACCGGTTCGACCGCAATGAACGTGCAGTGACCCTGTACTATTTCTCGCATCCCCCCTTGGCCTACGACCTGCCGTATGCGCTATTCCGCATCGTTGGAAGTCCTCCGAACGTGATCGGGCTACAGGTGTTCAACTTGTTCTTCCACTTGGTGTCCATGGTCGCCTTGTTCTTCGCAGTGCGTTGGGGTTGGCCGGATGCAAAGCCTTCTGCCGCCTTGTTCGCTGGGGTGCTCTACGGGTCTTTGCCGGCAACGTTGTGGTTCCACGGCAATGTGTACATGAGTGATCTTTTCGTGCAGGTTCCCTGGTTGGTGCATCTTGCTGTGGCGGTGCGCATGTTCCGCTCGCCCCATCGGATCATTTCGCGTGATCTACTTCTGTTCGGCTTCACCTTGTTCTTGACCGTGTACACCAGTTGGCTCGGTGTTTTCGCCGGTGCTGCGGCCGTGTTGTTCGCCTTGTTCCGTTGGGTCCGCGATCGGCAGCGGCGTTTCGTCCCGGTGCTGCTCGTAACGGGCGCAGCCATTGTCCTCGCTTTGGGCCTCACGGCATGGCGATTCCTACAGGTGATCGATGCTGACGCTTTGATGGACCACATGGCCTCACGCTTCGCGGTCCGGGGCTCCTTCCACGTGCAGAACATCGGACTGCACCTGCGCCAACTCGCAGAGAACTACCGCACGGGTTTCCTGCCGATCGCCATGCTACTTGCATTGCTGGTCGTGTTGTGGTTTCGCACACGGGGAAACACATCGGTATCGTCCTCGGATGGCAGGACCTTCTTGGTCCTTTCCGGCCTGCCCGTGCTACTGGACCATCTTTTCTTGTTGCAGTATGCCGATCATGACTTTGCCGCGCTGAAAGCCGCACCCTTCCTGTGTGGAGCGACCGGTGTGCTGCTTACGCGGTGGTCACCTCGGTTGGCATGGTGGGCCGTCGGTATTACGTGCTTGCTGGGTGTGCTCTATTTCTACCGATTGAATCCATTGCCAGGAATGGACAACGGGCGGTACGTGCAAGAGCAAGAACTCGGACATTCCATTGCCGCACATGCAGCGCCGTATGAGGTGGTCTTTGCCATCGGCCTATCCACCGAACCGCAGGTGGCTTGGTATGCCAAGCGGAACGTGATCGGGATCGGATCGGTGGCGGATGCTCGGCACTTCCTTGTGGAGCGCGGAGCGGACCGGGGTGTGGTGTTCCAAAACCGGGCTGATACGATCGTCATCGAACGCATTCAGCGGTGACCTTCCAACAGCTACCCCGGCTTCTTGATCTCGAAATCCTCCAAGAACTTCGTGGTGAAGTTGCCCTTGCGGAATTGCTCGTTCTGCATCAGTTGCAAGTGGAAGGGGATCGTGGTGCTTACGCCTTCGATGACGTACTCGCTCAATGCGCGCTCCATCTTGGTGATGGCCTCTTCGCGCGTTTGGGCGCTCACGATCAGCTTGCCGATCATGCTGTCGTAGTTCGGTGGGATCGTATAGCCCGCGTACACGTGTGTATCCACGCGCACACCGTGTCCGCCGGGACTGTGGTAGCTGGTGATCTTGCCCGGTGATGGACGGAAGTCGTTGAACGGATCCTCCGCGTTGATCCTGCACTGGATACTGTGGCGTGTGGGCTCGTAATTCAAGCCACTGATCGGAATGCCCGCTGCGATCTTGATCTGCTCACGGATCAGATCGTAATCGATCACCTCTTCCGTGATGGTATGCTCCACCTGGATCCGGGTGTTCATCTCCATGAAGTAGAAATGCCGGTTCTTGTCAACGAGGAACTCCACCGTGCCGACCCCTTCATATTTCACGCTGGCCGCTGCTTTGATCGCTGCCTCGCCCATCTTCTTACGGAGCGCTTTCGTCATGAAGGGTGAAGGCGTTTCCTCCACGAGCTTCTGGTGTCGACGCTGGATGCTACAGTCGCGCTCGCTCATGTGGCAGAACGTACCATATTGGTCACCTGCGATCTGGATCTCGATGTGGCGTGGCTCCAAGATGTACTTCTCCATATACATGCCCGCATTGCCGAATGCGGCACCGGCTTCCTGGCTCGCCTTTTCAAAAGCTTCCTGGAATTCCGATTCTTTCCACACCAAACGCATGCCTTTCCCGCCACCTCCGGCCGTGGCTTTCAGGATCACGGGATAACCGATCTTCTTCGCCTCTTTCTTCGCAACGACGAGGTCGGTGACCAAACCCTCGGTGCCTGGAACACAGGGAACACCCGCAGCGATCATCGTACTCTTGGCCGTGGCCTTATCGCCCATGGCCTCGATCTGCTCGGGTAAGGCGCCGATGAACTTGATGTTGTGCTGCTGGCAGAGCTTGCTGAATTTGGCGTTCTCGCTCAGGAATCCATAGCCCGGATGGATCGCATCAGCGTTGGTGATCTCCGCTGCCGCAATGATGCGCACCATGTTCAAATAGCTCTCCTTGCTCGGCGGTGGTCCGATGCAAACGGCTTCGTCCGCGAAACGCACATGAAGGCTTTCCTTGTCGGCGGTGCTGTACACGGCCACCGTCTTGATACCCATCTCACGACAGGTACGGATCACACGCAGGGCGATCTCGCCGCGGTTGGCGATGAGGATCTTCTTGAACATCAGGAAAGGGTTTGGCCGCAGAGGGGCACGGACGCGGAGAATACGAATGTGGGTTCGGCTCGATCCGGAAGTACCATCATGCTTATTTCGGTTTGTTCTGCGCCTCTCCGGCTTTGCGGCAGAATTACGATGGATCCACCAAGAACAGCGGCTGATCGTACTCGACTGGCTTGGCATCGTCCACCAACACCTTCACGATCTTGCCTGCCACTTCGCTCTCGATCTCGTTGAAGAGTTTCATGGCTTCGATGATGCAGATGGGCTTGCCGGGCTTCACGTCGTCGCCCACATTCACGAACACCGGTTTGCCGGGGCCGGCCGAACGGTAAAAGGTGCCGATCATCGGTGCCTTGATGGTGATGTACTTGGCATCGACCGTTGGTATTGCTGCTGAAGGAGGAGCTACTGCCGCTACAGGCGCAATGGCGACCGGTGCGGCGGCGGGCAATGCTGCGGGTGCTGCTGCGGTGATCACTTGCACCTCCTTCTTGCTCGAAGGGGTCTTGATCGTGATCTTGAAGTCCTTCTGCTCGATCTCCACTTCGCTTACGCCACTCTTGGCAACGAATTTGATCAAGTCCTGGATCTGCGTTAGGTTCATTGGTTGAGGCGCTTTGTTCGTGGACATTGCTGGCGCAAGGTAGGTTAAGGATGCGTTTTGGGAAGGAACGCACAAGGGCCTGATGCAAGGTGGTGGTCGCCGCGCATAAGGCTTAGAGGATCAGCCGATCAACGGTCCATTCATCTGCGATATTCGTGTATTCATGCTACTTGCCATAAGCCCACTTCAACCAAATGGCACCCCAAGTGAATCCACCCCCGAAAGCCGATAGGATCAAGTTGTCGCCCTTCTTCAACTTCGACTCCCATTCCCACAAGCATAATGGGATGGTGCCGCTAGTGGTGTTGCCGTACTTCTCGATGTTCACCATCACCTTGCTGTCGTCCAGCCCCATCCGGTTCGCGGTGGCATCAATGATGCGTTTGTTTGCTTGGTGCGGTACCAGCCATGCGACATCATCGGCCGTTAAGCCGTTCTTCTCCATGATCTCAGCGCTCACGTCGGCCATATTGATCACAGCGAATTTGAATACCGCCTTGCCTTCTTGGTATACATAGTGCTCCTTGCGTTCCACGGTCCGCTCATTGCTCGGACGCATGGATCCGCCAGCTTTTTGGTGCAGGTGCTGGCAACCACTGCCGTCGCTGCGCAGGATCGAATCCATCACACCGTTGTCCTCGGTGGTGGGTTCCAAAAGCACCGCACCACAACCATCTCCGAAGATGATGCACGTTGTGCGATCCTCGTAATCGATAATGCTCGACATCTTATCACCTCCAACGATCACCACTTTCTTGTGTGTGCCGTTTTCGATGAACTGGCTACCTGTTGTCAATGCGTACAGGAAGCCGCTGCATGCGGCCATCAGATCGAAGCCCCATGCGTTCTTCGCTCCGATGGCATCGCAGATGATGTTCGCCGTGGCCGGAAATACCCGGTCCGGGGTCACCGTGGCCACGATCATCAGATCGATCTCCTCCGGTCCGATGCCGCGCTTTTCGAGCAGCCCCTTCACCGCTTCAACGGCCATGACGCTCAAGCCTTGGTCCTTGCCGGTCTGGATGCGCCGCTCCTTGATCCCGGTGCGCTCAGTGATCCACGCATCGCTGGTCTCCACCATGGTCTCTAGGACCTGGTTGCTCAATTTGAATTCCGGTACGTAGCCGTGTACGGCAGTAATGGCGGCGTGCGTCTTCATGGGCGGTTCATTCATGGTCTAGATGCCGGGAAGGAATGGTCGTGCTCTAGAACGAGGGGACCAAGGTATTCATCGGTGCATTCCATCGCGGTCGGAAGCCATGAGAGTTGAAGACGGATCAGTGCGCCGAACGCGCTCAACGCAGTGCTTCGCGGATCCTGTCGGTGAGCTTGCTGATCACCACCTCGTGCGTGGCCAGGATCATGCTCTTGATGGCGATCTCGTTGCTGATCCCGTGGCCGATGATCACGTTGCCATTGACCCCCAGCACCGGCAGTCCGCCGTAGTTCTCATAATTGAAACGGTGCAGGAAGGGGTCGTCCACGCCGTGGTCTTCCAACAGGTCATGGAAACCCTCGATCACCTTCAGTACCACATTGCCCGTGAAGCCATCGCAGACCATAACGGAAGCCTTGTCATTGAACAAGTCCCGACCTTCCACGTTGCCCACGAATTCGTACTGCTTCTGTTCCTTCATGAGTTCGAAAGTCGCTTGGCGAAGCAGATCGCCCTTCTTCTCCTCTTCCCCGATGTTCAAAAGGGCCACTTTGGGTGATCCCACGTGGTACACATGCTTGGCGAGCATGGAACCGAGCAGCCCGAATTGGGTCAGTACATCCGGTTTGCAATCGGCATTGGCCCCCACGTCCAACAGCACTCCGATGCCTCCGCCTTCCTTGGGAACCAACGTGGGGATACACGGTCGGATGACACCAGGGATAGGCTTGGTGATGAAGATGCTACCCACCAGCATCGCACCCGTGTTGCCCGTACTCGCGAACGCATCGATCTTTCCTTCCTGCATGAGGTGGAAGCCGATGCTGATGCTGCTTTTCGGTTTGGCTTGGAACGCTTTCGTGGGATTATCGCTCATGGTGATATCGTCCTCGCTGGGTACGATATCGAAAGCGCTTGGGTCGCCCCCCTCTGCATGGAGCAACTCCAGGATCAGGGCTTGATCACCGATGAGTACAAGCCGGATATCCGAGGGCAATTCACGTGCAGCCAGTATGGCACCACGTACAGGCACGACAGGGCCATGGTCGCTGCCCATGATATCCAGTCCGATCCTCATGTGGAGAGGTGGCGGTTCGGCACGGTAAGAACGATGGAATTATTCAGCGGCTTCGCTGCCGGATACCATCAATTTGCCGTTGTAGTAGAGGTCTTCCCCTACTTTGTAGGCACGGTGCCGCAGGTGTACTTCACCCGTGTTAGGGTCTTTGGTCACCGTGGGTACGCTTGCAACTTTGGTGCTGCGACGGGTGGCCGTGCGGGTCTTCGAGTGTCGACGTTTTGGATTTGGCATGGCTACTTGCTTTCCTTGTTCTTCAGTTCCTTCAATACTTCCCAACGTGGGTCGGGAGTGGGTTCATGATCCACGATCAAGCGTTCCAGCACCTTTTCCACCTCGGGATCGCACTGCCCGGGGGCATGCACGTGGCGAATGGGCAAGGCCAAACGAAGGCACTCGTAGATGTAATGGGTCAAATTGATGCTGTGGGCCGTGTCACTCAAGGTCACCAGTTCATCGTCGTCACTTTCTTCGCCGCCGGTAAGGCTGAAGATCTGCCGCTGTTTGCCATCCAATGGAAACTCCAGTGGTGCATTGCAGCGGTCGCAGCGCAATTGTACAGGACCTGTGGCATGTAGGTTACAGACCAACAGGTAGGTGCTCTTGTCCAGGGTCACTTCCACATCCACCCGACCGCCTTCCCATTCTTCTTCGCCCGAGGCATCGAAGAAGGGTTGCTCCAGTACGAAGTGGAACGTGTGTTCTCCGTCCTTGAGGCCCGTGAAGGCGATGGTATGGTCCTGAATTGCTTCCATCGAAGGGAGGGTTCCCGACAAACGGACCGCAAATGTAGCGGTTTGGAAGATCCCCGGAGCCGGTGGAACAACGGAACCGGGCAGTAATGAGGGGGAAGGGGGGAGCTGCGGGAATGGCCGGGGCCACAGATGCGTTCCTAGGGCGTGTTCTGATGTGCGCCATTGTGACATTTGAACCCCTTTGTGCGCTGTGCCCCAGCTTGGACCGAATAGACTGCGTTCTGGGGGTAATTCCACACCTCTTCAGCCGAGTTCCTCCGAGCGGCATTTCGATGGACTTCAGGGTAGTTTTACCGAAGAAATGGTGGAGCGGACAGGCCCAATGAAGAACTGGTCCATGAGGTCGGACCGGGCCGTGTTGGCGTTCTGTGGAGCGGTCGTTCTTTATCTCGGGTGGTTCGCGATCCACTTTGCACAAGAACGGCTGTACAGCGACTCCAGTTACTACCTGTTCCGGGTGGTGAACGAGGGCGCGGTGTGGATCGAACACGGTCGCTGGGTGTTGGCCCTTTCGCAGATCCTGCCCTTGGTCGGTACGGTCCTGGGTCTTCCCATGGCCAGCTTGATCACGCTCCACTCCGTGAATAATGTGTTCTTCTTGGTGCTTTGCCTGGTGTTCGTTCTTGGTGTGTTGGAGGACCCGGATGCCGCGGTCGCGTTGGTCTCCATACACCTGATCGGCCTTTCCCATGGCCTCTTTTGCCCCATTTTCGAGCTGTACTATGGCATCACCTTACTGATCGTTCTCCGGGCTGTCATCCGTTCCGATCGGCTTTCTCCTTTCCTGCGTTGGCCGTTGATCGGCGCGTTGTTCGTGGGCAGTATTTCGTGCCATTTCCTAGGGACCTTGCTGGTCCTCGGCCTGCTCTGCATGGATCGGGTCCGGGTGGACCGTCGCATGTTGGTAGTGCTTGCGGTGTTGTTCCTTGCGCAGCTTATGCTCCGCTTGTTCACTTTGAGCGATTATGAACGCGGGTCGCTCTCCTTCTTCACGGACCTTCACGAGCCCGGTAAGTTCCTCGCACTTTTCAACCCGGCATGGATCAAGCCCCTGTTCGCATACCTTTTCAGGCACTACTTGGATGTCGCGGTGTTGGCCGTCGTTACCCTGATCGCACTTTTCCAGACCAGGAAATGGTGGCAACTCTCGGTATTCGTTTCGCTGTTGCTGGTCCTGTACGTGCTTGTCGGCCTGTATTTGCCCGGAAACGCGCATGACCGGTATCGGGAGCAGCTCAATTTCGCCAGTACCGCATGGGTGCTTCTTGCCGTTTGCTTCCACGTGCTTCCTTCGTCCCGCTGGAGACCGACCGTGATGGTCTTGCTCGTCTTGGCTTCGGTGTGGCGCGTGGTCATGGTCATGCATGTCGCGCCCTACTATTCAGCCCGCACATCTTGGCACTTGGATCGGATCCATCAAGCCCGGTCGATGGGCATCACCAAAGGCATTGTTCCTGCACCCGTCGATCTGGGTACGGCGGACGATCAAGTCGACCTCTCGTGGTCCACTTCCGTTGAAAGCCTGCTGCTTTCGGCTCGTTCAGGTCCGGAGGGAACGGTTTCCTTGATCACCGAGCAGGATGTTGCGTACGGCGATGTGGCCTCGAAGCTGGATCACTTCATCTTTCGCCGCTGGGATATCTTGGACCCGAGTAGCCTGAATACGCACTACTTCCAACCGCCTCAGGGGACGTATACCAGGTTGGAATAATTCCAACTGGGGACGGGGGCCACTTTTCAAGGCTCGCGTTCAGTGCTCCTTCCGCTCCTTCTCCCGTTTCTGGGGCTGGAGCGGATTCACTCCGATGGTCTTGTAGTCTTCGCGGTTCCGGTGGATATCCGCAGCCATCCAGACGGCGGCCCGGAAACTGCCCTCGTCCGCAATGCCTTGGCCAGCGATGTCCAAGCCCGTGCCGTGATCCGGACTGGTGCGCACGATGGGTAAGCCCGCAGTGAAGTTTACCCCGTTGCCGAAGCTCAGTGCTTTGAAGGGTGCCAAGCCTTGGTCATGGTACATGGCCAGCACACCATCAAAGTGTTTGTATGATCCGTTGCCGAAGAATCCATCCGCAGCGTAGGGGCCCATGGCGGATATGCCCTCCTCGTTCAACCTGCGTATGGCCGGGGTGATCACCTCCTTGTCCTCACTGCCCAAGGTGCCGCCATCTCCCGCGTGGGGATTCAGGCCGAGAACGGCGATCCGAGGTTCAACGACCCCTAGGTCGCGCAGCAGGCTTTGGTGCAACAGGCGTGCTTTGGACACGATGCGGTCCGTGGTGATGGCTCCTGCCACATCCTTGATCGGGATATGCCCGGTCACAGTGCCGACGCGCAGCCCTTCGCTTATCAGAAGCATCAGTACTTCACTGTCCGCACCGGCCATTTGCTGGAGGAACTCCGTGTGGCCTGGATATGCGAAACCAGCTTGCTGCATGGCGTGCTTGTCGATGGGTGCGGTAACAAGCACGTCCACTTTGCCACTCGCGAGGTCTTGGGCAGCAGCCTCCAAACTCTGTATGGCGAAGCTGGCCAATGGTCCTGATGGCTTGCCTAGTTCGAGGACCACCTCATCTTCCCACACATTCACGATGTTCAGCTTCTTCGGCAGTGCCTCGCGTGCATCATTCACCCGGTGGAATTGCACCTCGTCCAACTTCAGGGCCTTGCGATGATGGCTTACGGCATGGGCGCTGGCATAGAGTACGGGGATGATGTCCGCGAGCATGCGGTTATCCTCGAAACACTTCAGCACCACTTCGATGCCGATGCCATTGAGGTCGCCGCAACTGATGCCGACACGTAGGGGTGTGCGATTCTCACTCATGATGGAGGTGCGGTACGCGAATGCGCTTAACGTGCTACAGCGCGACGCTTGATGAATTCATAGAACAGCCGAACGCCCACACCGGTGCCTCCCTTGGTTCGGTAGCCATCGCGTTTGCCCAAGAATGCTGGTCCGGCGATATCCAAGTGGATATACGGGTGTGTGGTGAAACGTGCGAGGAACTTGCCGGCGGTCTGGGCACCACCGAGGTCACTGCCGAGGTTCTTGATGTCGGCCACATCGCTCTGGATCTCCTCCTCGTACTCCTCCCAGAACGGAAGGCGGGCTGTACGCTCGAAGACCGCGTTGCCGGCTTCTTCCAATTTCCGGAAGTCACTGTCCGGAGCGGTACCCATGACCACGGTTCCATACGTGCCGATCGCGCGCATGGCCGCGCCGGTCAGGGTGGCGATGGAAAGGACCAGTTCGGGTTTGAAACGCTCGCCGTAGCTGAGTGCATCGGCCAGGATCATCCGCCCTTCGGCATCGGTATTCAGCACTTCCACAGTAAGGCCGCTGTGCATGCGCACCACATCGCCCGGGGCGTAGGCGTTGCCACCGGGGCGGTTGTCCGTAGCTGGGATCAGGCCCACCACATGGACCGGTAGCTCTTGTTTGGCAATGGCCGAAATGGCACCGGCCACTGCTGCTGCACCGGCCATGTCACACTTCATCTGGTCCATGCTATTGGCGGTGGGTTTCAAGCTGAGTCCACCGGTGTCGTACACGACTCCTTTTCCAACCAGTAGGATGGGCTTCTTGTTCACGGCATTCTTCGGTTTCCACTCCAACACACTGAAGGTCGGTGGGTCCACGCTTCCTTTGTTCACCGCCAATAGACCGCTGAGGCCGAGTGCTCGGATGCGTGCCAGCTCCATGACTTCCACCTTGAAACCTGTTGTCTTGGCCAGGGTGCGGATCTCGGCTCCGAGTTGCACGGCATTCAAGAAGCTCACGGGCTCGTTCACCAGGTCGCGAGCGGTCCAGGTGGCCTCGCAGATGTCGCTCATTTCGTCCACCTCCGCCGTGGCCACTTCCTTCGCGATGATGTTCAGCTTTTCCAAGGTGGGTGCACCTTTCGCATCGCTCTTGTACTTCCGGAACGCATAGCTGCCCAAGGCCACTCCTTCGGCCAAGGCCAAGGTGTGGGCGCTACTGTCCTGAAGGCTGATGAGTTGCGCTTCCGTTCGCCGTGCCGTGTTGAGTCGTGCAGCCATGGCATCGCCTGCCCTGCGCGCCTTTTCCATTTGGACCGAAGGTTCGGCTTTGCTGATCATGTGGACCATTACCAATCGCCCGCTCACATCGCAGACCGCCAACTGCGGATCGGCTTGCAGTTGTTCGGTGAGGTATTGCCGATCGTTGCGTTCCAAGTCCAAGTTGCGCAGCTTGGAATGGCTGTCCAGTAGGATGAGCGTGTCTCGTGAAGCGGCCGTTCGGGTGCTCTTCGAAAGGGTGATCATGGGTGGGTTTGAGGAACGGAGGTCCTAAAGGGACGCAGGGGCTAAAGATAGCCGTCCACGGGTAGTGCTCCGGAAGTCGGGAAACGAGGCTGAAGTGTGCTGTTCGGCCTGCAATTCGTTCTGCGCCGTGTGCGTTCGCCCCGTATGGAATGCCGTACTTTGTACGTTCCGCGCATGAGGTCATCCCGCTTACTCTTCTTCCTGTTGGCCCTTTGTTGGTCCGGCTTTGCGATGGCGACGCACAATCGTGCGGGGGAGATCATCGTGTGCCCTACTGGCAACGGGAACGAGTACTTGATCACCATCATTACGCACACCAAGTTGAGCGCACCGGCGGATCGTCCGGAACTCGCGATCAATTATGGAGACTCGCCCATCTGGGATACGATCCCGCGTACGAATATCCAGGATGATCCTGACCGCGATCTGCGACGGAGCGAATACGTGACCACGCATACCTACCGTGGACCCGGCGTGTACATCCTGAGCATGGATGACCAGAACCGGAACGGTGGCGTGATCAACGTGCCCAATTCCATTGCGCAATCCTTCAGCGTGCAGACCCGTTTGGTGATCTCGCCGGTTACCGGTCGGAACTGTTCGGTTCGGTTCCTCAACTCGCCCATTCAGGATGCTTGCCTGAACCAACTTTGGGTACACAATCCGGTGGCGGTGGATCCGGATGGAGATAGCCTGTCCTACGAACCGACCGTGTGTCTCGGGTTGAATAGTGAGCCGATCCTCGGGTACTCGTACCCAAGTCCGAATTACAGCATCGATCCGTTGAATGGCACCATCACGTGGAATGCACCGGGTGTTGCGGGTGAATACAACATCGCATTCATCGTACGGGAGTGGGAGCGGCTGTCCAACGGCAATGTGGTGGAAGTGGGCTATGTGATGCGGGATATGCAGATCAACGTGATGCCTTGTAACAACCAACCTCCGGTGATCAGTCAGGTGGTGGATACCTGCGTGGAGGTAGGGACGTTGCTCGCATTCAATGTGCAAGCCTCCGATCCCAACAACGCGCAAAGCGTTTCGCTTTCCGCCTTGGGACTCCCGTTCACATTGGCGACATCACCGGCGAGTTTCGTGCAACCCACCCCCGGTAACCCGGTGAACGGGATCTTCAATTGGAGCACGGTCTGCTCGCATGTTCGGCTTCAACCGTACCAGGTCGTATTCAATGCGGTGGACAATGGCACACCGGTCTCCTTGCAAGCGTACCGTACCGTGAACATCCGGGTGGTGGCCCCCGCACCACAGGATCCCAGTGCCACTCCGAGCGGAAGTTCCATCGAGCTGAATTGGGAACCGAGTATTTGCACCAATGCGAGCGGCTACCTGATCTATCGGCGAAGCGGGCTGTATGGCTTTGATCCGGACCACTGCGAAACCGGTGTACCGAGCTATACGGGCTATATGCAGATCGCTTCCGTGAACGGCGTGAACAACACCAGTTACGTGGACAACGATGGGCTGGTGATCGGCAACCAGTATTGCTACATGGTAGTGGCTGTGTTCGCCGATGGTGCGCAGAGCTATGCCAGTGAAGAGTTCTGTGCCATACTGGACCGGCAAGTACCAGTGATCACCAAGGTGAGCGTGGGGGTGACGGATGTGAGTACGGGTGTCGATACGGTGCAATGGAGCAATGCGTACGATCTGGATACGGTCGCACGTCCGGGGCCGTATCGCTTCGATCTGTATCGCGGGACGGGCCTCAACATAGCGAACGAGCTCATTTGGAGCAGTGGTACCCATCCCTTCTTGGCGCACCCGGACACCTTCCTCGTGGTGGACCAGTTGAACACGCAAGCTCAGCCTTATGTGTACCGCGTTCTGCTGCGAGGCGATGGCGGGACGGACGAGATCGGTTCAAGCAGCCCGGCTTCGTCGGTCTTCATCAACGCGGAACCGGATGACGAACAGCTGACCATCTCCTGGGCATTGAATACGCCGTGGGTCAACAGCAACTACGAGGTGTTCCGCTTCGATGGTGCTTGGGTGTTGATCGGTAACAGCTCCACGGAGAGTTATACGGATACGGCATTGGTGAACGGACAGGAGTACTGCTACCACGTGGTCAGCACAGGCGCATACAGCGATGCGACCATCGCCTTTCCACTGCTGAACTGGAGTCAAGAGGTGTGTGGCATACCGGAGGATCGCACCCCGCCATGTCCGCCCACCGTGGACTTCCAGAACGATTGCGAATTGCCTCTGAATACGCTGACGTGGAACAATACCAACGAAAGTTGCGCCACGGACACCTACCAATATCGTGTGTATTTCGCAGATAGTGTAGGTGGGACCTTCACTTTGATCGCGGAACTTGTTGGTGCGGACAATACCACGTTCACACATACCAATGGCAGTTCGGTCGCGGGTTGCTATATGGTCACTGCGATCGATACGATCGGCAACGAAAGTGTGTTCAATGATGTGGTCTGTGGGGACAATTGCCCGCTGTACACCTTGCCGAACATCTTCACCCCGAACGGCGATGGGAACAACGATCTGTTCGGGCCATTCCCCTACCGAGGGGTTGAAGCGATCGATCTACTGGTTTTCAACCGCTGGGGGAATGTGGTGTTCGAGACCCTGGACCCGGACATCGATTGGAAAGGGACCTACAAGGAGACCTCGGAACCTCTGCCCGACGGGACCTACTACTATCTCTGCACCGTCACCTTTGTTCGTTTGGCGGGCAAGGAAATGGTGCAACTGAACGGTTATGTTCATATCCTCGGTAGCGGGGTACAAAACCGCGTACCCTGATGTTCACCGGGATCGTAGAAGAGGTCGGAGAGGTGGTGGGGATCGCGGAGATCGGGACCAACCGGACCTTGCGCATCCGAGCGAAGATGACACCGGAGCTTCGGATCGATCAAAGCGTTGCGCACAATGGGGTTTGCCTTACCGTAGTGGCGATAGAGGGTGAGGTGTACGATGTTACCGTGGTGGACGAATCCCTGCAACGCAGCAACCTCGGCGCGTTACGGATCGGTGATCAGGTGAATTTGGAGCGCAGCCTGCGGATCGGTGATCGATTGGATGGGCACATGGTACAAGGTCATGTGGACACCACTACGCGTTGTCTCGCTGTGAATGATCTGGATGGGAGCTGGTCCTTTGTTTTCGAATTGCCGGATCAGAAGCACTTCCTTGTACACAAAGGGAGCATCTGCATCAACGGTGTTAGCCTGACGATCGCCGTGTTGGACGAATGGTCCTTTGGCGTTGCGATCATTCCGTACACGTACGAACACACCACCTTCCGTGATCTAGAAGCAGAGGATCGCGTGAACCTCGAATTCGATGTGCTCGGTAAGTACGTGGATCGGATGCTTGTCCGTCCGACGACTGAGAGCTAGAACGTCTGGCTGACGATGGAGCGGACCGCCTCGCTCTTGCCCATGGTGTAGAAATGGACGCAAGGGGCTTTGTGCTCCATCAGATCCTTGGTTTGGGAAATGCTCCACTCGATGCCCAAGTGCTTCACATCAGCATCGGTCCTGCACTTCACCAATTCCGAAGCCAAGGGTTGCGGTAGGTCGATGCCGAAGGTCTTCGGGATGAAGGCGATGTGTTTCAAGGTGGTCAATGGTTTCAGTCCGGGGATGATGGGGACCGTGATCCCTTCCGCACGGCAGAGATCAACGAACCGGTAGTACCGTGCATTGTCGAAGAACATCTGGGTGACCAGATACTCTGCACCGGCATCCACCTTCTGTTTGAGGTAGGCGATATCCGTATCCAAATTCAAGGCCTCGGCATGTTTCTCCGGATAGCAAGCTGCTCCGACGCACAGATCGGTGGGTGCGGCCTCCTGCTCTTCATCGTGCAGGTACATGCCCTTGTTCAGTGCAGTGATCTGCCGGATCAGGTCCTGCGCATGCACATGGCCATCGCGCTCCGGAATGAAGGCCGGTTCACTCTTGATGGCATCGCCGCGAAGGGCCAACACGTTGTCGATCCCCAAGAAGTTCAACTCGATCAACGCATCCTCGGTATCCTCCTTCGTGAATCCACCACAGATCAAATGCGGAACGGAATCAATGTTGTACTTCGCCTTGATCATGGCGCAGATCCCTACGGTGCCGGGCCGTTTGCGTACCCGCACTTTTTGTAACAACCCTTGTCCGCGCTCCTTGTACAACACCTCCTCCCGGTGGTAGGTCACATTGATGAAGCTGGGTTTGAAATCCAGCAACGGATCGATGCCTCGGTAGATGGAATGGATGTCCTTCCCCTTGAGGGGAGGCAGGATCTCGAATGATAAAAGGGTCCGGTCCGCCTTGCGGAGGTGTTCAATGACCTTCATGGATGGGGTGCGAAAGTAGAAAGGCTTCGCCACGGCGAAGCCTTTCTACGCGGGAAGGCGCTTCGGTCAGCGTAAAATGGTCACGTGGCCGGTGTATTCCTTGTTGTCCTCTACCGTCGTGAACACATAGTAGTAAGTGCCATCCACGACACCACTCCCACCCCACGTGTTCTGGTAGTTGTTCTTTTCGAAAACAACTTGTCCCCAGCGGTTGTATATGGCCAGTGTATTGTCGTAGTACTGTCCGTTCTCGATCACGAAGTTGTCGTTCTTCCCATCGCTATTGGGCGTGAACACATTCGGAATGATGATCTGCTGCGGACGGATGGTGTAGGCCAACGTGATCATGCTTTCACAACCATCCGCTGTGGTGACCGTCAGGGTCACGTTGTAGGTGCCCGGGACATCGTACGTAAAGCTGGTGTTGGGTGTATTGGCCCCTTCCCCGACAATGCCCAGGTCCCAAGACCAAGAGGTGACCGGTGATCCATTGCCCACCGATGTATCCGTGAAATTCACTGTGGTGCCGATGCCCTGTGGCGGAGGGGGGTCGGCAACGAAGGCCGCTTGCGGATCACTACCGATCGTGACCGGATACGGTGCAGAGGTGCCGCTACAGCCCGCTGCACTCGTTACGGTCACCGTGTAGGTGCCTGTCCCTACTGTGATGGATCCATCCGTGCTTGCATTGGACCATAGGTAGTTCGCATACTCCTCCGTGGTCGAAAGTGTGGCGGGTTCTCCACCGCAACTCGTGGGTGGGCCTTGGATCACGGGGGATACCGCCGGTGAAGTGGTCACCGTGAAGGGCTCGGAGGGGAGGCTGCAATCGCCGGAGTAGACCGTAACGGTATACACACCCGGTTCGAAGACCGAGATGTTGGCTCCCACCGAACCGTTGCTCCATTCATAGGCTGTGTATCCCGGAGGAGCGTTCAAGTAAGCGATGCTGCCTTCACAGAACTGCGCGGTGCCCGTGATCAGCACAGGGGCGACGATGCCGGGGTTGACGAAGACGTTCACGGTGGTGTCGTAGCTACAGCCGAAGTTGTCCGTTACAGTGAAGGTGTAGATGTGATCCCCTTCCTCTGTTGGCGTGGCCAGAGCTACCAACGGTGTTTGTGGGTCGGTGGCAACACCCTGTCCGGTCCAACTGGCCGAATCCAAGCTGTTGGTGCCAAGGATCGGGGTGTAGGTGGTCAAGTCCGGATACAATGCCGGATCGAACTGGATGGACCAAGAGCAGACGAAGCCATCATCGATGCCGATATGGTCCCGTGCTACGAATTGCCACACCCCATTCAAAGGGCAGCCTACCAGTTGATCGAATGGCTCGAGTGGGGTATAATCATCCGGGATAAGCACGTTCTGGCCGACCTCGATGGTGGCGGGTTGCACATGCGGTGACACACCATTGGTGGAGCTTTCTTCGAAGGTCCCGTTGGGGGCACTCATCGTCCAGCAATAATCCAAGCAGATACCGGGTGTTGGTGGAACCGTTTCCGTATCCAAGGCATCGCCGATGAAGGTGTTCGTTCCTCCCTGGTTGTGCAAGTTCACCAATTGTCCATTCGGACAGACCACGGTAAGTTGAAGATCACCCATGTAGGAGTGCTCCATGCTCACACAGACCGAGAGGACCTGATCGACACTCGAGATGGTCGCTCCGGGCTGGAACCCCTCGAAGGTGAGATTCGAAATGAAGGGTTGGGATTGATTGTCCGGCAGATAGATCCCTTCGCCAAAGTCAGCGATGGGGATCCCTGTCCAAGGCACGGCTACAACGCCTGTTGCGTCGAGGATCACGGATTCGCCCAAGCAAATGACACTGTTCACAAAGGTGCTGGCGGAGAAGTCCGGTGTGGTGCTCACCAAGAATTGCAGGTCGATGAACTGGGTACTCGAGCAATCGTTCTCGTCGGTCAGTGTCAATTGCACCGTGTATGCTCCGGGAACCGTGTAGGCGTGCGTGGCCAGTGCTCCACTCAGCGTGTCCACGGCCCCATCGGCAAAATCCCACCGATATTCCGCAATGGTCGCTGCGGACGTGGAAGCTGTTGCATCAAAGGCGATGGATTCCCCTTGGCAAACCAAAGCCGGGAAAGTCGAGTGGCCGGCCACCGTGACGATCGGTGTTGGCGGATCACATGGAATGATGCATGAGATATTCGCGAAGAAACTGGTGGTACCCGTTTCATTGCTGATGAACTCCACGGTCAAGCAGCCCGTCGGGTTGTCGAAGGTGGCCGATACGATGCCCGGGTTGTCCGTGCCGGACCAGGTGCCCAACACGGGTGCCGTAATGGCATCGCCGTCATAGATGATGATCCGGTCCGTTGGTGTACTCCCAGCGGTGGATAAGTTGAAGCTCGGCCATTCGAGGGTGACTGCGCTTCCGGCGAACTCCGGACAGATCACAAGAACGTAATCCTCGTTATCGAAATAACCCGGTCCATTCTCGCCACCTGAATCGCTCAGGCCCCCATTACAGGTGGTTATCCACCCATCAATGATGGTGAACTGGGCCGTGGCACCCATGGTTCCCAAGGTGAATACCATACTCAGGATCGCTGCTCTCATGTGTCGCATTCTCATTGGTGTCATTGCGCGCTCTAGATCCAAAACGTGTAGTGATACGACCTTTCGATCTTGATCGGCAAACTTAACTTCCTTTCACGGATCGACCGTGGTTCAATTCATCGGACTACGGTTCAGCCAGACCACTTTTCCCTCGGTGATCAAACGACCATCGGGTGCGATCGCCTCCACGGCCACCAAATAGTAGCCATCCGGACAATTCTCACCGGTCCACCATTCGTTCATGTTGGTGCTGAATACCAGTCGGTTGTCATTCACCGAATACACCCGGAACAAGACCTGCTCGAAGGCATCGGCACCCACGATCTCGTAGGTGTCGTTGTTGCCATCCCCATTCGGGGTGAATACGTTCTGTAAGTAGAGTTTCGGAAGTGGTGCCTTCGTTGCTGCTACCGGGAGTGTGGTTTCGGTGACTGCTGGGGTGAGCACCACCCCCTCCTCCTGCTTGAGCTCTTTTTCCTGTGCTCCTTTCCCGGCCAACTCCTCTGCATGTGCGGCCGCTACGGCCTGTGTGGTCATTTCCGTAATGATCTGTTGTACCAGATCCTCCCCGGACTCATCAGTGACAGCGGGCGTGGTCGTGATGTGCAGCTGTTGGACTGGCGTATTCTTATTCGCTTTCGGCTCCGTTGCGTCGCTCTGGGCGGTCGCTGGCTTGGCCTTCACCGACTTCGGTTCCGTTGCCTTGGCAGCCGAAATGTTGAATTCTTCCGGCTCGACCGAGGTCTGCACCTGGGTCAAGGTTGCTCCACCTGGGATGGGCATTGCCGTTGGCAATTGCTGTTCTGTTCGAGGCGAGATCACGTTTTCGGTGACCATCGTGACCGCAGGGGCCTTGGAGGAGTTCATGTAATAGACTCCGATACCAATGGCCACGGCGGCGATCCCGGCACCTAGCCAAGCCATGGTTCCGGTAGCCACACCGGCGACCGTATGGCCCATTTGTGTACTGATGCCGCTCCAGACGGCAGGGTCCACGGGCACCTGATGGTCCTTGAAGCGTTCCCGGAATAGTGCGTTCACGCTGTCTGTGGGGGATGTTCCAAGCTGGCCTTGGACCCCTTGCCAAACCATGCCGTCCACGGGCAACTCGTGCCCTTGGAAGCGCTCCCGGAAAAGGTCGTTCACACTATCCCTCATGTGCTTGTCCGAATTGTTCAGCCACTTCCTTTGGCAACAGTTTGCGCAGGTATGCCCGTGCTTTCATGAATTGCGACTTCGATGTGTTCTCTGAGATCCCTAACATATCAGCGATGTCCTTGTGCGGATACCCCTCGATGGCAAAGAGGTTGAAGACCGTTCGGTAGCCTGTGGGTAAGGCTTGGATCAGGTCCATCAACTCGCTGGTGCTCATGTCCGAAAGTACGTGCTCATCTTCACTGTGCAAGTATTCCGCTTCTGTCAGATCGAGGCTCTGGTCATAGGGCTTGTTCTTGCGGATATGGTCCAAAGCCGTATTCACCATCGTTCGGGCGATCCAACCACCGAGCGGTCCATCGCCGCGGTAGTGGTCCATCTTCTGGAATACCTTCACGAACCCATCTTGAAGGATGTCCTGTGCTTGGTCCCGATTGTGCGCGTAACGCATGCAAATGCTCATCATTTTGCGCGAAAACTCTTGATATAGAGCCTTTTGTGCCACAGGATCACCCTTGACGCAACCTAGAACGAGTTGTTCATCTGTTAGGGCCATCCGTGTGAATGATGCGTTTTTGCGGAGGAAAGTTGCCTGTTCGTTGATCGGGAATGCACTTTCGACCCAAAGGTCAGAGTAAAACAACCGCCTCAAGTTACGAAGCCGAGCAACTCGCGCACGCCGGGGAGCAGTGGGACAACGAACAACGACAGGATCGCCTCTTATTTTCTGCGACCCCGCTGGGGTCGTTCTCCCATCGGGGGGCATTTTCTACTTTCTGTGACCCCTGTGGGGTCAGAACGCAGCACCGGTCATTCTCCCTATGGGTTGACCCCAGAGGGGTCACAGAGCATAGAATTTGGAGTCGGACGAACGTGTTCGACCCCAGCGGGGTCGCAGAAACAAAAGACCTGATGCGGAACGTATGTAGAGATGATAGCCTTGCGAACAACGACCCCCAACCCTTGGGGAACCGCTACCTTCGCGCACTTTTTCGGCCAGTGCTGAACAGGCCAAGACGATCCAATGGAGCATATTCGCAACTTCTGCATCATCGCCCATATTGACCACGGTAAAAGCACCTTGGCCGATAGGCTGTTGCACATGACCGGCACCATTGCCGACCGCGACATGCAAGCGCAGAATCTGGACGACATGGATCTGGAGCGCGAACGGGGCATCACCATCAAGAGCAAGGCGATCCAGATGGACTACACCCTGAACGGGCAGAAGTACATCCTGAACCTGATCGATACCCCTGGCCACGTGGACTTCAGCTACGAGGTGAGCCGCTCCATCGCCGCTTGCGAAGGGGCCTTGTTGATCGTGGATGCCACACAGGGTATCCAAGCGCAGACCATCAGCAACCTGTACTTGGCCTTGGAGCACGATCTGGAGATCATCCCAGTGCTCAACAAAATGGACCTGCCCAGCGCCAATCCGGAAGAGGTGAAGGACCAGATCGTGGACTTGATCGGTTGTAAGCTGGATGACATCCTCAGCGCCAGTGGCAAGACCGGCCTTGGGGTTGATAAGGTACTCGAAGCCATTGTGGCACGCGTACCAGCGCCGAAAGGAGATCCTGAAGCACCCCTCCAAGCGTTGATCTTCGACAGCGTCTTCAACCCTTTCCGAGGCATCATCGCCTACTTCAGGGTGATGAACGGCACCATCAAGAAAGGCGATAAGGTGAAGTTCTTCAACACCGGTGTGGTGTACGATGCCGATGAAGTGGGCTGCCTCAAGATGGAGATCAAGCCCAAGCCCGAAGTGCGGGCTGGCGATGTGGGCTACATCATCAGTGGCATCAAGACGGCGAGCGAGGTGAAGGTGGGTGATACCATCACGCATAAGGACCGGCCATGCGCAGAGGGTATCAAAGGCTTCGAGGACGTGAAACCGATGGTATGGGCAGGCATCTTCCCGGTGGATACCGACGAGTACGAAGAGTTGCGCGATGCCATGGAGAAGCTACAGCTCAACGATGCCAGTTTAACGTGGACACCAGAGAGCAGTGCGGCCTTGGGCTTCGGATTCCGTTGCGGATTCCTCGGTCTCCTGCACATGGAGATCATCCAAGAGCGATTGGAGCGGGAGTTCAACATGACGGTGATCACCACCGTGCCGAACGTGGGCTACATCGTGACCAAGACGAACGGCGATGTCGTTGATGTACACAATCCCAGCGAACTGCCGGAGGTGATGCACATCGACACCATCCAAGAGCCTTACATCAAAGCGCAGGTGATCACCAAGGCCGAATACACCGGCTCCATCATGACGCTGTGCATCGAGAAGCGCGGCATGCTCACGGGCCAGAACTACCTCACCACCGATCGCGTGGAGCTCACTTTCGAATTGCCCTTGGGCGAGGTGGTGTTCGACTTTTACGACAAGCTGAAATCCATCAGCCGTGGCTACGCCAGCTTCGACTACCACCCGATCGGCTTCAAGGAAAGCGATCTGATCAAGTTGGACATTCTACTGAACAGCGAAAAGGTCGATGCGCTCAGTGCATTGATCCACCGCGACCATGCCCATGAACTGGGCAAGAAGATGTGCAGCAAGCTGAAGGAACTCCTTCCACGCCAACAATTCGACATACCCATCCAAGCCGCTATCGGCGCGAAGATCGTGGCCCGCGAAACTGTGAAGGCCCTGCGTAAGGACGTTACCGCAAAATGCTACGGTGGTGACATTTCACGTAAGCGCAAGTTGCTGGAGAAGCAGAAGGAAGGAAAGAAGCGTATGCGCCAAGTGGGTAGTGTGGAAGTGCCCCAGGATGCGTTCTTGGCGGTGTTGAAGTTGGATTAGATCCCGGCGACCGATTCCGTTTCGCGGCGGTTGGAGCACGCTGCAGAAGTGTACGTATTCGGCCTGACGTAGTACGGCTAGTCAACGAAGAGACGAAAGGCACATGGCAACTACGCCACGTTGCGATCGTCTATCTTCCTGAGACCTATGCGAACGGTCCATCGACAACAGGGCACTTTCCAGCGCACGTTGTTGTGCTTGGTCCTCGGTATGTCGGCCTGCCTTTCGGTGATCAGCCAACAGGTCATCTGGGCGGACGAATTCGAGAACGGATGCAATTCGGGCTGCTACGCCACGGCCTATAGCGGCGTGAACGGCGCATGGTCGGTGGTCAATGTGAGTGCTGCCGGGGCTTGCGCCAACCAGTGGTTCGTGAGCTGTCGCGAGAACGGTAACGCGGCGAACACGTGCGGTACGGACTGTACAACCAACAACGAATCCTTGCACATCGCCAACGAGTTGTCCGGGGTTTGCGGCAGTCCGTTCGGTTGCATTTTCTGTCCCGCTGGGGATTGCGGCGCCGCATACGATGCTGGCTGTCCACCAGCCCTTTGCTTCGCCTGTTTCTGTAGCTGCCTCAGTACCCAGACCAACAAGCGCGCACAGTCTCCGGTGATCGATCTGACGGGGCGTACGAACATCACCCTCACCTTCAAATACATGGAGTACGGCGATGGCACCAACGACGATTTCCTGCTCGAGTATTTCAACGGGGCCGCATGGGCCGCCTTGAGCAACCCGCCGAAGACCCCGGCCGGCGCCTGCGGTGGACAAGGCCAATGGACGCAGTACAGCATCGCGCTACCCGCCAGTGCAAATAACAACCCGGGTGTCCGTGTCGGTTTTCGTTGGCAGAACAACAACGACGCGGCAGGCAACGACCCCAGCGTGGCCATCGATGATGTGCAACTAACAATACCCTATGCGCCGGACTGCGTGGGACCCTTCGTGAATGAGGTGAGCAATGGCCCCAGCGGAGAGAAGGAATACATCGAAGTGATGGTGTGCGGCCCGACGTGCTCGACCGTGGACCTACGCAATTGGATCATCGACGATAACAACGGTGTGACATGGAACGGATTCAGTACCGTGATGGTGAGCGGAGGCGTGAGCACCGGACACATCCGATTCGCTAACGTGGCCCAATGGTCCGCCGTGCCTACCGGGTCGCTGATCCTGGTCTATAATAACGCGGACCTGAACGCCCTCTTACCACCGAACGACCCGAACGACTCGGCTCCGGTGGATAGCATCTATGTGCTTCCTGCCAACAGTGCGTTGCTCCAACGCTGCAACACCTCGCCGAGCGCCACGGTCACCGGAGGCTATTTTCCGTGCAGTTACCTCGCTGGTGGGGCCTGGACGAATATCGGTTTTCGCAACGAAGGCGATGCGGCCCAAACGCGTTATCCGGATGGACGCTTCTTCCACGGGGTGAGCTACGGACCGAACGGACAGAACATGAACCCCGGCGGCATCGAGAACATGCGCATCAGCACCGTGAACCATCTGGGTCGTGTGATCTTCTTCAACACCAATGATCCGCGCATAGCGGCCAATTATACCAGTGCTGTAGTCGCAGGGAACGAGACACCTGGCGCAGTGAACAATGCAGCGAACGGTCTATTCCGGGCCACCTTGCTTTGCCCGAGCACCCTTCCTATCGAGCTGTTGGACTTCGAGGTGCACAACGATGGAACGGCCGTACTGTTGGAATGGAGCACCGCCACCGAACGGAACAACGACTTCTTCACGGTGGAACGTAGCCCCGACCTCGGATCATGGACCACCGTGCTCACCACGCCCGGAGCAGGGACCAGCGCGATGGTTCATCATTACCGAGCACACGATGCAGACCCCGTGACCGGCACCATGTACTACCGGCTTCGTCAGACCGATCTGGATGGTACTTCGGCATTGAGCAAGGTGGTGTCGATCGAGCGACGTTCGGCATCCAATGCCTTGCATGCCACGCTGCTGGAGAATGGATCCGTACGCGTGGAGTATCCCTGTTCTCGCGCCTTCTGGCAGTTGAATGACATGATGGGTCGCAAACTCGCGGATGGGATCACTGGAGACGGATCCACCGCAGAGCTTCGCATACCGGATGGCGCGAGCGGTGTGCTTGTTCTGAACGTACTGTGCGGCGCGGAAGCCGTCTCGGTTCGGATCGTGAAATAGGTCGCGGGGTCCCGGATGGGGATCTTGGCTCGACGCGAGCAAAGCGCTGGATCAATGACATCACGTGCCAGAGATCATCGCCCAGATTCAGTCGATCACGATCCGCTGCGTTGCGAAGGATCCTTTGCCATCTTGTACACGAAGAATGTACAGTCCACTTGATAGCCCATCGCGTTGCAAGAGCACCTCGCGCCGTAAGCCACATTGGATCGTACGCAGCGCTTTGCCGTTGATGTCGATCAACTCCACGTACGCAGTTGACGCAAGCGGGGTGCTGAAGATCACCCGAGCATCGTTGGTCATCGGGTTGGGCATGATCGCCATGCGGACTCCGGTCGTTTCTTTCACATCAGAGATCACGATCTGGACCTCTTCGGAAAGCAATTCGCAAGCATATTCGTTGGTGACCTCTACGGAATAGAATCCTGACGCTCCTGCCACCAGTTCGCGTTGCGTAGCGCCGTCGATCGGTATACCGCTCTCGTACCATTGATAGCTCTCGCCAGCGCTGGCCTCCAGCAAGCCAGCACCGAGGTCCGTGGCCGTCGCGGTGAACGCTTCGCAATCCACCAACGTGTTGAGTGTGGTGTTCGTGATCACCGGTGGGTTGTAGTCGAAGTAGATCTCGGCGGTGTTCAGGATCTCTGTCAGGTTGGGCGCGTTGGGTAGCGGTCGGATCCGGAAGCGGACATACCCGTTGCTTCCGGACATGTTGGTTCCGCTGTCCGGCAGAAGGATGTTGTCGTAACGGAAATTCAATTCGCGATCATCCTCGATGAAGATGTGCGACAGCGGATGTGATGTGCCTAGAACCTCCATGCTGGTGAGGTCCAGGTGCGGGCTCAAGCGATCGATCAGCAAAACGTTGAATGCGGTGTCGGTCCCGGTGTTCTGGAACCGAATGGTGTAGTCCAACCGATCCTGATCGATGGGGACCGCGTGATGGACACCGCTACCAATGGGAAGGACCAGTTTGTCGTTCGGGTCGTATGCGCACGTGACCGTCTCGAGCCCATCGGTTTCCGTGATCAGCTCGCCGGTGCTTCCGAAGAGCACATCGAGGGTGGCCAGGCCGGATGAGCCTACGGGTCCAACGACCACGTCGATCCGGTAATGCTGCAGCCCCCACCACGCCAAGCTGTCCAATTGCCAGTACACGACGTTCCCGACCACGGAATCCGGAGCGGGCCAGGCCTGCACGAAGGTGAGGTCAGCATCAAGGGCCAGACTGATGTCGATGTCGTACAGGATGCTGCTTCCGGCGTTGCGCACGTCGATATAGAAGCTGCCTGCCGTGTTGCAACGGAGCAAAGTGCGTGTGAACGACACCGCTTCAATATCGTCGTCGATCAACGGACCCACGCCGAAGATCAGGCTATCCACGATCGGCTCGTTCGCATTGGCTTGTACCACTGCCGTGTCAGGCGTCGTGGTCACAACATATTGCGATGCGAGTTGCGGCCATAGCTGGTAGGTGATGCCGCTATCAACCGGTAGGTCGAAGCCTCCGATCGAGTTGGTCCAGGAGAGGTACCCGGTCGGGTTGGTCCGCATCGGCAAATAGGCCAGAGGCTGATCGAAGCCATCCTCGATCGCGTTATTGTTGAAGTCCTTGAACACGTTGCCCCTCAGGCGGAACGCGTCGAAGAAATGGTTCTCCTGCCAGGTGATGCTGTGGAATCGGGCAGCGACGAGATCAGGCACCACGTCGCCGTTCATGTCGGCGAATACCAACGATGCAGTGCTTTCTGCGGTAGGGTCAATGATGAATGCTGCCCCGATGGTTCCATCACCGTTGTTCAGGTTGGCGAAGGTCTTGTGGTCGTATCCATTGCTCCGTGCCCATAAGGCATCGGGGTAGCCATCGCCGTTCACGTCCTGCGCGATGATGTGTCGTGGAACTCCGAGTTCGGGTTGCGTGAGTTGCGCTTCGGAGAACGAACCCGTTCCGTCATTGTAGTAACACCAGATCGATGTACCGAAAAGAGCGACCAGGTCGATGTCGCCATCGAGGTCCATATCCGCTGCGTCGCTGTGGTTAGGTGAAACGGTTGCGGGACTGTTGATCACCGTGAACCCGCCACTACCATCATTGATCAAGGCGTTGATGCTGCTGCCGCGACAGAGCACATCCACGATGCCATCGCCATTGAGGTCCACCGCATGGGCCGGGGCCGATCCGGTGATCGCAAAGAGCGGTTCAGTGATCTCGGTGAAGGAGCCAGCACCCTCGTTGCGGTACCATTTGCCACTTGCGATCAGGTCCGGATCGAAGTCGCCATCGAGGTCCGCGGCCAGTAGGGCCACACCATCGTTCGGCAAAGTGCTGGCCGTGAAATTGCCGTTGCCGTTGTTCCAGAACACAGCAGCCTGCGCTTTGTTCGTGAGGAGCTCCGGTAGGCCATCGCCGTTGAGGTCGGTCGCAGCGGTCGCGTTGATCCGATCAAGGTGTTCCGCAAGAACGATCTGTGGGCCAAAAGTGCCGTTACCGTTGTTCAAGTAGGCCGTGAGCATGTCGCCGTAGAAGCTTGCGCAAACAGCATCGTTGTCCCCATCGCCATCGAGATCGGCCACGGACAGACCACCACCACCGCTCAGTACACCGCCCACACGCTCCCGGAGAGCGAAAGTGCCATCACCGTTGTTGGGGTACCAAGCGATCATGCCCAAGCCGTGGCAGATCGCCATGTCGGGGTGCCCGTCCTCATTGAAGTCGGCGTATGCATAGCGCGTTCCGACCAGGTTGTATCCACTGAACGATTCCACGTCCTGATCGCTCCAAGCAAGTCCATCGCCATCGTTCCGGTACCATTTCGCATCGCACGAGGTACCGGTCCCACGGGACAGATCAAGATCACCGTCGTTGTCCATATCGATCGCAGGCCAAACTCCAAGGATCGTATCGGCAACCGCAAATAGCGCATTTCCATCGTTCGCGAACCACCGGGCCGAAGGTGAGCCGCCGAACACGAACAGGTCCTGTGTCCCGTTGCCGTCTGCATCGCCAGCATGTACCTCAGGTGTTCCGGAGAGACCGGTGATCAACTGCTGTGCTCCGTACGTTCCACCGCCGAGATTCGGGTAGAAGCCGTTGTTATTGGCGTCGCCGCCGATGACGAGGTCAAGGTCGCCATCGCCGTCGAAATCGGCTTGAGTGCAGTTGATCGCGCTCGGGGCATTGGTACTGAACTGGACCCCATTGCTGAAGTTGCCGTTGCCATCATTGATGATCGTTCCGAAGAAGGTGATGACGGTCCCGTTCAGGACACCTGTACGACCAACGAGATCGATGTCGCCATCACCATCCACATCTCCCACCATCGCCAGTATGAGGTAGGGGTTGATGTTGTTCACGAAGCTGAAATTCCCACTGCCGTCATTCGCCCACCAGCCCGACTGGCCGATCAGGTCCCTGTCGCCATCACCATCCACATCCGTAGTGGTCAAGTTGTTGCTGCTCAAGAACTGGTTGACGACGTACTTGCGGTCCCCGAACGCACCGTTTCCATCATTGTCCCACCAGTACAGGCCGTTGATGTCCATGGCCAGCACATCCTGGTGGCCGTCGCCGTTCAGGTCGTCGCACCAGATCCGGTTCGGGTACTTCACATCACTCTCGAACACGAAGTGCTGCGGGCCGAATTGGGCTTGGGTTGAAGCGCTACTAATGATCAGGATCAAGAGTGGAAGATGACGCATAGTAAGGTGTTCCATCGGATCGAAGACGTAGGGCCTCGATGGTGGTTGTCCCAACAAGGTATGCGGAGTGTGATCGGCCAGTGCCTTCTACCAATGCTCCCACAACGATCTATTGAATGCGTAGGCGCATGCTTCAAGCAATAGAACGGAAGAATTGAGGACCGATGACCTCCAACAACGGCGTTCCTTTAACGGCACGAAGCGTCGCATTGCCGAACAGCCCACGATACATCGGCATTTCTGGGCCATTCACGGCACAGTCAGCTGAACGTCCAACAGCAGCAGACTATTATTGTATAGGGAATGAAGAAACGTATCCTCCTCGTCGATGATGAACCCGAGATCTGCTTCTTGCTCCAGAACTTGATCCAGCGCGCAGGAATGGAATGTCGGATCACCAATACCTTGGGCCAAGCACGGGTCGCTTTGGCGGAGGGGAAGTTCGATGCCGTGTTCTTGGATGTACACCTGTCCGATGGACGCGGATATGATCTGATCTCGGACATTCGCAAGACTGCCCCAGGGACACGCTGCATCGCAATCAGTGCGGTGGACGATGAACGCGGGAATGCGATGCAGGCCGGTGCCGATGCGTTCATCCCCAAACCTTTCACACAAGCGGAGATCCTCCTTTCACTCGATGCATCGGTCCCACCTGCTAAGAACAACATCCACTGAACATGCCCAGGGCTCGTATTCTCATCGTGGACGATGACCAGGACCTCTGCCTACTGTTGGGTCGATTCCTAGTGAAGAATGGCTATTCCGTGGAGAGTGCCGGGAAAGGTGCTCGGGCGAAAGAGCTGATCACACAGAGCGAATTCGATCTGGTATTGTGCGATCATCGGTTACCGGATACCGATGGTTTGCAGATGGTGCAGTTCATTCGCGCGAATGCGCCGGGCACGGTGGTCATCATCATCACCGGTCATTCTGAAGTGCGATTGGCCGTGGAGATCATGCGCCATGGGGCGTTCGATTACATCGGCAAACCCCTGTATCCGGACGAGCTGCTCATGCGTGTGCAAGATGCATTGGCCAGCGCTGGAAAGGGAGATCCTGGACCAAAGGTGTCGAAGCCCAACGGGAATGCCGAAAGCACTGCGAACGACGACTATGTGGAAGGTGATGGTGCAGCTGCGGAAGTGATCGCGAAGCACATTGCGCTTGTGGCACCCACGGACATGACCGTGCTGATCGTTGGTGAAACAGGCACGGGCAAGGAGTTCGTGGCGAAACGGATCCATGGTAAGAGTGGCCGCACGAATGCGCCATTCGTCGCGGTGGATTGTGGTGCGTTGCCGAAGGACTTGGCAGGAAGCGAGCTGTTCGGTCACATCAAGGGTGCTTTTACCGGAGCGATCGCGGACAGGGTAGGTAGTTTCGAACAAGCCCAAGGCGGAACCCTCTTCTTGGACGAGGTTGGCAACTTGAGCCATGACGACCAGATGAAGCTGTTACGCGTGTTGCAGGAACGAAAGATCCGACGCATTGGCAGCAACAAGGATGTGGATGTGGACGTTCGTATCCTGGCAGCTACGAATGAGGACCTTTCCAAGGCCGTTGCGAAAGGGCGGTTCCGGGAGGACCTTCTTCATCGGATCAATGAATTCACGATCCACCTTCTGCCTCTGCGTCAACGCAAAGAAGAGATCCCACGTTTCGTGGATCATTTCGTTCAACAGGCCAACGTGCGCTTGGGTCGTTCGGTGGTCGGGTTCGACAAGGAGGCCTTCGAGCGGATCATGGACCATGTATGGAGCGGGAACCTCCGCGAATTGGGCAATGTGATCAAACGTGCGGTGCTGTTGAGCACCGGTGAACGCATCACCGCCGATTGTCTTCCTGCAACGGTCCTTTCCGGTGGTGGTCCGCCTGTCGAGTTGCCTGTACGTTCGGTCGAGGAAAACGTCGACACTGGTCTACGCGATGTCGCCCACCAAGCGGAACGTGCAGCGATCTTGACTGCGTTGGAACGAAATGGATTCAATCGATCGCGCACCGCCGAGCAACTCAACATCGATCGGAAGACCCTCTACAACAAGATCAAGGCCTTTGGCCTTGAGCGCTAACATGGGTGCCTTGGGTCTCTCCTCGTTCTCCGAGCAGCGCATGAATCGCCCCCGATCATCCGTCGGCATTCTGGATCGCATCCCGACCTGATGGAACGCGCCGAGCGACAACTCACCCGGCTCCTCTTCATGGGCGTTATGGCGTTGATGCTCATGCTCGCCTATGTCACGTATTCGAACATGCAGGCCTATGTCACCTCTGTGAAGAAGGTGAGCTTCTTGAACTCGTTGATGATCGAGTTGGATGATGTGATGGCCAACATGCATGATGAGGAGACCGGGATACGCGGATATCTGCTCTCTGGCGATTCCACATTCTTGGTCCCCGCTCATGACGCGCTGCGGAGAAGAAGTGCTGAAATGAACGAGGTGAGTCGTGCCGTCGCGGGTACGGAGTGGGAGATCCCGGTGCTGCCCTACTTCAGCGCGATCGAGCGCGCATCGGTGACCGCACGGCTGCTTGTGCAAGGAGTGGACAGTACGGATGCGCTCGCCTATAGTACCAAGCGCTTGCATCGGGCCAAGGCGGACATGGACGAGGTGCACGCCCGGTATGCGCTGCTCACCAATGCCTTGCGCGATAGTCGGCGTGATGCCTTGGAGGGTTGGCGATCCGATCGACTCGCATCGCCGGTGTTCATTGGCGCTTTCTCCCTTCTTGCGGTGGTGGCCACTTCCTTGTTGTTCTGGCGCCTAACACGTGCACTTGGCCGCACCGAGCGCGTGCGTGGCGAGCTTCGGAACATGGTCACCGACTTGGACGAGGAGGTCCGGATGCGCGCTGGAATACAGGCCTTGCTGCAAAAGGTGTTGGACACGTCCCCGAGTGGCATCATGTCCTTCCACAGCATCCGAGATGCCAACGGCGAGATCGTCGATCTGGAATGGAGAACGGCCAATCGAATGGCCCGGATCCTGACGGAACGCGAAGACCTTGTTGGGCTGCGCCTACTGAATGAAATGCCAGAGAGTCGGCGCAACGGGGCCTTCGATGCATTCGTGAACGTGGTGCGAACGGGCAAACCGCACTTGAGCGAATACGACTACCACTTCGGAGGTAGCGATGGCCGATTCACCAACCATGCGGTGAAACTGGATGATGGTGTACTCGTGATCTTCCAAGACATCTCCGAACAGCGGAACCTACAACGACTGAGTATGGAGGCCGAGCGTTTCCAGTTGATCGGCAAGGTCACCCGAACGGTCGCTCACGAGGTCAGGAATCCGCTCACGAATATCCACTTGGCGATGGAGGAGCTGGAAAGCGGTCCGGTCGCGCAGAACGAGGACGTGGAGCCGTTCTTCCGTATCATCGGCCGGAACCTTCATCGGATCGGGGACCTGGTGAAGCACATGCTCGAATCCACGCAACAACGGGAATTGCGATCGAGGCCCTCTTCCGTTGAAGACCTCGTGCAAGGTGCTATCCGGAAAGTGACCGATCGCCTCGAACTGAAGAACATGAGCGTTACCGTGGAGTCCATGCCGGAAGCTTTCGTGGTGGTCGATCCGGAGCTGATCGTTCTGGCCATGACCAACATCATGGTGAATGCCATCGAAGCCATGGAGCCGGGCAAAGGCGAGTTGACCCTCCGAGGCACTGCGGTCCGGGGAAAGGTGTTGGTCGATATCAAGGACAACGGCAAAGGCATGTCGGAGGTCGTACTGGAACGGCTGTTCGATCCCTTCTTCACGGATCGCCCCGGTGGTCTGGGATTGGGCCTCACGGCGTCGCAGAGCATTTTGAACGGACATGGCATCCTGCTCACCGTGGAAAGCGAGGTGGGTAATGGGACCACTTTCACGCTCCACTTTCCGACGGAGTTGACACACTAGAGCGCATCTCGAAATTGTTTTTGGAAGCGAGCGGGTTGGATCATGCGACCAGATGAGGCGCAAAAACCGAGCATAGCATGAGCTATGTGAGGCCTTTTGCAACGAAATATGGGCGCACGAGGCTCCCGCGCAGCCCGAAGGAAAATTTGAGATGCGCTCTAGCAGGGCCAGTTCATTCCGCTCGCTGATCGATCGTGCGCAAGTCAAGGAGATGCTTTCAACCCCGGCCGTGGTCCCTTCCAACTTCAGGCTGCGGATCCTCTTCCTGTAACTTTCACGGATAGCTGACCGTCGTATCATAGAACACCGGGTCCCTCCCCGATGACCATACCGGATTACAATAGCGCCGTAGACCTGCATGCCGACGGCATCTACCGTTTTGCGGTGAAGCATCTGCGGGATGAAGAATTGGCCAAGGATGTGGTCCAAGAGAGTTTCGCACGGCTTTGGATGAAGGTGCATGAAGTGGAGGGCCGAAAAGTGAAAAGCTATTTGTTCACCACCGCCCACCACCTCATGGTGGACGAAGTGCGCAAGGGCAAGCGCAGCACACGGATGGAAGAACAACACGACCAGCTCCTGCGGACCACGACTGCACAACCCGACCTGAAAGAGGTGTTGGACAATGCGCTAGCTACTCTGCCAGAAGTGCAACGCAGCGTTGTCTTGCTGCGTGATCTCGAGGGGTACTCGTATGACGAAATAGCGGAACTCACCGGATTGAACAGTTCGCAAGTGAAGGTGTATATCTACCGTGGAAGGTCTGCCTTGAAGGCCTTCATCGGTCAATTGGATCGTGTGCTTTGAACCGACGGATCGACCATACCAACTACGAAGCGTGGCTGCTGGATCGCCAGGAAGGGGATCTTACGCCCGAGCAGGAGAAGGAGTTGGACCTGTTCTTGATCCTACATCCGGAACTGGCCCCAATGGACGATGCGCTCCCGAGGATCGCCGGTGGTGGGAATGTGCTGAACGCTATGGACAAGGAAGCCTTGAAGCGGGAATTGCCACCAGCAGGGATCATCGACTCCATGAATGTCGAAGACCATTTGATCGCCCGACTCGAAGGCGATCTGGACGATGCAAAAGCTGTTGCGCTGAAGCGATACCTGATGGATCATCCTGCGCTTTCCCGTTCCGAACGATCGCTGGAACTGACCAAAGTGGATCGTGGCGCAATGGAATTCGATGGAAAAGGAGCACTCCGGCGACAACTTCCTCCTGCGAGTGTGCTCACGACGTTTACGGCGGAAGACCATTTGATCGCGCATGTGGAAGGGGATCTGACCCAGGAGCAAGAGCGCGTATTAGAGGCATGGCTGATGGAGCATCCTGCCGCGCAACACGATCTGCACCTGTTCAAGTCGTCCCGGATAGCTGCTGCTGCCGTGGTATACGAAGCAAAGGAGGACCTGAAGAAGGAAGTACGTGTGATCCCCATCGGTGCTGCACGTTGGGCGGTCCGTCTGGCCGTCGCCGCATCCATCACCGCCTTGATCGGCTCTAGTGCTTGGTTCCTTTTCAACCGGGAGCGTGTAGGAACGGAGGTAGCCAAAGTGGATGAGGTGCGACCACCTGTACCGGAAGATCGAGAAGATCGTGTGCAAGAACCGACACCGCGATCGGTACAAGAGATCACGACCGAACACAAGATCGCCGAAGACCAAAAGACTGATGTACAGCCCAGCGCGCCCAAGCCTGAACGGTCGTTCATTCCGGCACCGAAGTCACGACCCAACGAGCCGTTGTTGGTGGAAGAGCCCGAAGAGAAGGGGGACATACGACCAGAACAAGCCACCCCTGTGATCCACAATGAACCTGAACCGTTGCTCGTGGCCACCACAACGGAAAAGATCACACCAAAGGAACCGATGGAGCATTCCACTACCGTTGGTGGTCTTATCGCTTCGACCATACGCGGAAAGGTGTTGGATGCACCCACGCGCGATACCCGCCCGCTGGATGACGATGATGCCGTTGCGGTGGTGGACAGGGGCTTGAAGGCGGTCGCCGGCACAGGCGCAGGCCTCTCCATCGGCCGCAATGCGGAGGGAGGCATCGGATCCTTCCACTTGCGCTTCGGACGGAGGTTGGCCATTTCAGCAAGTCGCTGATCCGCTCGTCATCACCTACCGACCGTTCATCACGATCCACCCCGATCGCTGTAACTGCTACAGGTGTGATGCCGTCCTATGGACAAATCACACCACGCAATGAAAACCATCATCTCCCGCTCGTTACTGCTGTTCGCCACCGTATTCACTCTGGGTTACGCCCGCGCCGCAGAGCCGTTACGGACCCACGTGGATGCCAAACGCTCCGCATTGGAACGTTCACTCGATCGTGCGTTGAACAAGAACCTTGTTTTCCCATTACTCGACAGCCGCGAAATGACCGGAGTGGTCAACGTGAGTTTCGTGGTCGATAAAGAAGGTCGGATCCAAGTGTTGGAGTGCAGCTCCGCCAACCCATCGCTCAAGGCTTACGTACTCCGCAAGCTCGCACGGATCGATATCGGTGAGAACCCGGAAGGCAGTTGGAAAACCTCCCACATCCGCTTCAACTTCCACAAGGAGGAGGTCTGATCCCTCCACGAACGCATGCAAAAGGCCTCGTGAACCGGGGCCATTTGCTTTTTCATCGCGTACTGTAACTCCGGATCACACTCTTCGTCCTATGTTCAGAACACAGTGATCATGAAGAAGCTCATCCTACCCGCGGCCTTATTGCTGGCAAGCACTTTCGCCCAAGCGCAGATAGATACGACCAATACACCCGAAGGTCTTCAAGGCCGGTCGTTGCAGCTGGGCGTGAGCGCCAAGGATGGTGCCTTCGCACGGGTCTCTTCACCCGATTCCACGAAGAAGCCGAACCCGTTGGTGATCACCACGCAGCGGAAGAAGATCACCATCCTGACCGAGACGCGTGACTGGACCTCGGAAAGCGACAGCATCAACGACCGGCTCAAGGATATCCGTACCGAACGTCGCAATCAGTTCACGTACTGGAGCGGAGTGGACGTGGGTTTGAACATGCTTCTAGGACCGAACGGTAGCACCAACCTGCCCAAAGAGTCCGAATTCATGGAGTTGGACCAAGCCAATTCCCGGTTCGTTTCCATCAACTTCATGGAACAGAAGATCGAGTTCGGATCGCACCACGTCGGGTTGCTTACCGGTCTGGGTTGGGAGATCACGAATTACCGTTTCAAGGGGAATGATCTGCTGCAATTCCAGAACGATCCGGTCTTCTCGATCCCGGTGGAGGATCCGCAATTCCGCAAGAACAAACTGCGCCAAAGCGGGTTTCGTATGCCGCTGATGTTGGAGTTCAATACCAAAAGGGCCAAGATGCCTACCGCAGAAGAAATGGCTGCAGCGAGGCGCGATACCGTAGGTGGGAAGCGCCCCCCGAACTACGAATTCCGGAACAACAAGAATTTCCACGTGGCCTTGGGCGTGGTGGGTACATGGTACTACGACAGCATGTACAAGCTGAAGTATTCGCAGAATGGAGCGACGCAGAAGGATGTGGATAAGGGCGAACATGATCTGTTGCCCTACCGCTTGGCCGCTGCGGCCCGCATTGGGTACGGCGGGTTCAACCTCTTTGCGGAGTACGCCCTTACGCCGCTATTCGAGAACAACAAGGGCCCGAAGCTCACACCATTCAACGTGGGGATCACCATCATCGGGTTCAACTAGTTCGGTGGCGGCCCCTTGGAGGGCCGGACCGTGCGACGAGGGGTTGGACCTACGAGCCGCAGGCACAGCGCAACACGCAGCCCTGCGGCTCCTGTTGTCGTTGAAGCGCTTATTTTTGCCAACGCGCCGGATGGCGCCTTTCCATACCTCTAGCACCTTCCCTCATGGGCCGCATCTTCGAGAAACGCAAGCACCGGATCTTCGCACGCAACGCCAAGTTGAGTAAGCTATTCACCCGCATCGGCAAGGAGATCGCCATGGCGGTGAAGGTCGGCGGTCCCAATCCGGATGCCAACTCGCGGTTGAAAATGGCGATCCAGAACGCACGTGGCATGAACATGCCGAAGGACATTGTGGATCGGGCCATCAAGAAGGCCGCCGGTGGAGAAGGAGCAGACTTCGCGGAAGTGAACTACGAAGGGTATGCACCTGGTGGGATCGCCATTTTCGTAGAGACGGCCACCAACAACACCACCCGAACTGTTGCCAATGTGCGCAGCTACTTCAGCAAATGCGATGGGACACTCGGCACTACCGGATCGCTCGCCCATGTATTCGATCGGAAGGCCGAATTCGTCATCGATGCACCCGCCTTGGAAGGTCGCGATGGAGATGAGTTCGAGATGGAGTGTATCGATAGTGGAGCGGAAGAGGTGATACGCGATGAGGAAGGTATGATGATCCTTGCACCGTATACGGCCTTCGGAACGCTGGCGCAGAAACTCGATCAACTCGGGGTAGAAGCCAAGAGCGCCGAATTGAAACACGTTCCGCTATCGACCATTCCTGTCGCCGACCCGGATGTGGCCAAGAACGTGATGCGCCTGATCGACATGCTCGATGAGGACGATGATGTCAACGTCGTGTACCACAACATGGAGTTGAGCGAAGAAGTGGAAGCCGAGTTGGCGAACAGTTGAGCGACGGTTCCGATCACGATGCGTTGAACCGGATGTGGTAACGCGTTCCGCTGGCGTCACCTTGCACCGTCATTCGGCCGTTGAGTTGCTCCACCAAGCTCTCGATCAGGCTGACACCCAGGGTCGATCCGTTCGATTGGATCTTTTCCACAGGGATCCCCACCCCGTCGTCCGTGTACAGGAGGTCGAAGGGACCATCCGGTGAACGGACGATGGTGAGCTCGATGTGCCCTGCGTTACGGCCTTTGAACGCATGCTTGAAACTGTTCGTGATCAGCTCGTTCAACACCAGGCCCAAAGGCACCATGGTGTCCAACTCGAACTCCAAGCGCTGGTCGATGTGCGTTCGGTATTCGATGTTGTCGCTCACATCGTTCATCCGAACGAGGTCAACGAAGAGTTCCTGGATGTACATGCCCACATTGAGGGTCGTGAGTTCATCGCCTTTGTACAGCTTTTCGTGGATCAACGCGATCGACGACACCCGGTTCTGGCTTTGGTCGAAGGCGCTTTGCAGCCGTTCATCGGTGAAGGTTCCGGCCTGCAATCGCAGTAGACTTGCCACCACTTGCAGGTTGTTCTTTACCCGGTGGTGCATTTCCTTGATCAGTACCAGGATCCGTTCGTTCGCTTCTTCCAATTTCACCTTTTCCGCCTTCAATGCGGCGGTCTGTTCATCATCCCGTATGCGGGCGGATTTCAGGTTCTCCCGCATGCGCGAAAGCGCCACGCCGAGCACGTCCTGTTTGCCCCGTACCTCTACCGGCGTATCGTAGTTGCCCTTGCCGATCGCTTCTGCGCTACGTGCTTGTGAGCGGATGTTGTCCATCATGGCGTTGAAGGAACGGGCCATTTGGCCGATCTCGTCCGCACTGTTCACTGGAACTTCCGCACTGACATCGCCGATCGAAAGCGAAAGTGCGGCTTGGCTCACCTCGTTCACCGTGTTGCGCACCCCACGCATGATCACGAAGCCCATCACCAACACAGCACCCACTACACCGATCAAGGCCGCCATGACGATCAGCAACCGCAACTCCGCACTCCGCGCATTGGCCAAGGTCACTTCTTGGATCAGGCCGAGTGATCGATCCTCCACCAGCTTCAACTTCTCCAAGGCCTGCAAGGAGAGGTCCCACCATTGGCGCGAAGCAACGCCTACCGGTTCGATCATGCGCCGTTCCTTCACCGTGCCGATCAACGCCCGCAGGAAGTTCACATCCGGTCCTTGGAATAGCTCGCGGTAGGCGGAGAGCACCTCTGGCTGTGCATCGCGTTCAAAAAGCAGCAGGTTGGTCTCGTATTGGGATATGAGGTCGTTCAATTCGGCTTGGTCATCCTCACGCAATACGCCATTGGATCCAATGCTCAACCGATCACGAACCGCACACAGCGCCTGCTTGGCATTGATCAGGCGCTGGTGCGCGTACATCCAATCCTTCGTTTCGGGATCCAATCCGGTGCGAACGATCCGGTCCACCTCGTCCAAGAGTCCATGGTCGATCGTGGTATAGGCCCTGCTTGTTGAGGTGGCATCGATCCGCCGGTCGAGCACCCGGTTGCGCAGGATGTTCAAGCCATCCAAAGGCAAACCGTCATTCAGTTTCGGATCTTCGGGTTTGGATGGATCACGCAGCGCTTGGATGCTCATGTTGGTGCGCTGCTGTTGCACGGTCAACTTCTGTGAGGTAACGGGCTGGCCGGTGAGGAACCCGACCGAATAGGCACTCTCCCGTTGCATGTTGTGGATGACCTCTGAGAAGGAGCCTAGGACCGCAGCCCGCTCGTTCACGTAGATCATCACCGCGCGCCGCTTGATGCTTGAATCCACCTGTTTGCCGATCAACAGGACCATCCCCACAACGGGAATGCCCAAGGTGAACATGAACTTGGTCCGGACAGGTAGGTCCGCAAAACGCCACTGCATCGTTGCCCGAAAGTACGGCAGTTGACCAAAGCGGCCCGGATCGGGTGGGCCTTGGATCCTACCTTTGACCACGCCCGATCCACGGTGCGGTAACCGGACGGAACATGAAGGAACATTTCGAGGCTCTGGATGCCAAGACCGCGAAAGCCCTTTTGGGCGGCGGAACGGAACGCATCGCTGCTCAGCACAAGAAGGGGAAGCTCACGGCCCGGGAACGGGTGGACTTGCTGTTGGACGAAGGGTCCTTCCAGGAGATCGGACAATTGGTCACGCATCGGAGTGACAACTTCGGCCTTGCCGATCAGGTCTTCCTAGGTGATGGTGTGGTGACCGGTTTCGGCCGCATCGATGGTCGCTTGGTCTATGTCTTCTCCCAGGATTTCACCGTGCTTGGTGGTTCATTGGCCGAGGCGCATGCGGCCAAGATCTGCCGGATCATGGACCTCGCCATGCAGAACGGAGCGCCGTTGATCGGCCTGAACGATAGCGGTGGTGCGCGCATCCAAGAAGGCGTTGTCAGCCTCGCGGGCTATGCCGATATCTTTTACCGCAACGTGCGTGCAAGTGGTGTGGTCCCCCAGATCAGTGCGATCCTCGGTCCCTGCGCCGGCGGTGCGGTGTATAGTCCCGCACTCACCGACTTCGTTTTGATGACCCAGGGTACGAGCTACATGTTCGTGACCGGCCCCAACGTGGTGAAGACCGTAACCCATGAGGAGGTGACCAGTGAAGACCTCGGTGGTGCATCTACCCATGCCTCCAAGAGCGGTGTGGCCCATTTCACTGCGCCGAACGAGCTCGATACGATCCGCCAGGTCCGGCAATTGGTGGCCTATATTCCCAGCAATTGCGAAGAGGAAGCTCCCGCGCTGCCCTACACACCATCGGACGAGTTGCGTCCGGCATTGGATTCCATCATGCCCGAGAATCCGAATCAGCCGTACGACATACGCGATGTGCTGAATGCGGTCATCGACCCGGAAAGCAGCATGGAGGTACACGCGGACCATGCGCGGAACATGGTCATCGGATTCGCCCGCGTGGCAGGAAGAACGGTGGGGTGCGTGGCCAACCAGCCTGCACATCTTGCCGGGGTATTGGACATCGATGCGAGTGTGAAGGCCGCACGATTCGTGCGCTTCTGCGATGCATTCAACATCCCCTTGCTCGTCTTCGTGGACGTACCCGGTTTCCTTCCTGGCACGGATCAGGAATGGCGCGGTATCATCACCCACGGTGCCAAGTTGCTGTATGCGTTCAGTGAGGCTACGGTGCCACGCATCACGGTGATCACCCGCAAAGCGTACGGAGGTGCCTATGATGTGATGAACTCCAAACACATCGGCGCGGACATGAATTTCGCATGGCCCTGCGCGGAGATCGCAGTGATGGGAGCGAAGGGGGCGGCCGAGATCATCTTCAAAGGAGAGATCGGGAAAGCGAAGGACCCCGGATCAAAACTCCAGGAAAAGGAGGCCGAATACAAAGCCCAATTCGCCAATCCGTACGAGGCAGCTTCGCGGGGCTTTGTCGATGCCGTGATTCGACCTTCCGAAACGCGCCAGCGGATCATCGCCGCATTGGAAATGCTTCGGAACAAGGTCGAGAAACTGCCGAAGAAGAAACACGGCAACATCCCACTCTGATCGGGAGGGTCCATGAAGTTCACTGTTGTCACGCCCAGTTTCGGCCAACTGCCGTACCTGCGGTTGAATGCCGCCAGCATCGCGGATCAACGCGATGCCGGTGCCGATGTGGAACACATCGTACAGGACGGAGGCTCCAAGGATGGGACCCGGGAATGGTTGCTTACACGACCGGACATCCGCGGGATCGCCGAGGCTGATTCGGGGATGTATGATGCCATCAATCGCGGCATCCGCAAAGGGGAGGGCGATGTCTTTTCGTGGTTGAATTGCGATGAGCAATACCTGCCCGGTACGTTGAACGCGGTCCGTGACTTCTTCCAGCAACACCCGAAAGCTGATATGGTGGCGGGCGATACCATCGTCATCGGTGCCGATGGAACGTACCATTGTCACCGCAAAGCTGTAGTGCCCACCAAAGGGATCCTCCGTTTGGGGCGTACTCCGGTACAAAGCAGTTCCCTTTTCTTTCGGGCGAAGTTGGTGACCGGGTCCGATGCCGTCCTGTTCGACCCACAATGGAAGGCCATGGGCGACTGGGCGTGGTTGAAGGCATTGAATGATCGAGGAGCACACATGCTCCGGATCCCGCGCTTCCTCTCCACCTTCGTGGACGATGGTGGCAATTTGGGAATGAGTCCACAAGCGATCAAGGAGACCCGTTCGGTGTATGGTGCCCTCTCGCCGTGGCACCGTGCCACCGAGCATGTGGTACGCGGTGCGGATTACGCACGGAAATTCATGGATGGTTACTACAGCCAGAAGCCCTTCGATTACGCGATCTATGAGCCGGACCCCAACGCGCCATCAGGCGTATCAACGGCGCGCCGGACGTACCATGTCACACGGCCGACGTGGCGTTGGAAAGGACGCGCACACTGAGACCTTCGGCGTGATCCGATCAGGCCCTCGGCGAGGTATCTTGCGCGTCGTGCGATCGACCAGCATTCTGCTCTTCCTGCTTCTGCTCCCTGTAGGTGTTCACGCGCAATCGAGCTTGGACAGTATGCTGCGGATCCTCCCCGGTCAACGGGGCGCCGAACGTGCGATCACGCTGACCAACATCGGCTATGAGACCGCTCTTTCCGATGCCGCGAAAGGCAAGGTCCACGTGGATGAAGCGGTAGCGATCGCCACGGCCATCGGCGACAGTGCCCTGCTAGCAACCTGCCTCAACGACCTGGCCTTGATCGAGCATCGCCTCGGCCACTTCCGGCCCGCCATCGCGATCAATCACCGGGTCCTGCGCATGCGCAGAACGCTCAAGGACACACTCGGCATTGCGGCCAGCCATAGCAAGATCGGTGCGGCATGGGTGGAACTGGTGCAGTTCGATAGTGCCTTGGTACACAACCAAGCTGCAGAGCGGATCTACCACATGCTCGGCGATCGGGTGCGCGAGGCCATGTTGCGCGGGAACAGCGGCCGCCTCTATCAACAAATGGGGGACATGGACAAGGCCGAAGTGATCACCCGGCAAGCGGTGG